>Ga0074044_10000939_pt1 | contig 26835 bp, 15 predicted proteins | sample BogForMeECP23OM1_FD_94443 | JGI IMG/M metagenome (GOLD analysis project Ga0074044, IMG submission 94443) | Bog forest soil microbial communities from Calvert Island, British Columbia, Canada - Bog Forest MetaG ECP23OM1 | ecosystem: Environmental > Terrestrial > Soil > Wetlands ... | reverse complement strand
GTCTTCATCGATCATCCCATCCGGGATACAAGTGTTCGCCTCGATCCGGAATCCTGACGCCCTGAGTCACGCCGTCGCACGCCCTCGTACCGCGATTCGGTTATTGTTCGGGGAGGCCTAAGGAGACTACTCGACTACTTTATCCCCCCAACGTACTGAGGATAAAGGACATCATCACATATTATCGCACGAGCACGGGCCGGCGTTGTCCCGAACCCCGGTTGGCGCAAAGTATCGGGTGGTCGGGTTCTCGGCGGGGCTCACAGGAACCCCGCCAACCGTGCTGCAACGGCTGCCGCAACGCCTATGACCGCGATTGCCAGAAGGGCCGCTACGGCTATAGAGCCCTCCGCCTCGGCCCTCAAAAAAGGCAGAGTAATTTTCAGGCAACACTTCGAATCTTTCTGTGACACGCCTCGATCTCCTTTCGCGGGGGTCTCGTGGAGTGTCTCCCGTTCTCGCCGGGCAAAATTGAGATGGAGGGATGTCAAGGCGGGACGTCATTAACATGACGTTCGGCTTCGCCCAATGAACGGTCAAGCCGTTCATTACCACTTCGCGCCAACCGGCGCGGCGGACGCCGGGGAAATGACCCTGCAACCTCGCGCCTCCTGGATTCTTTGCAGAGAAGCCCCTGCTCCCCAAGCATGCGCGTCAGCTCGTCGAGCTGCGAAAGCTCGGGCCGGGGGTCATGCCGCTGGGCTATGGCCTCCCTGTGCGCGCTGAAATGCGCCTCGCGCGCGGGCTTCTTCCTTTTCGGGAAGCCGGCGTCCCGACTTTCGCATCAGACTCATGCAACGGAAAACCGAAACTGGATCAATTGGCCGCTCTCGTTGCAGATGTTGATTTTTGCTCAACTACGACTGACGCGTAAAACGACGAAGCCCGCTCCGGCAGGTTCGCCGAGCGGGCTTCTATAATAGGGGAGGGATTCGAACCCTCGGAACCGTTGCCGGTTCGGCCGCTTCGCGGGCGGCTGTCTTCGACCGCTCGACCACCCTGCCATATTATGGCGGCAACCATAATATGTGTATTCGAGTAGCGCTTTCCAAGCTCTACGGAAGCGTTTGCCGAGCATGGAGGAGGTTTTGGGAAGTTTCGCCCATTGGGAGCAGTCCTTTAATAGCGTCGGATGGTTCATTCCACCGTACATGCAAATGGGGGTGCTCAGTCGAATCGCTGCCGAGATAGCCACGCGTGGCGCGCAGTACGGCCAAGATGATCTCGAAAGGGCGCTTTCCCAGCTTTACGAGCCGGTAGGTCTGGCTGCTATGGTCATGCACCGATACCCGGTTGCACCGGTCATCAAGGACTACCGCGAAACGATAGCAGAGGCGATCGAGGCCCATTTCTTCTGGCTCAATCACGTGGCCATCGGCGGGCTTGTTCCCGTGATCGAGGGGGCGGGGCGGCAACATGCTATGCAACGCGGGCTCACAGCCAAAGGCATTCGCGACGTTCTCACCGCGCTCGCCAACGATTGCAAACAAGAGTCGGTAAGCAAAAATATCGGCGCGCCAGATGAAATCGCTTCTATGATGGACTCTTTCGCGTCCTTTGTCAGACAATATCTATATGTCGATTCCAGTTTGTATCCGCTTGTCGATAAGACAAACCGGCATGGTATCACCCACGGGGCCTATGCCGATATGGATTACGGCCGCCCATTAAATTTCTACAAGGCCATTGCCGCGATAGACTTTCTTACACTCGTTTCTTCCTTTAGGGCGCGCATATCGTGGTTCGCACCTGATCCATCGAAGGAATCCCTTAAGCTCTCCGCTTACTACGGCGCATTGCGGAAGCTAGGCGCAGCACGCGTGCGCTAAGTGACAGTCGCAAAAGAGTCCCGTTCCGCCATCGCGCTCAACCGACCTGCAGCGAATCGATGTGAAACCGCCATGCCTTCGAACCCGTTCGCTATTTGACCCTCCGATCAAATCGTGGTTTGTCGCGCCGCACACCAAAGGCCCCGAAAGAGACGATCCGGCCCATGCGTCCTGAACGCTACAACGCGCGTGAATCCGAGCCCAAGTGGCGCAAGGCCTGGGCGGACGCGCAAGTCTTCAAGACACGCAACGACGATCCTCGGCCAAAATATTACGTGCTCGAGATGTTCCCCTATCCGTCGGGCCGCATCCATATGGGACACGTGCGCAATTATGCGATGGGCGACGTCGTCGCCCGATACAGGCGCGCGCGCGGATATAACGTCCTTCATCCGATGGGATGGGACGCGTTCGGCATGCCGGCGGAAAACGCCGCGATGCAGAACGACACGCATCCGGCGATCTGGACCTACGCCAATATAGAGACGATGCGGGCGCAGCTGCAGTCGATGGGGCTGTCGCTCGACTGGTCCCGCGAAATCGCGACTTGCGACCCGAGCTACTACAAGCATCAGCAGAAGCTGTTTCTCGATTTCCTCGCCGCCGGCCTCGTCGCGCGCCGGAAGTCGAAGGTCAACTGGGACCCGGTCGACCAGACCGTGCTCGCCAACGAGCAGGTGATCGACGGCCTCGGCTGGCGTTCGGGCGCAGTCGTCGAGCAGCGCGAACTCACGCAGTGGTTCCTGAAGATCACGGACTATTCCGACGATCTGCTCGCGAGCCTCGACCGTCTCGACCGCTGGCCGGAAAAGGTGCGGCTGATGCAGCGCAACTGGATCGGACGCTCGGAAGGTCTGATGATCCGCTTCGTCGTCGACCCGGCGACGCGGGGGGCGCTTGCCGGCGAACCTGGGGTGAGCGAACTCGAAGTCTACACGACGCGTCCGGACACGCTGTTCGGCGCGAAATTCATGGCGGTCGCGCCCGATCATCCGCTTGCCGCGGCCGCGGCCCGTCATGATCCGGCGCTCGCCTCGTTCATCGAGGAATGCCGAAAGGTCGGCACCTCGGTCGCCGCGATCGAGACCGCGGAGAAGAAAGGTTTTGACACCGGCCTAAAAGTCTTTCACCCGTTCGACCCGGACTGGCGCCTGCCGGTCTATGTGGCGAATTTCATCCTGATGGAATACGGCACGGGCGCGATTTTCGGCTGTCCGGCGCACGATCAGCGCGATCTCGATTTCGTCAACGTCTATGGGCTCGGCGCGACGCCGGTCGTCTGCCCGCCCGGCGTCGATCCTGCCACCTTCACCGTCGACAAGGTCGCCTACGACGGCGATGGCGTGCTGATCAATTCCAGCTTCCTCGACGGGATGACGATCGATGAGGCGAAGGAGGAAGTGGCGCGGCGTCTCGAGGCGGTGACGATCGGCGGTTCTCCGCAGGCCAAGCGGCAGGTCAACTACAAGCTGCGCGACTGGGGCATTTCCCGCCAGCGGTACTGGGGCTGCCCGATACCGATGATCCATTGCGAGAATTGCGGCGTCGTCCCGGTCCCCGAAAAGGATCTGCCGGTCAAGCTGCCCTACGATGTGACCTTCGACCAGCCCGGCAATCCGCTCGATCGCCATCCGACCTGGAAGCATGTCGCCTGTCCGCAATGCGGCGGGCCGGCGTTGCGCGAGACCGACACGATGGACACGTTCGTCGACTCGTCGTGGTACTTCGTCCGCTTCACCGATCCGGCCAACCAATCGGCCCCTGCCGATCCGGCGGTCGCCGATCACTGGCTGGCGGTCGACCAGTACATCGGCGGCATCGAGCATGCGATCCTGCATCTGCTCTATTCGCGATTTTTCACAAGAGCGATGCGCAGGTGCGGTCATCTCGATCTCGATGAGCCGTTCGCCGGTCTTTTCACTCAGGGCATGGTCGTCCATGAGACTTATTGGGCGTCGGACGGAAAATGGGCTGCTCCTGGAGAGGTTGAGATCCGGGTGGAAAATGGGGTGCGGAGTGCAAATACTGCCTATCAGGCTGTGTCACTTAACATACCCGCAGCAGACCGGGTAATAGCGGATGGTACATGGAGGTACAAAGTCGAAATCGGCCCGACCGAGAAGATGTCGAAGTCGAAGCGCAACACGGTCGACCCCGACGAGATCATCGCGGCCTACGGGGCCGACACGGCCCGCTGGTTCATGCTCTCGGACTCGCCGCCCGAGCGCGACGTGATCTGGACCGAGGCCGGCGTCCAGGGCGCCTACAAGCAGACGCAGCGTCTATGGCGCCTCATGTGCGAAATCGAGCGCGTTGTCGGCGCCGAGCGTCCGGAGCGGCCGGACGTCCTTGGCGACGACGCCAAACGCATCCGCCAGATCGCGCACGGCGCGCTCGCCAAGGTCGAGGACGAGATCGAGCGCCTGCGCTTCAACGTCTGCATCGCCACGATCTACGAATTCGCCAACGCTCTGAGCGGCGCGATCGGCGCGATCGAAGCGACGCCGGTCGCCGACGATCTTCGCTGCGCGTTCGCCGAGGCGGGCGACATCCTCGTTCATTGTTTCGCCCCCATGATGCCGCATCTCGCCGAGGAATGCTGGGAGGCGCTGGGCCATAAGACCTTCGTGGCCCAGAGTCCCTGGCCCATTGTCGACCGCAGCCTCATCGTCTCGACCCACGTGACCTATGTCGCGCAGGTGAACGGTAAGAAGCGCGGCGAGCTCTCGATCGAACGGGAAGCCGACGCCAAACAGATCGAGGAGGCCGCGCTCGCCCTCGACGGCGTCATCCGGGCGATGGATAATAAGCGCGTTCGCAAGGTGATCATTGTTCCCAACAGGATCGTCAATGTCGTGGTCTAGAGTGTGTTGCGATAAGATCGGTCCGCCCCCGGCGATGGCCCGAGCGAATCTCCTCCCCCCTTGTGGAGCATGCACACATCTCAAGTCGGGGGGGCTCTCCTTCCCCAGCTTGCTGGGGAAGGTGGCGCGCAGCGCCGGATGGGGTGTGGCCCGCTGCTTCGACCCAAGTCGGATTGCACGACAGGTCACCGCGAACCTGCATCGAGCCATACCTGCTTTCCGCACCCCATCCGGCCCTCCGGGCCACCTTCCCCGCTCCGCGGAGAAGGGGGACGCGCCCGACGCCTTTAGGCTCGATGACTTGTGTGAGTGCCGTGGCCCACAAGGGGGGCGGGGGCGCAAGCGATTCCCCCGGAGCACAGCACACTCCCGAGTGCTGACCGGGATCGCGGCGCTCTCGCTCGCGGGCTCTCTCGCCGGCTGTTTCCAGCCCCTTTACGGTGAGGCGGCGCACCCCGGCCTGGTCGAGGACATGCGGGCGATCGAAGTCGCGCCCATCCCAAATCGCGTCGGACACTTTCTCGCGGAAGACTTGATCGCCGACATCAATGGCACCGGCCAGACGGCGTCGCCGCCGAAATATCGTCTCGTTGTGACGATCTCGCTCGGGACGCAGACGCCGACGGTCAATTCCGAGATCAATGTCGCGACCTCGGCGACGCTGACCGGCGACGCCAACTACACACTGATCAAAGTCGACGGGGGCAAGGAGGTCCTGAAGGGCACAGCCATCGCCGCGGCGGCTTACGACCGCACGACGCAGCGCTACGCCGATTTGCGCGCGGCGCGAGACGCCGAGATTCGCGTCGCGCGCGCGCTTTCGTCGGTGATCTCGCTTCGCCTCGCCACGGCGCTCGCTGCGAAGCCCTCCTGAAGGGCTTGTCCCGCCTTCGTCCGACGCCTTAGCTTGCGGCGATGCTCCTTTACCTGCTGCAACGGTTGGCGGTGCTCGCGGCGACGCTCCTGGCCGCGTCCTTGATCGTGTTCGCCGTCATGAATCTCCTGCCCGGCAATGCGGCCGAGACCATGCTGGGGCCGACCGCGACGCCCGAGGCGGTGGCGGCCCTGTCGCACAAGCTCGGCCTCGATCAGCCCGCCCATTTGCGCTACGCGCACTGGATCGGCGGGGCGCTGCGCGGCGATTTTGGCGTCTCATATGCCTACGGTTCTCCCATCGCTCCTTTGATCGCCTCGAGTCTTTCGGTCAGCGCGCCCCTGGCGATCCTGGCCATGGCGCTTGCGGCCTTCATCGCTCTGGTTGCAGGCGTATACGCGGCTGATCGGCGCCGCCGGCCTGGCGACGCGATCGTGATGGGGGCGAGCCAGATCGGCCTCGCCATGCCGAACTTCTGGCTGGCGATTCTGCTGGTGATCGTGTTCGCGGTCCAGCTTCGCCTGGTTCCGGCGGGCGGTTTCCCGGGCTGGGAACAGCCGATGCAAGGCTTGCGGGCGCTCATCCTTCCCGCCGTCGCCCTTGGCGTCGTTCAGGCGGCGATCCTGACCCGCGTCACGCGCTCGGCGTTGCTGGAGGCGTTGAACGAAGATTTCATGCGCACCGCCCGCGCCAAAGGCGTGTCGCGGCGCGCGGCGCTGTGGCGGCACGCCCTGCCCAATGCGCTTATTCCGATCCTGACCATCATGGGCCTGCAGTTCGCCAATCTCATCACCGGCGCGATCGTGGTGGAGAACGTCTTCGTTCTCCCCGGAATCGGCCGTCTGATTTTGCAGTCGATCTCCAATCGCGACACTCTCGTGGTCGAGAACTGCGTGATGCTCATTGCGATCATCGTGATCGGATTGAACTTCGTGGTCGACGTCGCCTGCGCCGCCATTGACCCGCGACTCAGGAATCCCGTCGCATGAGGCCTAGCTCGCGCTTTGACGTCAGCTTCTGGCTCGGCGCCGTCCTCGTGGCCATTCTGCTCGCCGCTGCGGCGATCTCTTTCGTGTGGACGCCCTATCCGCCCGCCGCGATCGACATCCCGCACAGGCTGGCGCCGCCGTCGCCGGCGCATTGGTTCGGGACGGACAGCCTCGGGCGCGATGTCTTCTCGCAATTGCTTGCGGGTTCGCGGATCTCGATCCTGGTCGGGGTCGTGGCGGTCGGCATCGGCCTCGTGTTCGGCGTCGCGCTTGGCCTGGTGGCGGCGCTCTCGAAAGGATTCGTCGAGGACGCGATCATGAAAGCCTGCGACTTCGTCTTCGCTTTCCCCGCGCTTCTGTCGGCGATCATGCTGACTTCGACCTACGGACCCGGCGTCGTAAACGCGATCGTCGCGATCGGCGTGTACAACGTGCCGATCATCGCCAAGCTGACCCGCGCGACCGGCAACGGCGTGCTCGGGCGCGAATATGCTCTGGCGGCGCGCGCAGCCGGGCGCGGGCCCTTGTCGATCGCCTTCGATCACGTATTGCCGAACATCGCGCCGACGCTGATTGTGCAGGCGACGATCCAGTTCGCCATCGCGATCCTCGCCGAGGCGGCGCTATCTTATCTCGGCCTCGGCGCGCAGCCGCCGCAGGCGTCCTGGGGCAGGATGCTTTCCGAGGCTCAGAATGTCCTCTTCAACGCGCCGATGCTGGCGGTCTATCCCGGCGTCGCGATCGCGCTCAGCGTGCTCGGACTCAATCTTCTCGGCGACGGGTTTCGCGACGCCCTCGACCCGAAATTGAAGGCGCGAGGGTGAGATGCTGCTCGAGGTCGTGAACCTCGTCATCGACATCGCGACGCCGCGGGGCGCCGAACGCGTCGTCAACGGCGCGACGTTTTCGCTCGACGACGGCGAGAGCCTCGGCGTCGTCGGGGAATCCGGCTCCGGCAAGACGATGACCGCCCTGGCCCTGATGGGCCTCACTCCGGAATCGGCCCGGGTCGCAGGCTCGATACGCTTCGAGGGACGCGAACTCGTCGGGCTCGACGAGGACGCAATGCGCGTCCTGCGCGGGGATCGGATCGCGATGATCTTTCAGGAGCCGATGACGGCCCTCAATCCCCTGCATCGAGTCGGGCAGCAGGTCGCCGAACCGTTGATCCTGCATCGGGGGATGACGAGATCGGCCGCATTCGAGCGTGCGGTGAAGCTGCTCGAACACGTGCGACTCGCCGATCCGGAGCGAGCCGCCCACGCCTATCCGTTCGCGCTGTCGGGCGGCGAGCGGCAGCGGGCGATGATCGCCATGGCGATCGGCTGCTCTCCGCGCCTCGTCATCGCGGACGAGCCGACGACCGCGCTCGACGTCACCGTTCAGGCGAGAATCCTCGAGCTGATCGACGGCCTTCGGGCGGAATCCAGAATGGCGCTCCTGCTTGTCAGCCACGATCTTGCGGTGATCGCGGGCCATTGCGACCGCGTCATCGTCATGTACGCCGGTCTGATCATGGAAAGCGGCCCGGTGGACGCGATCCTGCGCGATTCGAAGAACCCCTATACGCGGGCGCTGCTCGCGGCTCGGCCGCAGCCCGGAGCGCGGCCCGGCGCAAGGCTGAGGGCTATTCCAGGCTCGCCCCCCGTCCGCCACGAAACCGGCGGCGGCTGCCCATTCGCCGACCGCTGCGAGCTGACGATCGACGTCTGCCGCACGACGCCCCCGCCCGAAATCGCGTTCGGCGCGGAGCGCCGCTCGCGCTGCCATCGCGCGCGCGAGGTCGGGCGGAACGCATGAGCGAGCGGCCGCTGCTCGAGGTCGTCGACCTCTTCAAGAGCTACCAGTTGCCGAGGCCCAGCCCATTCGCGCCCCATCCGCTTCGTCCGGCGCTGTTGGGCGTCAGCTTCTCGGTCTTCACGGGACGCTCGTTTGGCGTCGTCGGCGAGTCGGGGTCTGGCAAATCAACCCTGGGCAGGATCGCGCTCGCGCTCGACAGGCCCGATTCCGGGGATGTGCGGCTCGAGGGGCGTTCGCTGTTCGATATTTCGCATCGCGAATTGCGCGCCCGTCGCGCGCACATGCAGATGATTTTTCAGGATCCGTACGGTTCGCTCGACCCGCGCCATCGGGTCGAAAGAATTGTCGCCGAGCCGCTCGCCGCCCTCGGACGCGCCTCGCGCGGCGAACGTCGCGCAAAGGTCGCAGCCTCGCTCGAGGCGGTCGGACTGCGCGCTTCCGACGCGAGAAAATATCCGCACGAATTTTCCGGCGGGCAGCGCCAGCGCATCGCGATCGCCCGCGCTCTGATTACCCGGCCGAAACTCGTGGTCGCCGACGAGCCGGTCTCCGCCCTCGACGTCTCGGTGCAGGCGCAGGCCTTGAACGTGATGAGCGATCTGCAGCGTGATGCGGGCGTGACTTTCCTGCTGATCAGCCACGACCTCGGCGTGGTCGCGCATATTTGCGAGACGACCGCGGTGATGTTTCGCGGACGCATCGTCGAGATGGGCCCGACCGACGCGCTGTTCACGGCGCCGGCGCATCCTTATACGCGCGAACTCGTCGACGCGACGCCGCGGCTCGACCGGGCGGCCCACGTCCCGCCTCCGGCGTCGGCCGACCCCGCCAAGGGATCGTCGGACGGTTGCCCTTACGCGGCGCGATGCGCTTTTGCGCGTCCCCGTTGCCTCGAGGAGGCGCCGGGACTGACCAGACTCGGGGGACGGGAGCGAAGCGTGGCCTGTTATTTTCCGCTTGCTTACTAAGTTGTTTGACACAACTCAAGCGTCTCGGGATGGGGCGGCTGACAGTCGCCGGCGCTGATGGAGTTGTCAGATGTTACAGTGATCGGACAACTGACATCGTCCTGCGTGGCGACTTGCGTCTAAGTCAGCCTAGTTTTTTCGGGTGCGTAGACGAGCTCGGTGAACCTCACGGGGCCGCTGCCAGAAGCTTGTCGAAACAGGGGCGCGCTTGCCGGATCGCGCCGGCGGCCGTTTGCTCCTCGAAGATAAAACGAGATTCAATCCAGATCTTGATTGGGAGTCCCGTGCTACCCAAACTCAACTGGCACCGTGATCGCTTCCAAGATAGCCGTTGATTGTGCTTGTGCGACGGCTAGAGTTGCGGGATCGCCTCGTTGATCATGGGCCGAAAGCGTCAATTCCTCCGGGCCACGTTCCCGCAGACGACGATGAAGCGTTCGGAGCCGAGCCTAGCGTTTGATCTACATCATCCTCTGACTCAAAGCGTTTGGCGACGAGTGGACCATCCGAATGGGTACGGACGACCAAAAGACACCAAGGGAAAGTCCGACTCCGGTCGACGTCGCGGTTGCTCGGCGCGAGGCGGATGAAGCCGCTGCGCCTTCGCAAGCTGCGGCGCCGTCCAATCGAGAGAGGGACCTTCCGCCAACCCCTCGAAACGTCGCGCGAGCGCCCGCCATCATCGTAGCGCTCATCGTCGCGGTGATTGTCGGCCTCTCGCTCTGGTACCTTGTCCAGCCGCAGCCGCTCATCGTCCAGGGCGAGGCCGACGCCACCCGCATCGATATTGCGGCGCGGGTCGACGGCAGGGTCGGCGAGCGCCCGGTTTCGCGCGGCGACAATGTCGCAGCCGGGCAATTGTTGTTCGCGATCAACAATCCGGAACTCGTGACCAAGCTCAATGAAGCGGAGGCCGCGTTGGCGGTCGCGGCCGCCCAGCTGGCCCATATCGAGGCCGGCACGCGCGCCGAGGTGATCGCGCAACGCAAGGCCGCGATCGACAGCGCCTCCGCCAATCTGACGCTCGCGCAGAAGACTTACGATCGCGTCAAGGAGCTGGCGGGATCCGGATTTGCGCCGATCCAGCGCCTTGACGAAGCGACGGATTCGCTTCGCGTCGCGCAACATAGCCTTGATCAGGCAAAGCTCGCCTATCAGGAAGCCGTCGCCGGCCCCACCTCGGAAGAGCGCGGCATCGCGCGGGCCGACGTCGCGAAGGCGCAAGCATCCATCGACACCATCAAAGCGCAGGTCGACGAACTCGTCGTGAAGGCGCCGATCGCCGCCCAGGTGTACCAGATCGGCGCCGAGCTTGGGGAATATGTCTCGCCCGGCGTGCCGCTCCTCTCCCTCGTCGATTTGAGCGACGTGTGGTTGCGCTTCGACATGCGCGAAGACCTCGTCGAGGGATTGAAGCCGGGGGACCAGTTCCAGATGCATGTCCCCGCGCTTGGCGACCGGCGCATCACGGCCGCAATCAAGGTGATCGCGACCAAAGGCGAATATGCGGGGTGGCGCTCCACGCGCGCGACCGGCGACTTCGACCTGCGCACCTTCGAAATTCGCGCCTATCCCATCGCGCCGATCCCGGAGCTCCGGCCGGGAATGAGCGTCTACGCCGAATGGCCGGGCGGCGAGCGATGAGGGCGCCGCCGCGGCCGGGATTCCTTGTTGTCGCGACCCGCGAATTGCGCTGGATGCGTCGCGACCGCGTGGCGCTGTTCCTGGCGATCGGCGTGCCGATCTTCGCCTTCGCGATTCTGGCGGCGACCTTCAGCAACGCCGTCATCCGCAATCTCAAGGTGAGCGTCGTGGACGCCGATCGCTCCCCGACCTCGCTGATCTACGTGCAGGCGATCGCTTCCGCGCCGGGCGTCAGCGTCGCGGAGCGTTCCGGCGATATGACGAGCGCCATGCAGGCCATCCGCTCAGGCGATGGCATCGCCGCCATCTACATCCCTGAGAATTTCGAGCGCGATCTGGTGGCGCGGCAACGTCCCAAGATCGTCGTTCTCTACAATCGGCAGTATTTCACACCGGGCAACAGCGCCTCGGCTGCGATCTCCAATGCCGTCGCGGCCGCCACGGCGACGCTGCCTCACGCATCGCCAGCGAACAACGGCACGTTCGCCCCGGGGTCGTTGGTGGTGGAGCAATATGTTCTGACCAATCCGGCGCTGAACTACGCTCAGTTTTTGCTGCGCGCCGTCTTGCCCACAGTCCTTCATGTCGTCACCGCAATCGCGGCCGGCTATGCGGTCGGTTCCGAGTTCTCACGCCGCAGCCTGCGCGCCTGGCTGAAGGCCGCGGGCGGCAGCGCGCTCACAGCCCTCATCGGAAAATTGGCGCCGCTCTTCGCCATCTTCGTGATGATGATGGTCGCCGACGCTGGCATCATCCATGGCCTCTACGACGTTCCCTTTCGAGGCGACTCTGTGTTGATGGGAGCGGCGGCGTGCCTTCTGGTCATCGCCTATCTCTCGCTCGGGAGCCTCTTGCAGCTCCTGACGCGCAATCTCGCGCTCGGGATGAGCCTCACCGCCATCATCTGCAATCCAGCCTTCGGCTTTGCCGGCGTCGGCTTCCCGGTCCTGGCGATGAACGGCTTCGCGCGCTTCTGGGGGGCGCTGCTGCCGTTGCGGTGGTACATCCAGATCCTGTTCGACCAGGCGGTTCGCGGATTGCCGCCATCGAGCTCCGCTGAGCCGTTCATGATCCTGGGCGCGCTCGCGACCGGGTTGTTCGGGCTCGCTTCGTGGCGCCTCAGCGGCATAGCTGCGACCTTAACGCGACGCGTTCCCGAGCCCGCGGTGGCCGAGCTGGCGGCGGCGGAGCCAGCCTTCGCGGGCCTCGGCGTCGGGGACGCAATGGTCGCCGAATTGCGTCGTATCCTCAACGATCGCGGCGTCTTCAGCCTGATCGTGATGGCGCCGATCCTCTACGGCCTCCTTTATCCGCAACCCTATCTTGACCAGCTATTGCGCGAGATACCGATCGCGGTCGTCGATCAGGATCACACCGAGCTCAGCCGCGATCTCGTTCAGACCCTGAACGCCGATGAGGCCGTCACGGTGGCTGTTCGCGCCGATACGCTGGCCGCCGCGCAGGCGGCGCTCGCGCGACGCCAAGTCTACGGGATCGTCGGCATTCCTGAAGGCACGGAACGGGAGGTATTGAAAGGCAACAAGGCCCGACTGGCGGCTTATGTCGATTCGGCTTATTTCCTTTTGTTCAATCGCATGCTGCAGGGCATCTCCGAAGCGAGCGGCGCCGTCAGCGCGACAATTGCCGAGCACGGAGCGCGAACCGATGGCAGCCTTGCGCACGCCGCTCTAACCCGCGGCTCTCCGGTCGAGCTGTTGTCGCAGCCGCTGTTCAACCCGACCGGCGGCTATGCGAGCTATGTCGTTCCCGCGGCCTTCGTGCTGATCCTGCAGCAGACACTGTTCCTGGGCGCCGCCACCGTGGGAGGCGTCGCGTTCGAGCAGGGCGGAGGCCTGGGCCGGCGGCGGCGGGCAGGCGCGCGCGCCATCCTCGGGCAGGCGCTGGCGCATCTCTGCCTCGCGACGCCCGGGATCGCTCTGTATTTGATTATTCTCCCGCGCGTATACGGCTTCTCGACCCTTGGACAACTCATCGACCTCTTCCTGATGGCGGTTCCTTTTGTCCTTTCGGTAAGCTTTCTCGCCCAGTTCGTCAGCGTTTGGTTCAAACGGCGGGAGACGGCGGTGGTCCTGTTCATCGGTGTCAGTCTTCCGCTGTTTTTCATGGTCGGCGTATCGTGGCCAGTCGAGGCGATTCCTGACGCGATCCGCTCGGCCAGCCGGGTCTTTCCCAGCACATCGGCGATCGACGGGCTGGTGCGCATCAACCAGATGGGCGCGACTCACCATGACGTTCGGCGCGATTGGATGAACTTGTGGATCCTGACCGCGCTCTACGGTCTGCTCGCTGTGGCGGCCGCCCGGTTGTTCGAAAGGGAAGGGATCGCTCATGGGCCGTAAGTCGTTTCGCCGCCCGCTTGCGCTCCTTGCGCTCGTCGTTGGGATCGGATCGGCGGCCGCTGTCGTCTATCGCCCATGGGAGGCGATCCGGCCGCCGGCGCCGATCCTCGGGGTCGTGCATAAGACCGAAATCCGCATCGCTCCTGAAATAAGCGGTCGGATGACCTCCTTTCGGGCGAGCGCCGGACAAACGGTGCACAAGGGAGACGTTCTCGCAGTGCTGAGCAGTCCCGAGCTCACCGCCGCGGTTGAAGAAGGCAGGGCCAACGTCGCCACCGCAATAGCCGACCGTGCAAATGTCGATGCGGGCGTGCGCAAGGAGGAGGTCGACACGGCGGCGCAGGATGTTCGCATCGCCGAGGCCAACCTCGCCCTTGCGCGGCAGCAGCAGGCGCGAGCCGCGATGCTCGCCGTAAGAGACTTCGCCAGTAAGCAGCAGCTTGACGAGAGCACCGCGGCGCTGAACAGCGCCGAAGCGAACCTCAGCAAGCTTCAAGCGGCTTACTCGCGAAGCAAAGCGGGTCCAACCGATGAGGAGCGCGCTATCGCCGAAGCGAAGGTCGCCTATGCCGAGGCGGCCCTGGCGGATATCGAAGCCAAGCTCGCCAAGACCACGCTCGTCGCTCCCGTTGACGGAATCGTGAGCCTGCTGGTCGTCGAACCCGGCGAGGTCGTCTCTCCCGGACAGCCTGTGATGACGCTGGAAGCCGCGAACGAGCGCTGGTTCACTTTCACGATCCGGGAAGACTCTCTCTCCGGAGTCACCGTGGGTTCCCCTCTACGCTTGCTCACCGCGGGGAGCGACCAGATTGAAGCCAGGGTCACGGAACTTCGACCGGTTGGCGATTTTGCTGTCTGGCGCGCCGCGCGCGCCGTCGGCGATCATGACCTGAACAGCTTTCTCCTCCGCGCCGACCCAACCGCAGAGAATCGATCTTTGGAGCCAGGAATGACGGTTTGGATCGACCGCGGCTCTTAATGCCTCGTCAGAACGTGTCCCCGACCGTGGTGTGTGATTCGGCGTGAGCCACGCCTCCCTCGACGCAGTGCGTAAGTCAGCCTTATTGACCTGACGATGTCGATTTTTGCTCGAGCCGCCCTTGCGCGGCGGCGCGGGCGCAACAATCTGATATGCGCTCGAGCGACCGCAGCCGATGGCGGCGGCCTCGAAGGCAAGGAGGTCCGTAATGGGCACGGCGGATAATGCGATGGGCAGCTCATACAACGCGCGGGAGTTCAGCCCGGGCGAATGGGCGGGCGCACGCTGGCGGCGCGGCGGTTCGCGTTGGACGGCGTTCGAAATCATCGCCATGATTCTCGGTTTCATCGTCTTTTGGCCGATCGGTCTGGCGATCCTTGGCTACAAGTTCTGGCAGGGCAGGCACGGCGGCCCCGATCTGCAGACGCTGGCGACCAACAAGTGGCAGGATGCGCGCACCATGATGTCTTCAAATTCGGCCTGGGGTTCCTCGTGGCGGTGCGGCGGGGCGATGAGAACCGCGAGCCGCTTCTATACGCCCTCGACCGGCAACGCGGCTTTCGACGAGTGGCGGACGGCGGAGCTCGCCCGCCTCGACGAAGAGCGCCGCAAGCTCGACGATGCGCAGCGCGAGTTCGCGGAATATGTCGACGCGATCCGCCGCGCCAAGGACCGCGAAGAATTCGAGCGGTTCATGGCCGAGCGCCGCGCCCGGTCGACCAACGGCGGTTCTGAAGCGCGCTGAGCCATTTCGCCGCTGAAACTGCCGTCTGACGAGTCCAATCCCTTCTCCCCCCGGGGAGAAGGGATTTTGCATGCTTGACGATCTCGTCTCGCGCAATGGTATGCTCGGGCGACCTTCCTCCCAAGCCCCGGAGCATTCCATGCGGCGCGCATTCCATCTTCTTGTTTCAGCCGGCGTCGCCCTCATCGCGTCCGCGGGCCTCGCCTCCGCCAAGGACAGCGTCACGATCGGCATGGTTCTCGAGCCGCCGGGCCTCGACCCGACGACGGCGCCGGCCGCCGCGATCGGCGAAGTGACGCACTACAACATCTTCGAGGGCCTGACCAAGATCAACGAGGACTTCTCGGTCACGCCGCTGCTCGCCGACAAATGGGACTTCTCGCCCGATCTGAAGACCCTGACCTTCACCCTCAAGCCGAACGTCAAGTTCCAGGACGGCGAACCGTTTTCGTCCAAGGACGTCAAGTTCTCGTTCGAGCGCTTCGCCGCCAAGGACTCGACCAACAAGGACAAGGGCTTCTTCGCCTCGATCGAATCGATCGACACGCCCAACCCGACGACGGTCGTCTTGAAGTTCAAGGAGCCGAGCTTCGAGGCGCTGTTTCATCTGGGCATGAACACCGCCGTCATCCTCGACGAAAAGAGCGCAGCCAACGAGGCGACCAATCCCGTCGGCACCGGCCCGTACAAACTCGCCTCCTGGACGAAGGGAGCCTCGATCACCCTCAACAAGTGGGACGGCTATCGCGATCCCGCCAAGATCCCGCTCGTGCGCGCGACCTTCCGCTTCATCTCCGATCCGTCGGCGGCGGTGGCGGCGATGCTCGCCGGCGACGTCGACGATTTCCCGCGTTTCGCCAATATCCAGTCGATCGACCAGTTCAAGGGCGACCCGCGCTTCCAGGTGCTGATCGGCGGCACCGAGGGCAAGACGATCCTGGCGATGAACAACAAGAAGAAGCCGCTCGACGAGCTCAAGGCGCGGCAGGCGATCGCCTACGCGATCGACCGCAGGGCGATCATCGACGGGGCGGAGAACGGTCTCGGCACGCCGATCGGCAGCCATATGACGCCGAACGACCCCGGCTATGTCGATCTGACCGGCATGTACCCGCACGATCCGGCCAAGTCGAAGGAACTTTTGAAGGAGGCGGGTGTGACGACGCCGCTCGACCTCAGCCTCATCCTGCCGCCGCCGCAATATGCGCGTTTGGGCGGCCAGATCATCGCGGCCGAGCTCGCGCAGGTCGGCATCAACGCCAAGATCCAGGAGGTCGAGTGGGCGCAGTGGCTGTCCGGCGTCTACAAGGACCACAACTACGACCTGACCATCATCAGCCATGTCGAGCCGCTCGACATCGGCATCTACGCCAATCCGAACTACTACTTCCAGTACGACAGCCCCGCGTTCCAGGCGATCTACGCCAAGGTGACGTCCGCGCCCAATCTCGAGGCGTACAAGGCGGCCCTCGGCGAGGCGCAAAGGAAGATCGCCGAGGATTGCGTCAACGCCTTCCTGTTCCAACTGCCGAACGTGACGGTGGCGAGCGCGAACCTGCAGGGTCTGTGGAAGAACGCGCCGATCTTCGTCAACGACCTGTCCGAGATGTCCTGGAAATGAACGCGGGCGAGGGGAGGGCTTGAAGTGCAGCCCTTCCGACTCACGGCGCTCGAGCTTCTCCGCGCCTATCGCTCGCGAAAACTGTCGCCGGTCGAAGCGCTGGCCTCGGTCGTCGAACGGGTGGAGGCGTTCGAGCCGCATATCGCGGCGACCTGGCTTTGCGCGCCGGAGCGGGCGCTCAGGCAAGCGCGCGCCTCGGAAGCGCGCTGGATGAAGGACGAGCCGATCGGTCCGCTCGATGGCGTGCCGGCGACGGTGAAGGACAACATCGCGACAAGCGGCGACCCGACGCCGCTCGGCACGGCGGCGAGCGACATGACTCCGGCCGAGGCCGACGCGCCGCCCGCCGCGCGGCTCAAGGAGGCCGGCGCGATCATCTTCGCCAAGACGACCATGCCCGATTACGGCATGCTGTCGTCGGGCCTGTCGAGCTTTCATCCGCTCGCCCGCAATCCCTGGAAGCTCGACAAAAATCCCGGCGGATCGTCGGCGGGAGCGGGCGCGGCGGCGGCGGCGCACTACGGGCCCCTGCATGTCGGCACCGACATCGGCGGCTCGATCCGCCTGCCGGCCGGCTGGTGCGGAATCGTCGGCCTGAAGCCGAGCGCGGGCCGCGTGCCGATCGATCCGCCCTACATCGGCCGTGTCGCCGGCCCGATGACCCGCAACGTCGCCGACGCGGGCCTGATGATGGCGACGCTCGCGCTGCCGGACGCGCGCGACTACGCGAGTCTCAAGTTCGAGACGCTCGACTGGGCCGTCAGGCCCGCGGACGTCAGGGGCCTTCGGGTCGGCCTGATGCTGGAGGCGGGCTGCGGCGTTCGCGCCTCGCGCGAGATGAGCGCGGCGGTCGAGCGGGCGGCGCGCGACTTCGAGGCGGCGGGGGCGCGGGTCGCGCCGCTCGCGCCGTTCCTGACCCAGGAGATGCTGGACGGCCTCGACCACTTCTGGAGGGCGCGCTCGCTGATTGATCTCGAGGCGCTCGCGCCCGAGAAGCGCGAGGCGGTGCTGCCCTTCATCCGCGACTGGGCCGAGTCGGCGAACGGCTTCTCCGGCCAGCACGTTCTCCGCGGCTTCGGCCAGATTTTCGCCATGCGCAAGGCGGCGATCGCGGCGACGAACCGGTTCGACTACGTGCTGTCGCCGACCGCGCCGATGACCGCCTTTCCGGCAGAATGGGCCTCGCCGAGCCGCGACCCCCTGAACCCGTTCCCCCATATCGGCTTCACCGTCGCCTTCAACATGTCCGAGCAGCCGGCGGCGACGGTCAATTGCGGCTTCGACGCCGAGGGCCTGCCGATCGGCCTCCAGATCGTCGGGCGGAGGTTCGACGACGTCGGCGTGCTGGCGGTCGCCCGCGCCTACGAAGACATGCGCTCGGCGGAAATGCGGCCGTGGCCCGAGCCGCCGGCGGGGTAAGGCGCGGCGGCGGGAGACGGATCAGACCCGTGAATCCCGCGGCGCTGATCAGAAGGGTTCATGACACGGCGCCCGCGTAGGTAGGGACGGTGAATTGAAGGACGGCGCCGCGGGGCTCGTTCGCGCTCGCCCACAAGTCCGCCGTGAGCCTCTACGATTGAACGACAGATCGACAGTCCCATCCCCATGCCGCTCGCCTTGGTCGTGTAGAAGGCCTCGAAGAGGCGGTCGAGATTCTCCAGCGCCAGCCCCGGACCCGAATCCCGCACTGCGACGAGCACGCCGTCCGGGTCGGCTTTCTCGCTGCCGATCAGCAATTCTCGCGGCGCTTCGTTCTGTCCGCTCATCGCCTCGATGGCGTTGACGATCAGGTTGAGGATCACCTGCTGCAGTTGCACCCGGTCGCCTTCGATCGCCAGCAAACCCTCCGCGAGTCGGGTCCGCACCGAGACGCCATTCTTCACCGCTTCGCCATGGATCAGGGCGACGACCTCGAGGATCGCGTCGTTGATCGCCAGGCGATCCTTCTGCGAAGGCGCTTTCTTGATCAGCGCACGAATTCGGCCAATGTTTTCACCGCCTCGATCGGCGTCGTTCACAATGCGCTCGAGCGCTTTGCGCACCTCCTCCAGATCCGGCGAACTTCTGGATAAGAACCGCAGGCCAGAAGCGGCGTTGATGCGCGCCGCGGCGAGCGGCTGGTTCACTTCATGGGCGATCGAGGCCGTGAGCTGCCCTATCGTTGCGACTCGATTGGCGTGGGCCAACTCCATCTGTGTTTTGCGGAGCGCTTCCTCGGCTCGTTTGCGTTCCGTAACATCGACCGTCGTAACCACGAATTCGACGAGATTTCCCACAGCATCGAAGACGGGATGCCTGATATCATGGATATGTTTGACCGTTCCGTCGGCCAGAACAATCCTGTAATCATCGACGTGTTCGTGGGCCTCCCTCTCAACGCGCTCTCTCACCCTGTCGTGATCTTCCGGGTGCACGAGTCGCCAGAATTTTTCGCTGCTCGGACCCTCCTGCGGATCTAATCCAAAAATTCGGAACATTTCGTCGGACAAATAAGTCGTTTTCCCGGTCAAAGGGTCGTAGGCCCAGCTGCCCGTCTTGGTGAGCCTCTGCGCTTCCGCCATGTGAGCCTCGCTCCACCGCAGAGCCTCCTGAGTCCTGTTACGTTCAATTGCAATTCCCGCCAGATAAGTGATCTGTTCTATGATCTCTTGATCGCGCGGGCTCGGGCGGCGCGGCTCGCGATAATACATGGCGAATGTTGCGATGACTTTGGCTTGCGAGTTGAAGATCGGCGTCGACCAACAGGCGTGCAAAGAATGGGGCAAAGCCGCCTCCCGGTAGTCCGCCCACAGGGGGTCGGTTGCGATATCCTCCACGATCACCTGTTCTCCCCGATATGCCGCTGTCCCGCAGGAACCTGCGGAAGGCCCGACCAGAGCTCCGTCGATGGCGTCGGTGTAGGCCTTTGGAAGGCTGGGCGCGCCGCCATGCCGCAAACGATTGCCGTCAAGCAATAAGATGGACGCCAGGACGTCGCTGGCTTGTTCCTCCACGAGCCGGCACAAGCTTTCGAGGATTCGAGCAAGCGAGTCCCCCTTCGCCACCATCTCGAGAATCCGTTTCTCTCCGGCGAGCAAGGATTCCGCCCGCTTGCGCTCGGTGATGTCTCGTGTCAGCGAAAGGGCCAAGCGCCGGCCATCTTGCCGAAACACTCGTACGCGGACCTCGACGGGGAACACAGTTCCGTCCTTTCGGCGATGTCGCCGCTCGAAGGTTAAGGTTTCCCCGGCATCGAGACGCTCGCTGATATTTTGCAGAAACGCCGCGGTTGCATCCGGATCGAAGTCAATCGTGGACATGCCGATCAGTTCGTCGCGGCTATAGCCTAAGCTTTCGCACGCGTGGCGGTTCACGTCGAGAACGGTTCCGTCTTCGCGGTGGAGCATGAACGCATCGGTCGCATGGTCCACGAAAGTGCGGAAGCGGCTCTCGCTCGTTCGCAGCTCCTGCTCGGCCCGCTTGCGCGCGGTCAGATCGAGCACGAAGGCAACGGCGTCGGTCTCGTTTTCGAAGCTCGCCGCCCCGACCAGTACGGGCACACGGCTGCCGTCCTTCCGCAAATACTCCTTCTCATATGGTTGGACGGTTCCGGTCATCTTCAGCTCAGCCACAGCCCGTGCATCGCGGTCACGCCATTCCGGCGGCGTCAGCTCTGTCCACCGCACACGACCAGAAACGACGTCTTCACGGTCGTATCCTACCATGCGCAAAAACGCGTCATTGGCCTCGACAACTGGCCCGTCGATCTCCCCTTCGACCGCCCAGATGAAGATTCCGATGATGTTGGCGTCGACGAGACGACGGATTTTGGCTTCGCGCTGTTCGAGATCGCGGTACAAACGGGTATTCTCGAGCGAGATCGCCGCCTGCGAGGCGAGGAGCTTCAGCACCGCGATCCGAGCCGGGGCAAAGGCCCGCGGCGCGAGGTTGTTCTCGAGGTAGAGCACGCCGATGAGCTTGGCCTGATTGACCAGGGGCAGGCAGAGAATGGAACGCGCCTGGCGCTGGCGGATGTAGGGGTCGGCAGCAAACGACGGCTGGGTCGCGGCATCGTCGAGAATGACGCTCTCGCGGGTGCGCAGGACATAGTGAAGGACCGTCTCCGGCAGCACGGAGGTGGTCACGGGCGCATCGCGAATTTCCACGAGGACCGTATCGCCGCCGGTCGTGGCTTCCGCTGCGATCCGTGGGTCGGCTGCGTGCGACAGCACTAACAGGCCGCGCTCCGCCCCCGCCTGCTCGATCGCCGTGCGCATGAGTGTGTCGATCAGCTTCTCCAGCACGATCTCGCCCGAGACGGCCTGCGACACCTTGATCACGGTCGCGAGGTCGAGGCGTTCGACCGGCGCGCCTATCGTGGTCGTCGGGCCGGGCGCCGGCTCTTCCATCCTCAGGCGCGAATACATCTCCTCAAGCTGCCGCACCTTGCCGTCGGCTCCCCAACGCAGGTAGCCGTAGCGAGCCCTCCGCATGTACAGATGGGCGATGTCCTCGAACCCGCGCGCCGCGTAGAAGCGGGACGCGAGTTCGTTGGCGAGCGCCTCGTTGTGAATAAAGCCGTTTGAGCGTGCCGAGCGGATGGCGGCTTCGTAGAGGCGCATCGCGTCACCATCGAGGTCCTCCAAGCGGGCGATCTCCGCGCCTACCAGCGCGGCGCGGTTCGCGAAAGTTGCGGGGCAGTTATCTGCCCAGACCGCGAGCTGCTTATGATGATCTGCCAGCGCTTCCAATTGCTGAGACCGCTCCTCGGGCTCCGCCAAATCGCAATGCGCCGCCCGAGCAAGTGCCCCATAGAAATGGTATTCAGCCAGCTCAAATTGGGTCGGAGCCGTCCAAAGCAGCGACGCGGCTTTCGCTACAGCCGCAATAGCAGATGCCTCGTCGCTGGCGTAGACGCTCGCTTGCAGCCTGCGAATCCAATACCAGCACGCCCCGATGGCCAACTGGGGATTGCTCTGCAGATGTTGCTCGAAACGGCCCTCGTCGAACTCCGCGTCATTAAAGGAGGTGAAGTCCGGGGTCAGTCCACGAAGCATCCGGATGAGCCTGAGCTGCCCGGTGATGCAGTCGCTGGCGAGACCGAATCTCACTTTCCGCGCGAATTCGAGGCCATGCTCGGCCTCTCTCTCGACGTCACTGAGCGAATCACCGGCGGCAGTGCGGTTTGTGATCAAATCGATGCAGCTATAGGCTGCATAGGAAAGGTCACCGACATCCTGCGCCGCGTCAAAGGCGCGCCTGAGGAAGGCGCGAGACGTCTGCAAGGGCTGAGTCCAGTGAGCGACGTGGACAGCGAAGACCAGGTAGACGCGAGCTCTGAAGCGGTCTAGCCCATGCCTCTCGACCAGATCCAGGCCGAGTCTGCCAAAGCGGAACCCCGCCAGGTAGTCTCCGAAGTACGTCCCTAGGACCCCGCCCAGCCATGCATAGGCGAGGCATGACCCGTCGCCGTTGCCATGCTCCAGGCTGAGGGTCGCCATCCGACTGACCACGAGACGGAACAGATTCAAGTCAGTGAACAAGGCGGGCGACGTGAGCACCGTGAGCACGTCCATGGTCGCGCACCGGTCTGGGTCTCTCATCGGCGGCAGATCAAGCAGTGCTTCGATCGACCCGGACCCCAGTTGCTGCCACAAGCGATCATAGTCCTGGCGTACGTCCTTCGCCATTGGGTGCCGCGACCACTGACCGTCAACCCGGCGGAGATACTCCAGGCCCACCCCGACAGCGCTGTCGCTCTGGTCCAAGGTCGTGTAGAGATTGATGCGCACGCAGGCAACGGCCGCAGAGTCAACAGCGGTCTGTGCGCGACTCGACAACATGGTGAGCCGTTCTTCCGCTGACGCCAACTCCCCCAGCAGGTATTCGCACTCGGCCCAGTTAAGCTCGAGGTCGAAGGTGAGCCGGTAGCGCTGTTCCCATCCGGCCTCCGGCAGCAACGCGCGGCCGGCGCTGAGATAGGCGAGCGCCGAGGCGTACGCGGTGGACCCCTTGGCGCGCTTGCCCGCGATCAGGTTGAGCTCAGCCAGCTGCTCCCGTTCCTCCTGCTCGGTGATCAGCGCCGCGCCGCGATTGAGCTGATTGACGATCTCGAAGATCGCCTCCTCCCGTTTCTCGGGCCGCGTCTGCGCCGCGAGCAGGCGACCGATCCGGAGGTGGGCCTCGGCCCGGGATGCTTCCGGGATGAGCGAGTAGGCGGCCTCCTGGACCCGGTCATGAATGAACCTGTAGTGGCCTTCCAGGCGCTCGACCAGTTTCTGACGGACCGCCGGCCACAGCGCCGCGTGCACCCGCTCCTCTGGGGTCCCGAGAACGGTCGAAAGCATCGCGATCGCGGCGGCGTTGCCGAGGCAGGCGAACTGCGGCAGCGCCTCCTGCACTTCGACCGGCAGACGGGTCAGCTTCTCGACCATGAGGTCCACCACATTGTCGGTGTAACCCTTGTCGTGAATGCGACCGAGATCCCACGACCAGCACGCCGCGTGATGATCGAAGCGGAGCAGGCCCTCTTCAGCGAGCGCGTAAAGAAACTGAATCACGAAGAACGGATTGCCGGCGGTCTTCTCATGCATCAACTGCGCCAACGGCGTGGCGCGTTCCGACTCGCAGCGAAGCGCATCCGCCATCAATTCCCCAACATGTTCAGGAGTGAGTGGCGCAAGCGTGATCGCCGCGATCTTCCCGTCGGCGTTCTTGATCGCCTCAAGCTTACGGGTCAGCGGATGTGCAGCGTCGACCTCGTTGTCACGATAGGCGCCGATCAGCATGAGGTGTTGCAGATCCGACCGGATCAACAGATCCTCCATCAAGTCGAGCGTCGCCGCGTCGAGCCACTGCAAATCGTCGAGAAACAGCGCCAGCGGATGTTCCGGCCGGGCGAAGACGCCGATAAATCGGCGGAACACGAGGTGGAAACGGCCTTGCGCCTGCTGCGGCTCGAGCTCCGGGACCGGCGGCTGGTCTCCGGTGATGAGCTTCAGTTCGGGGATGAGGTCAGTCATAAGCCGTGCATTTGGCTCCAGCGCCTCCAAAAATGCGCCGCGCCAGATCGCCAGCTCGGCGTCGCTCTTGCCGAGAAGAGGCCGCACCAGGCTTTGAAAAGCCTGCACGAGGGTCGAGTACGGTATGTCGCGCTTGTACTGATCGAACTTGCCGGAGGCGAACAGCCCCCGCGGTGGCACGAGCGCCTTGTGCAGTTCGTTGACGACCGAGGATTTGCCGATGCCGGAATAGCCGGAGACCAGCACCAGCTCCGGCGCGCCGCTCTTGACAATGCGGTCGAAGGCGGCGAGCAGGGTCTCGACCTCGCGCTCTCTGCCATACAGCTTCTCGGGGATCAGCAGCCGGTCGGGCGTGTCGTGAGCGCCAAGCGGGAAGACATCGATGCGGCCGTGAGCCTCCCAATCGGCGAGGCAGCGCTTGAGGTCGCGCTCGACCCCGGCCGCGGTCTGGTATCGCTCCTCGGCCGTCTTTGCGAGCAGCATCATAACGATCTGAGAGACCGGGACCGGGATAGTCTCCAGCCGCTGGCTGGGCGCCGGCGGCTGCCGCGCAATATGGCAGTGGACCCACTCCATCGGATCGGAGGCAGTGAACGGCAGTGAGCCGGTGAGCATCTGATAGAAATTGACGCCGAGCGAATAGAGGTCGCTGCGCGAATCGATCGAGCGGTTCATCCGTCCGGTCTGCTCGGGCGCCATATAGGCCAGGGTGCCCGCGATGGTTTCGGGCGCCTCGAGCGTCTGTCGTTCGCGAAGGAGCCGTGAGGCGATGCCAAAGCCGGTGAGCCGCACCTGTCCGTCGGCGCAGTTCATCAGGATATGGGCCGGCTTCAAGTCCTTGTGCACGAGGCCGGCCTGGTGGGCCTTGCCCAGGGCCACGGCGACGCCGATCGCGAGGCGAAGGAAGCGCCCCGGCTCAATGGGCGCGCCGATGAGCCGAGCGAGCGGCTCGCCGCCGTGATCCTCGAGCACCAGCATGGTACGACCGTCTTCGCCCACGAGTTCCAGCGGCCGCGCCGCCCAAGCGCCGTCCAGCTCATCTTTCAGCTCATATTCGTGCGCGAGCCGATCGAGGATGAACGGCGGCGGGTGTTCCGCGGTGACGAGCATCGCCAGCACGGTGTTCCGGCTGCCCCCGGCGCCAGGGCGCGATCCTCGACAGAGAAAGGGTTCGCCTTCCTCCGACAAGACGTGGAAGCTCTCATCCATCGGCGCTGCACCGCGAAGAGGGGATCATCTCCCGGCCTCCCCTGTCAGGCCGCCGGCCGCTATCTCGGTCAAGCCGCGACAAAGGCTCTGCGGCCGCGATTGCCGCCGCGGCGGCGATTTGCTCGCGCTGCCGTGATTAAATGCCGTTGTAAGACCCACGGCAAGGGGCAAGGATTGGGGACCTAAACCTTTGTATAGGTCGGTCCGCGGCGCGGAAGCGCTTTTGCCGGTCGTCGCTCTCGCGGGTCGCGTTCCTCGATCTCTCGATGAGGCCGAACACGACAGCGGACCTCACCGTCCGATCAGGTCCCGTATGTTTTGGCCGAGCGCCCTCAAGACGAATGGCTTTGTCATCAAATCCATGCCTGCGGGCAGGCGCCCGGCGCCAACCGCCGTGTTCTCAGCGAACCCGGTGATGAACAGAACTTTCAACTGTGGGCGCCGCTCATGGGCCGCGTCCGCGACTTGCCGGCCGTTGATGCCCTCCCGGCAAGCCGACATCCGTGATCAGCAGGTCGACGCGCGTCGGATTGAAGGATGCGAAGGCCGCTCGACGCGCCGTCGGCCTCGATGACGAAGCGCTCGGCCAGAACCCTGATGGCGGTGAAACAGCACGTCCGCCCGCGGCGCGCGCGTCCTCTCCTCTACCCGTGCGGGAGACGGGCCGGGGATGAGGGCGGAGACGGGCGAGGTTGGCCGCGCACGGCGCTGCCTGGCAGGTAATCGCGCCGGTTCAGGACCCTCATCCGGCGGGCAACCTATGAGCGCGGCCCTTCGCCGTCCGCCCCGGAAAAGGCGGCCAGAACTTCGGCGATGAGCCGCGCTTCCTCGCCGTGGTAGCGCGGGGAGAAATGGAACGGCTCCACGCGCCGCACGGCGGCTGCGCGCGCGATCGATCCGGCGGCGGTCGTCGTCAGATGCGCGCGGTCGACCGCGAGCGCCGCATCGGCCGCCGCGAACGGGGCCTCGATGAACAGGAGATCGGCATTGAGGATCAGCCGGACGATCGCCTCACGGTTGGCCGGCGTGTCGGCGACGTCGGTCACGTAGCCGATCTTCTGGCCGGGAGTGACCGTCGCCGTCGCGCGCAACGCGCCGAGCGGCGCCGTCCTCGGCTTCGACGCTCTCGCGCCCGCACCGACTTCGATCGGATAATCGTCGGGCCTCTCTTCCAAGAGCGCGCGCTTGAGGGCGCGGAGCCACGGGCCGACCGGAAGCCCGAGCTCGCTGAGCCTGTTCTTCCAGACATTCACATGGGCCGTCTCTTGCACGGCGAAGGCGAGGCACGGCGTATGGTGCTCCAGCACGGCGGTCGAGACATGGAAATTGGGCTCGTCATGGAGGAGGCAGTCGACGAGCGGGTCGGCGCTCAGCGGCTCGACCGCAAAGCCGGTCTTGAGCCTGAGCTGCGCCTTGCGGACCATGAGGCCAGGGCCGACCTCGGCGACGAGGAAGATCAGATCGGCGGCGAAACGGTCGACGAGATTCCAGCGATAGGCGGCGAGCTTGTGATGGACCTGCGCGATGAAGTTTTCCGGCCCGTAGAGTCGGACGATTTTCTCCCGCCCGACCAGAAATCTCAACAGTCGGTCGAAGCCGAAGAAGTGGTCGATGTGCGCATGCGAGACGAAGACGTGCTCGAGGCGCAGGATCTTGCGCGGCGACAAATCCGATATGTCGCCGAGGTCGAACATGATCGCGCCCTTCTCGAACAGCGTCTCGACATAGAGCGCCGGATCGCCGGATCGCCCGTTGACCAGGAAAGGGTGGAGAAGCGGCCGCATGGGCAACTTTACCCTCACCCCAACCCTCTCCCGCAAGCGGGCTAGCGCATTCACACATCTCAAGTCGCCGGGGCTCCATCCGAGCTTGCTGGGAAGCGAACTCGGCAGGATCAAGCCCGGGTTAGGGGCTCGGCGCCCTGATTCTCCCTGATACTCCCTGATAACAGG
>Ga0074044_10000938_pt1 | contig 26856 bp, 21 predicted proteins | sample BogForMeECP23OM1_FD_94443 | JGI IMG/M metagenome (GOLD analysis project Ga0074044, IMG submission 94443) | Bog forest soil microbial communities from Calvert Island, British Columbia, Canada - Bog Forest MetaG ECP23OM1 | ecosystem: Environmental > Terrestrial > Soil > Wetlands ... | reverse complement strand
GGGGATGCGCAGGGCGGGAGTTACCGTCAGGCATTCCATGGCATACATCCAGCCGACGCCGCTGGACCCGCAGAACACACGCGCTCCGCAAGCGGAGGCGTGTTTGACGATTTCGAATTGGGAATGTTCGCCCTCCGCCACGATGTATTCGCAGTCCATTTCGCCATCCGCTACTAACTGGCTGATGTACTGCATCACCGTGTCATAAGGACGAATCGGGTAAGCCGTGACTACGTCGACGTTGGCCAATTTGCAGGCAATCGCAATGGCTTCGGCGCCCGTAATCAGGGCTTCCTGCTCGTGGATTTTCTTTTTTTCTTCAACCGGTATTGTCAGTGTCGCCATCTTAATCTCCTTGTCTTCAGGCTTGCCGCCGGGCCACTAGCCTTTGTTAGCGATTTCCAGGGCTTCGGGGACCTGTTCTTGATATTGACCGCGATAACGGAACCCATGCGACCGATTTTTGATCGGTTCGGCTTTCTGAATTGTGGTCTCCAGCCATTTCAGGTATGCGCCCTTGTCTTTCTCGAACGCCGCCCACTGGCTGTTGTTATCGTGGAACTCGGACTCGTTCACCATAGTGACGCAGTTCTTCACCGGGCAAATCTCCTCGCAGATGCCGCAACCGGAGCACGCTTCGAGGTTGGTGTCGTAGGTGCCCGCGGTCGTGATATCGAACGCGGCATCCGGACAGTTCAGCCAGCACAGCGTGCACTTGGTGCAGGTGGAGAAGTTGATCACCGGCCGTTGCGTGCGCGTCGAGTACTTCTTGAACAGCTCGTTGCGGACTGGCCGGAAGCCCCCGACTTTCCCCGTCACCGGATCGGCGAACGGGCCGCCTTGCCCCTGGCCCTTGATGGATACTCCGCAGCGCATGTCCTCCCAGCGGGGCAGGCCGACCTTGACTATCTCTTCGGGATTGCCCTCGCCCGCCTTCACGTTGATCGCGGTAAAGCGCTCGAAAGCAGTGCGAGCCGACGTAACTTTCAGCGTGTTCTTGAGTTTTTCGTTGATGAATTTCTCCACCGACTCCAGGCTCATCACCTCGGGCAGCGCCTTAGCGATGGCGCCCAGAATGCGGACGTCTGTGTGGTCGTCCTTATAAACCCACATGCCGGAGAAACTGGTAACGCCTCTCACGATTCCCAGCTTGTAAGGCTCTTCCCGCCGGTGAATGTTCTTCAGCAGGGCAGGTGCGTTCTCCAGAGAAATTACGATGAGAGTGTGTCCAGGTTTCAGAGCATGGTGTACGGGTTGCAGCCCGGACCATGCCCACGACTCCGCGCCCTTACAGAGCGTGTCATCGAGAACCACGGTCACGTCGACCTGCTTCGGCTCGTATTGCGCCATTCCCGCTTCGAGCGTCTCCTCGTCGTTGGCGACGATAGCGAAACTCTTCGCTGGAATCCCGTTGCGTTCCGGCGCATCTCCATAACGGCCAAAGGAAATGCCCAGTTTGCCCTCGTTGTGCGCGGCCAAAACAATGCCGCGCGTTATGTTCTTGGCCAGGGTCTTTTGGAAGACCCCTCGGTAGATGACTTCAACCGCGAATAGCTGGCCCATTTTCCAACCTCCATTTCTTTTACAACTTCTTCAGTACTATGCTTTCGACTTCGTGCAGGTGCTGGCGCATGGCAGCCTCGGCGGCTGCGGCGTCGCCCCGTTTCAGAGCGGAAAGAATTCGGCGGTGTCCGGCGAGCGACTCTTCTTGCCGTCCATCCACCTGCAACGAGCGTTCCCGGGTCTCGCGCAACAAATCCATCAACACGTCCACAATCTTCAAGACCGCGCTGTTGTTGGACGCCAGAGCGATGTTGTAGTGAAACTCGGAGTCCTCTTCGATTCCGACTTCGCCCCCGCGCACCTTCGCCTCCTGGCGTACAAGAATCTCCTCCATCTCAGCGACCTCTTCGCGAGAGATGTGCAGAGCGGCGCGCCCGGCCAAGGGCGGCTCGATCATATTGCGCACGTCCAGCAGTTCCGCAACCATCTTCCGCTTCTCCAGAAGCGCGGTAGCCAGGGGATTGGCTCGGGTAGCATCAGGACCGCAAACCACCGTCCCGATACCCTGGCGCGGATCGAGCAGACCCTTCAGTTCCAAGCTGCGGATGGCATCGCGCACCGAGCTGCGGCTGACCCCAAGCATTTGCACAAGCTGGCGCTCTGGGGGGAGCAGGTCGCCGGGTTTCAGCTCTTCCGTAATGCGCCGTTCCAGCTGCTTGGCGACCTCCTGGTAGACCTTATTTCTAGGGATCGCCTCGAACCCGACTCTCGCTGGTGGTTCAGTGCCCATCATTGGCATTGGTCTGAGGACTGACCACATTTCACGCCTGAACCCCAAATGGCACAAGGAGGTCGATCACGTGTCAATGTGACTGTGATCACTTGAGGCTGTGCTTCGGGGCGGAGAGTCCGTTCACCTTCCTGATTCGAATGTGTCTGTCCTGGGAAAGTCTCCGTGGTAAATTTTACGATTGCACTTAAGCCAGGCCATCTTCCTGTTTTTCGCTGCAGTCATTGGCGGGACGCTGAACGCAGTGGCGGGCGGCGGCACCTTTATTTCGTTCCCCGCACTGTTGGTTACAGGTGTGCCGGCGGTGGAGGCCAACGCGACCAACACGGTCGCGCTGTGGCCTGGGTTGGCAGCCAGCACCGGTGCCTACCTGAAACGGCTGAACGTGCCGCGACGCTTGCTGGTTCCATTGCTGCTGACGAGCGTTGCCGGTGGGCTGGTTGGCGCTTTGCTGCTGCTCAAGACGCCCCAACATACTTTCCTCCACCTCGTCCCCTGGCTGCTGCTGGCTGGCACCTTGCTGTTCGCCTTCGGCAACACGATCCGCGCAATGACCGGTAAGACTGCCGCTGTGCATGATTTGCAGAAGATGTCATGGCAGGCGATCACGGTAACTTCGATGGCTGAGTTGCTGGTCGCAATCTATGGCGGGTATTTCGGTGCGGGGATCGGGTTCATGATCCTGGGAATGTTGGCGTCATTGGGGATGCGTGACATCCATGCCATGGGCGCGATCCGAACCTTGCTTGCGGTCGTGATTAATGCGGCGGCGGTGCTGACATTCATTCTGGCGGGTGCCGTTCTTTGGCCGCAGTGCGTGGTGATGATTGCGGGTGCTCTGCTAGGCGGCTGGTTCGGCGCGCACTACGCGCAAAAAGCCGATCCCCGCAAGGTGCGGCTCGTCGTGATCGCCGTTGGCGTGGCGATGAGCGCGTACTACTTTGTCACGGTGCGGTAGGGCTGGGGCGTTCTTGGCTTCTTGATGCAGTGCCCCAACGTCATGCTCCGTCCCGCCGGGACGATTTGAGCAAATCCCGGCTCGGAGGCTCCCAAGGAGGGTCAATCGGGAATTGGGGCTGGTGAACTTAGTGTGCGAAGCCGGCTGTGTTTCACTTTGGCTGCTGCTGAGCGGCACACTGGGACAGTAGCTTGGTGCAGTTGTACACTGTACGGGTGCAGGTCATGGGAAGCCCTACCCGCTCTCCCAACTCCACCACCGCGCCCACCAGTGCTTCCAATTCCATCGGGCGGCCCGCTTCGAGATCTTGCAGCATTGAAGTCTTGTGTTCACCAACTTTTTCCGCGCCTGCCATCCGCTGCTCGATCGAAACAGGTAACTCCATGCCCAACTTGCGGGAGACCGCTTCCACTTCCTGCATGATGTTGCGGATCACCGAAGAAACTCCCGGATCGCGCACCATTTGAACCAGCGTGGCGCGCGTCAGTGCGCTGACCGGGTTGAGGGACGCATTGCCCAGAACCTTTACCCAAATCTCCTGCCGGATGCGGGTGGTGACTGGGCAGCGCAAGCCGGAGGCGATGAGCGCCTCCGCAATTCGGCGGCAGCGATCGGAGCGCGTGCCGTCCGGTTCGCCGAGAGAAATGCGGTTGCCCTCGATGTGTTGAATCACTCCCGGAGCTAAAATCTCGGTCGAAAAGTAAACGATGGACCCGACCACCCGATGCGCTTCGATGGCCGAGGAGATCACGCCGCCGGGATCGACCCGATCGAGGCGCAGTCCTTCCCAATCGCCGCCGAAACCCTGGAAGTACCACCACGGAATTCCATTCTGGGTGCTGACAATTGTGGTATCTGGCCCCAGCACCGGCCTCAACTGAGGCGCAAGCTGCGGCAGGCCGTGCGCCTTCACCCCAAGAAAGACAACGTCCACAGGTCCCACTTCTTCGAGGGAACTGGCAATGGCGGGCCGCGCCACGAAATCTCCCTCGCCGCTTCTGACCTGCACGCCGTGCTCCTGCATGGCGCGAAGATGCGGCCCGCGCGCGAAGAGCGTGACCTCGAACCCGGCCTGCGCCATGCGCGCACCGATGTAGGCCCCGATTGCGCCCGCCCCCGCGATCAGGAATCTCATGCTTGATTATCCATGCTGGTCATCCGTGAGCGCGGCGGCGACTGCTCGCCGGCGTATCTTTCCGGTCGCGGTGGTGGGGATACTGTCCACCAGATAGATCTTCTTTGGACATTTGTATTCTGCCAGAAACTCGCGGCAGTGCTTGATGAGTGCCGCTTCGGTGGCGCCATGGCGTTCGTGCAAGACCACGGCCGCCGCCACTTCTTCGCCCAGCGTGGGATGCGCGCAGCCAAACGTGACCGCCGCGGCGACGGCGGGATGCCGTAGCAAGATCTCATCGACTTCGTGAGGTGCGATGTTCTCGCCTCCGCGGATGATGATGTCTTTGATCCTGCCCGTCAAATGCAAATAGCAGTCTTCGTCAAGCAATCCTTCGTCGCCGGTGCGAAACCATCCATTCACAAAAGCGCGAGCGTTGGCCTCGGGATTGTTTTCATATCCACGAAACACGTTGGCTCCCTGGATGGCAACTTCGCCGCGCTGGTTCGTGCCGAGGTGATTGCCCTCCTTGTCCATGATGCTGATGCGAAGTCCGATGCCCACGCCCACAGAACCTGGCTTCCGATGGCGCGGGGGTAAAGGATTCGAGGTCATCTGGTGGGCAGCTTCCGTCATTCCGTAGGCTTCGACGAAAGGCACGCCAAAGACGTCTTCCATCTTGTGAATGAGTTCTGGCGACAAGGGCGCGCTGCAGGACCGGATGAAGCGCAGAGAGGCAGCTTCTTCGGCCTTGTGGCGGGTGCGGGCGAGTACAAGCTGATGCATCGTGGGCACCCCCGAATACCAGGTCACGCGATGTTCTCGAACCGTCCGCCAGAAAGAAAGCGCGTTGAATTTGATGGGAACAACCACCGTTCCCCCGGAAAGCAAGGTGGCCATGGTTGAACCAATCAAACCATGAATATGGAACAGCGGCATGACACACAGCGAAATATCTGCCTCGGAAAGTGCGTATGTGTTCGCGATGTTGGCCGAGGATACGGCCAGGTTAAAATGCCGCAGCGGAACACGCTTCGGCCGCCCCGTGCTTCCGCTGGTGTGCAGGATCAGGGCAATGTCGTCAGCCGTGGGCTCGGTTGCGGAAACACCGGTGGAAGCACCCACCAGATGAACATTGCCTTCCTCGCTCATTTCCACCGAGAAGACCGGGATCTTGCGGTCCGCGGCGGCGCTGCGCGCGAATTCCGCGCCTACCGCTGGGCAAAGCAAAATGCGGGCATTGGTGTCACCAAGAAAGAAAAGAAACTCCTCATACGGGTACGCGGGATTCAAAGGGGCTGCTGTTCCAACGGTGGAGGCAGCTAGCAGGCTCACAATTGCGGGCAACCCATTCGGCAATGCAATCGCTACAGCATCGCCACGGCGAATGCCGGCCGAGGCCAAAGCGTTCGCCATAGCCAGGACCTGCTGCCGGAGCGAATCGTAGGTGACACGGATTCCAAGCTCGGGAACGATAACTGCCGTATGGCTGTCAGCGAAATGTAAGACTTCAAGAAGAGTGTTTACGGACTTCAGTGTCATTCGCTATTTCCTCTACCCCCCGGGTGTCCCTGGATGATTGAGTACTCCTTTCTGTTGTTCACGACAACGTTCGCGACAACGTTCACGAAAACGAAAAGAATGTCGCCGCACTCTCCAGCCCTGTCGTCACACGCGCGGGAAAGATCCCATGAATCTAGATCGAGTAGCCCTCTGCGCTCAGGGTCTTTCTGAACTCCTTCAGAAAAAACTGCACGTTATCTTCGGTGGCCAACGGGCCCATCACGCCAATGCGGAAGATTTTGCCTGCGAGCGGACCGAAACCACCGGCGATTTCAATGCCCGGGTCGTCCAAAAGGCGTTTTCGTACTTTCGCCTCGTCAACCCCTTTTGGAACGCACACCGTGTTCAGGGTCGCAATTCGGTGCTCCTCGGGAACGTGCATGCGTAGACCCATCGCTTCTATGCCCTTGACAAAGGACTTATGGCAACGGCGATGCCGTTCCCAGCGGTTCTCGATTTCTTCCTCGGCGATGACCAGGAGCGCCTCGCGTAAGGCGTAGAACATGGAAATCGGCGCCGTGTGATGATAGCGGTGCGATACCGTGGAGTAGTCGTAAATCAGCTTGAGGTCAAAATACCAACTGCGTACCGGAGAAGTGCGAGCACGCAGCCAGTCCATGGCCCTCGGCGACAGGGCCATGGGAGATAACCCCGGGGGACAGCTCAACCCTTTTTGCGTGCAACTGTAGGCGACGTCGATGCCGGTTTGGTCGAAATCCACCGGCACTCCGCCGAGCGAGGTGACGCAATCCGCGATCACCAGAGCGCCAGCATCGTGAGCGGCGGCACAGATGGCCCGGCCCGACTGCAACGCTCCGGTCGATGTCTCGGCGTGAACATAAGCCACAACCTTGGGCTTTTCGCGACGGATGAACTCTCCAGCTTCATCCTCCGTGAAGATCTCGCCCCAAAGCTTCTCAAAGCGCACGACATTGGCGCCGTGGCGCTTCGCCATCTCCGTGAGTCGATCGGAGAAAAACCCATTGGCGAACACCGCGAACTTGGCTCCGGGCTCCACGAAGTTAGCAACAGCAGCTTCCATGCCCGCGCTGCCGGTGCCGGAAATCACTAGTGTGGCGCCGTCTTTGGTTCCGAAGGTGGTTTTGAGCAATTGCTGGACGTCTCCCATCAACTGGATGAAGTAGGGGTCGAGATGCCCGACAATCGGCTTCGACAGCGCCTCGTAGACGCGCGGGTGAACCATGCTGGGTCCCGGTCCGAACAGATAGCGGCGAGGCGGGTGCAAGGCGGGGAAATGAAGTGCAGAATTTTCCTGTTCTATGGCGCTCATAATCCTCGTTTCTTTTCAGAGATAGTTAGATTTTACGGTACGGAGCGGACAATCTCCAGAACCCCACCCGAAATGTGACGTTCAAGATGCGATGCAGCTTGACAGGGAAGCACCGGTGAAGCAAGTGCGCCGGTTTAGGCGGACCGGACTTTGGGCGGAAGAATTCAAGTTGCAGAAGAAACTTGTGACCAGAAAAACCGATCGAACAGATCAATAGAATCATTGTGACGGGCGCACATCAGGTCCGGCGCAACTGAACCCTAGTGCAAATCTTTGACTTTCTTTCTCAAGGCTGCGAGCAGTGGCGGAGGCAGTGCGGCATAGCCTTCCTGAGCCGCGTATTGCTGGCCATCCGTGTATATCCAATCCAAGAAATCGCTTAACGCGGCGGAACGATCGGGTTCAGACAGAGGTCGCAGGTAAGCCCAGGAGAAACTGGTAATGGGAAAAGCATCCGCTCCGGGTGCGTTGATCAATGAGGCGGAGAAGCCCTTCCAGCCTGGTGCCTCGGCTGCCTCGCAGGCCGCGGTCATGCTCTCGGTGGAAGCCTTAACAAACTTACCGGCGCGATTCTGCACCGCGGCTTGGGGAATATTACCCTTCACCGCATATTGATACTCCACATAGCCAATGGAGCCGGGGCTGTTTTTCACCTTGTCTGCCATATCGGAACTGCGTTCCGCCCACACGCCAACCGGCCACTTGGGTGAAGCGGTGACGCCAATTTGGGCCCGAAACTTGGAACTCGCCTTGGAGAGAAAGTCAGTGAAAACGTAGTTGGATCCCTTGCCCGCGGGGCGGTTGACCACTTGGATCGGAAGATCCGGCAAAGTGATCCCGGGATTGAGCTTCACGATTTGTGGCGCATTCCACGTCTTCACTTCGCCGAGGTAGATCCCGGCCAACACTTCCCCCGAAAGCCGAAGCTCCTGGTGGATCTCGGGAAGATTGTAGATGGGAACGATCCCGATGAGCACGACCGGCAGTTCGATCAAACTGCCCCCTTTCCGCTCCTTATCCGTAAGCTGAGCCTCCCCGGCGCCAAAATCACCCACGCCATGGGAGATCTGCTTGATCCCTTCGCTGGTGCCGATCGGGAGGTAGCGCATCTGCATGTTGGGGTTGCGCTTGCCGTACTCCTGTGTCCAGCGGTTGTAAAGCGGCCCCGGGACGGTCGATCCCGACCCCACCAGGATAACCGCGTTTTGGGCATTGGCAGGAGCGCTGTGCAGCCCGAGAGCAAGAAGGGACAACAGCCCGATATGCCAGAGCAAACCGCGGCTAGAACGTCTTTGCGCAATGCGCGACGCCGAAAATCTTGCCGGTACCTTCATCGTGTTCCTCCTAAATTGGGGCCGGACTGTCAAACGCACCCGTCCTCCTGGCCACCGGACTACTGAAACCAGCTGATGACTGTAAGTTACCACCGCTTTGTGAACCAAACTGTCGCATGGCGGGTAGCTCTGTTGTCAGACTAGGAACCGCCATCCCTCCCAACCCCCCGTCCTCCCCGAGGCGAGAGTCGAATTCTCACCCCAACGACGCGGACTAAACGAGAGCAGCGAGCCTTCGCCTGGCATATCGCGTGGCCTTGAGTTTCTTCCGCCAGTGCGGAGCTAGGGGAGGGAGGTGCTGACAAACAGCTGGTGTTAAGATGCTGAACGTCCCGACTCCCCGTCGCCGCGAATCGCGCTATGCACTCGTACGCCCTGGGATCGCCGGATATTACCGCGAAAGCCGAACCGACTTATGTCGCACCATCCTATGTCGCACAATGAGGTTGAAACTTTAGCGCGTGAACTGCTGTCCGCATATGAGACGGGCGAGATGGTCGTTAACCCTCCCTCGGGGCGTCCCGGTTTCGACCTCAACACGGCTTATGAGGTTGAAGCAACACTCAAGCGGCTCCGCGAAACTGGTGGACACAGAGCCGTCGGCCGCAAGGTTGGTTATGCCAATAAAGCCATGTGGCGGGTGCTCAAGCTTGAAACTCTGGTTTGGGCCCACATGTATGACGACACGGTGCATTACAGTGACCGCAACTCCGCCACGCTAACGCTCGCACATCGCCATTCGCTCAAGATCGAGCCCGAGATCGTTTTCGGTTTGAAAGAACCGATTCTTGCTGAGGGCCTCGATGCCACCGCCGCGCTCGCATCCACGGATTGGCTGGCGGTGGGATTCGAAATCATTGATTGTCCCTTTCCGGAATGGCAGTTTCAGCCCAGTGATTTCGTTGCATCCTTTGGACTTCATGCTGCACTCGTGATCGGAGAGCGGGTCGAGGTGCGATCTGACGTGCGGCCCGACGGCATCGCCGCGCTGGTGGCGGAGCTGCCGCGATTTAAGGTGCGCATGTCGTGCTCTAACAGTTCGAAGAACGGAGAGTTTGTGGAAGAAGGATCCGGCAGGAACTCGTTGAAGAGCCCCGCCTTGTGCTTGGCGGAACTGGGCGCAGCCATCGTGCGCCGATTCCCAGCCGAGCCATTGAGCGCTGGAGAAATCGTCAGTTCCGGAACGCTTACCGCCGGACATCCGACCGACAGCGGCGATCTCTGGACAGTTGAGGTCGAGGGGCTGCCGCTGCCGCCGCTGACACTGCGCCTGACTTGATCTATTCCGCGAGATGAGCGTCCTCCGTTTTCGCTCGTAACACGAGCATTTCGGGTAATATTGCTTATCGCCCGATACGGCAATTTGGACGCCGGGTTTGTTCAATTTGGCTTTGAGAACTTCTCAGCCGTGCTTCATGTGAAACGGAGCACGCAACCACATCCGAACGGCAATGTCCCTGATGGAGCGAAGAACGCCATCATCCCTGGAGGCGGAAAATGTTTGTCAGCACTGAGAGCCACGAAACGACTATGACGACGTTCGACCAACAGGTCGAGGCCGCGAGGCAATGGTTCACAAGCCCCCGGTTCGACGGGATCGTCCGTCTCTACTCCCCGCGCCAGGTGGCCGAGCAGCAGGGCACGATTCCCGGCGACTATTCCGTAGCGCGACAGGCAGCCGAGGAGTTCTACCCACGGTTGCGCGAGCTCTTCGAACAGCGCAAGCAGATCACTACCTTCGGCCCTTATTCCCCAGGCCAGGCGGTGATGATGAAGCGGATGGGGATGGAAGGCATTTACTTGGGCGGCTGGGCCGTATCCGCCCGGGGATCGCTGGCCGAGGATCCGGGTCCGGACCTGGCCAGCTATCCGCTAAGCCAGGTGCCAGACGAGGGCGCCGGACTGGTGCGCGCGCTACTCACCGCCGACAAGAACCAGCACTTCGCGCGCATGCGGATGACCGAAGAACAGCGCAAGGCGACACCCGTCATCGACTTTCGGCCCTTCATCATCGCCGACGCCGACACCGGTCACGGCGGCGACGCGCATGTACGCAATCTGATCCGCCGCATGGTCGAGGCCGGAGTGCCCGGCTATCACATCGAAGATCAGAAGCCGGGTGCGAAGAAGTGCGGCCACCAGGGCGGTAAGGTGGTTGTGGCCGAGGACGAGCAGATCAAGCGCCTTAACGCTGCCCGCCTGCAGCTCGACATCATGCGGGTCCCGGGCATCGTTGTGGCCCGAACCGATGCCGAGTCAGCGACCTTCATCGAGAGTCGGAGCGACGAGCGCGACCAGCCCTTCATCCTCGGCGCCACCAGCGTCGGCCTACCCAGCTACAAGGCTGGTTATCTAGCCATCTTGCGGAAGCTCTTCGAACTGGGCGTCGAAGAGGTTCGCGGTCACTTGCTTTTTGCCCTGTCCGAGGCCGAGTACGCGGCGGCCTTCGCTTGGCTCGAGCGCGTCGGGATCATGTCCATGATCGCCGAGAGTGCTCCGGCTCTCAGGGATGCGCCGGCGGCCGAGCTCGACGCAGCACTCGACAGGCTAGACACGCGCTATGTAGACATCTGGCGCGCGGAAGCCGGCCTGATGACCTTTGGAATGGCGGTCGCCGAGGTGCTGGAGTTCCGCGCGGCCGAGGGCGACCGTTTCGACATGACCGTTGAGCAATGGCTGGCGTTCTCAAAACGCGCGTCTTTCTACGAGGTGCGCGAGCGAGCCAAGGCAATGGGCATCCGCGTGATCTGGGATTGCGAGCTGCCCAAAACTCCCGAAGGCTTCTATCACATCCAGGCTGGGATCGATTACGCGATCGCCAAGTCGCTGGCGGTGGCGCCCTTCGCCGACGTGCTCTGGATGGAAACCAAGACCGCGGATCTCGAGGAGGCCAGGAAGTTCGCACACGCCATCCACGCACAGTATCCCGGCAAGATGCTGGCGTACAACCTCTCGCCGTCGTTCAGCTGGGACACCACGGGAATGAGCGACGAGGAGATGAAACGCTTCCCCGAGGAGCTCGGCAAACTCGGCTACGTCTTCAACTTCATCACCTACGGTGGCCACCAGATCGACGGCTTGGCGGCCGAGGAATTCGCGACCGCATTGAAGCAGGACGGGATGCTGGCGCTGGCGCGCTTGCAGCGCAAGTTCAGACTGCTGGAGTCGCCCTATCGGACGCCGCAGACCCTGGTCGGAGGACCACGGCTGGACGCCGCCTTGATGGCTTCGTCGGGACGCACCGCGGCGACCAAGGCGATGGGCAAGGGGTCGACGCAGTTCCAGCACCTGGTTCAGACCGAGGTCCCCACCAAACTGTTGGAGGAGTGGCTCGCGGAGTGGAGGAAGTGCTGCGACTATCCAACGAAAATTCGCGTCCAGCTGCGTCCGCACACGGCCGGTTCCGAACTGTTGGAGTTATGCCTGTTGGACGAGCCCAGCGGGGAAAAGCTGGCCAACGTAATCTTCGCCAACATCCAGGATCGTCGCGGCCGTAGCATCCTCTCGGTTCGCGACCAGAACACTCTCGCGCCGCTCCGCAAGAAGCGGCTGATGACGCTCAGTCAACTGTTCCTGATCCACCGCTACAATGCCAGCTCGGTGCACTACGTAACACCAACCGAGGACAACCAGTTCCAGGCGCAGAAGATGAAGAGCCTGGGGATCTTCTCGAACGTAAGCACCGAGATTGGGCAAATCATCGTCGCGAACGTCAGCAAGGAACGCGTCGCCGAACTGCTCACCCCTGACCGGGTACTTCTCTTGGAGCTGATCAGTAAGGCGTCGCCGGCGTTGCAAGTCCAGACTTAGATACCAGCCCAGCACCTTCATGGAGAAGGGCTGGCGAAGCTGAAATAAGGATCATATGAGATCTCAAACCCAAGAACTCAGGAGGGCCGAGCCTGTGGTGGCTTTGGTCCGCGACGACATTCTGCAGAAGTTCCCCGGCCTCTTCGGAACCAGGAAGGTGAATGGGCGTGAAATCAATATCCAGGAGACGATCGCCACACTCACGCGAGAGCTGGGTCCGGATATTGCTGCCGCCCTGACCGCACGCCGGGCGCTCCTGCAATCTCCCGCGCCGGTGCGCGAGAAGTATGCCTGGCCGAAGTGGGACGAAGCGTTTGAGGATCCTGCATCGGGAAAGCCCTGGACATTTCGCCAGATCGTCCAAGGCATGATTGACAACTTTCTCGGTAAGGAAAGCGAATGGCGCTGGCGGCTCAACGATGAAGTGCCTATCCCGAAGGACGCGCACCCATTAACCAATCCCGGCCTGGAGCTTACCGGTCCTTGGCATCCGCTGGACATGGCCTTCAACGCGTTAAATAGTCCGGCGCCCATGAACATGCCGGACTTTGAAGATGCCTCTCCGCCGCATTTTCTGCCTGATGGTACGCCGTCCACTCAGTCGGTGGGAATTTTTGCCGCCCTGCAGAACGCCAAAGAAATTCTCGAAGGCAACTGGACCGGCCGTCCCTACGAGGTGGTAAAGAAGAATCACCGCCGCGCGTACAAGATCAATACGCCCCCGGCGAAGTGGCCGACCCGGCTTGCTCGCCCTGCCGGATTGCACGTGCGTTATGACCACATCACCGTCGATGGCCAACCGGCCCCCGGCTTGATTGCCATCACGGTCCTCTGGCTCCTCAACAACTACGAGTCCCTCACGCGCGCGGGCACAGGGGTGTACTACTACATTCCGAAGATTCAGACTCCTCAGGAAGCTTTCATCCTGGAGCAACTCTTGGCACGGCTGGAAGGCATGATCGGCGTCCGCACGGGCACGATCAAGATCAAAGTACTTTACGAGGAGGGAAATGCGGGCCGGTTCTTGCCTGTGATCGCCTGGGTCTTGCGGCGTCGGCTGCTGGGCACGAACGTGGGCCGCTGGGACTACCTGGGCAGCCTGATTGAGATGTGGAAGGACGACCCGCACGGCGTCTTTCCGGATCCGCAGTCGATCGGCATGGCTTCCCCGAACATGATTGCCTATCAGCGCTACAACGCGCTGATGATGCTCATGGCCGGCATGAAGAACGGCGAGCTCAGCCAAGGTGCGCCCATCGGAGGCATGGCGGCGGTGATGATCTACCAAGCCAACGATCCCTATGGGCGTTCAAGGTATAACCCTCTGGCCCTGCGCGCGATGGTTGTCGACAAGCTGCGAGAGCGCATGCTGGGGCTCATGTTTGTACCAGAGAAGCCTCTACCGGAGAAGCCGACAGCCCAGCAACCGGCCCTGGAAGACATCCTCGCCGGCCGGGTGAAGGGCAAACTCTACGACGCCTATCGGCAAAGCTGGGTGGCCAGCCCGGAGCCGGCCTACGTGGCTGCCGGCAACACGCCTCTCCAGGTTCCTGTGAACGAGCTCCAAGCGATCCTCTATGCGCCACAAGAAACTGTGGACGTGAATGGTAAACCGGTGGCAACCGTGGCCAGTGGTCTGGTTGACGCGGAGCGGCAGTTGCTGCAATCCCGAGGCTTATTGAACCCACAAGGCAAGATCATGCCACGGATCATTAACAAGGGAACGCTGGACACGCCGGAGAAGATCTTCACGCCAGAACTTTGGCAAGCCATCAACAACGTGCCCAAGGGTGAGATCACCATTGAGCACATACAGCACGCGTTCTACATGGCGGCGAACTACGGCTTCCAGATCCTCAACGGCAATTTCGCCGCAGCCATCGACGACTACGAGCTCAAGCTGCGCTTTATGAATGACCTCGCCACCTACCGCATTGATGTTTCCTGGTTGTGGAGCCTCCTCCACCACCAAGCCGCGATCACGAAGGACGGCTACCTCAAGCGGCCCGCCCTCACCGAGGATGGCGTTGTACCGGCGACGAATGCAACTGAGGTCAAGGCCGGCACCCGCTTCACCCCGGAGCTGTTCCAGAAATTGTGGGATTGCCACAACCAATGGACGGCAGAGTTTTTTGCCGAGGCAGACCGCCGCGGCGATCCCGGCCGCTTCGACCGCTCGAAAGCACCCATCATCATGGATCTCTTGAAACGCCAACTGCTCTCACCGCGCTACATCCAGCACAGCGCCCGTGTGCTCTTCGTGGTGGGGCAAGCGGACCAGCAGGAGCGCGCGCAGATTCTGGAGGCGATCTTCGATCTCTCCCGCGAGGAAATCGTCAAGCGCGTTCAATCCGGCGCCTCGACCAAGATCGCGTTGAACGCCTACGACTACGTCTATGACATCTTCCCGGGTTTAGAACGAGAGCAGCGACGCCCGGCATGAGGCCGGGGGAAGTCATCCACAAGCTGGGGCACGCAGTCTTAGAGCCGTGGACGTAAAAACTCCCCTCTCTGCCTGTGAAAACATTTGCACTAGCCCTCCTGACGTGTCGCGTCATAACGAATAAAAAATCTGTTATCTTTGAGTTGCAATCCGATCCTCTGGCATCCAATCTGCATATATAGGGTCCGGTCCTGGGTGGTACCCGTGTTTCTGGATAGGCTCCAATCCGGCTTCCTGCTGTTTCAAACACAGCAGGGATTGGTGCGCGTTGAACTTTCTCTCAGGCAACGCATTTATCTGCTCTGGACGTTCCGCAACTTTCACCAGCTCTCCACCCCACTCCTGAACTCGCGCCAGCGCGCACTGGTCAACGCCCTCTTCCGCAATAACGCGGGCGGCGTATCGCATTCGGACGACCCATTGCTGGCGATCGGTGTGGTTGAAAATTTCGTGCCGCCGACGGTGCGGATCGATGCTTCGCCGGCCCAGAAACCGGTCCAGATAAAGGAACAGCAAGAAAAGGTGGTAGCGCAGCGCGCGAAAATCGCGCCCAAGCCTAAACCGGTTCCCTCCTCTTCGCCCAGATTCGCCCGGTCCAAGCTTGCAACGTCCAGGCTTGCAACGACAGTCGGCGCGCTGTCCCTCTGCATCGTTTCCGTGGCCGCATGGCATCGAATCCAGGGAATACCTGGCTCCCAAGCCCACAATCAGCCTCGGCTCCAGCAGATCAACGTGATCGCCCTGCCGAATTCTCCACACTCCGCAAAGCCAACAGCGGCCATTGCCGAGAGTCCCACCGCCATCGCCCCGTCGGCAGCCACCGCCGAGCCCCTCGCTGCCCCGGAAGCTGCCGTCAAGCTGGCATCGCTCGCCGTCGTCGTCCCAACTTCCATCCCAACTCCGAAGCAGCCGATTCACGTCCACGATGCGGCTTCGACTCCGAACCTCCCACTCTCCGGCCAGGACAGCGGTATCCAGGCCTCGAGACCGCCATTACGTTTCGCATATCCGGTCTATCCGGATGTCAGCGCTCGCGGTGTAGTTGCTTTGACAGCGCGGTTGGATTCTGATGGCGCCGTGCGCACCGTGAGAGTCGTCTCTGGCAACCGTGCGCTCGCCGCGGCCGCAGCCCGCGCCGTTCGCCAATGGCGCTACCGCCCCTACTTCAAGGATGGCCAGCCCGTCGCGACGGAAACCAACATCGTCATTTCATTTTTCTCAGACGACGCGATTTCCATGAGCTTCCCTCCCAGCATCCCGGCCACCCGCTAGCTTTGCTCGAGAATACCGCCCCGGAGGGGCGAACGAACTTAGCCCAGCGCTTCAGCGCTGGGAAAAGTGGGAAGAATGACCTAAGTCCCGGAGGAACGACCCAGTTCTCCCGCAAACCCTTATAGGGGCTGCGCATCCAAAACCGACTTTTTCCGCAGCCTGCTATTCGAGGCCTCGTGTTTCAACATAGTCCCGTGCCTGGAGCAGCACCTTGCGCTCGTTGCTGTAAGCAAGTTGTCTGGCCGCGTCGGCAAGGGGCACCCAGAGAGCGCGCTTGACCTCGATCCGCATGTCGGAAGTAAGGACGTCGATTTCTCCCGACACATAACGCATCAGGTAAAAGCTAACGATTTTGAAAACGCGCGCGCCATCGCCCCAGCTGCGGACGTAGACATACTTGTTATCGCAGAGTTTGGTAACCGGTTCGGCCACGATCCCGGTTTCTTCCTGCACTTCCCGAACGGCGGCAGCCTGCGGTTTTTCGCCCGCATCCACCAAGCCTTTGGGAAGGGTTAACCGGGCACGGCTGCGCTTGCGCGGCGTCTTTGCTGGCTTGGGAGCAGGTTTGGAGTTTTCCTTCTGCGGTTCAATCAGGGCGACTTGCCAGACTCCGGCGATCTGACGAAGCACGACGCCGCCCGCTGAAATTTCCCGCGCCATTGCCGACAAGATATCAGGGATTCCCCAGCTTCCCAGTCTCTTGCTGGATTCGCTGCCAGGCGCGTTCCACATGACGGGCCTGAGTGTGGGTTTGGCCGACGCAGAACCGAAGCGTGAGTTTGCCATCCAGCTTGGTATGTGTGAGGTACAGGTCGCCGCTGCCATTCAGCCGGTCCATCAGGAGTTGATTGGCATGATCTCCCGCGCGCGACCGGAAGCAGACGAGGTTGAGCTGGGCGGGCGCGCCGAGTTCGAAGCGTGAATCGCCGCGAACCCAGGCGGCGAATTGCTGAGCCAGACGCACGTGCTCGCGAATGTGGTGCTGCAGGCCTTCGATCCCGTAATACCGAATCACAAACCAAAGCTTGAGCGAGCGAAAACGGCGACCGAGCTGGATGTGCCAGTCGCGATAATCGATGACGGCGCCGGATTCCGTTGCCTGGTTGCGCAGATACTCCGGCAGAACGGAGAGCGTTTGGATCAAGTGCTTGCGGTCGGCGACGTAGAAGACATTGCAATCGAAGTTGGTGAACATCCATTTATGCGGGTTGAAGGTGTAACTGTCCGCGAACTCGACGCCATCGTTGATGAAGCGGAATTCCGGGCAGAGCGCGGCCGTGCCGCTCATGGCGGAATCCACGTGCAGCCAGAGATTGTGGTCGCGGCAGATGCGGCCAATTTCGCGGACGGGGTCGATCGCGTTCGAAGATGTCGTCCCCACGGTTGCGCAAACGAAGCAGGGAATGAGGCCGGCCTTAAGGTCTCGTTCGACGTGGTGTGCCAGTGCTTCTGAGCGCATGGCAAAGTTCTTGTCCACTTCGATGTGGCGCAAATTGTCCAAGCCCATGCCGGCGATCTTCATCCCTTTTTCGACGGAGGAGTGCGTTTGTGTAGAGCAATAAGCGACCAGGCGTCCATCGCAGCCTTTGCGATTGCTTGCGAACTGCGTTGTACGCTCACGCGCCGCCAGCAGGGCGCAAAGCGAGGCGCTCGACGCGGTGTCCTGAATCACCCCACCTCCTGCGCTGCTGGTCGAAAGAAATTTCTCCGGCAGGCCCAGCATGGGCACCAGCCAATCGAGCACGTGCGTTTCAAGCTCCGTGCATGCCGGACTGGTGGACCAGAGCATGCCTTGCACGCCCAGCCCGGAGGAAAGCAGATCGCCGAGAATGGCCGGGCCGGAGGCGTTCGCCGGAAAGTAGGCGTAGAAGTTGGGCGACTGCCAGTGCGTGATTCCCGGAAGGATGACGCGCTCGATGTCGCCGAGAATCTGGTCGAAGGCCTCACCTCGTGCAGGCGCGTTTGGTGGCAGCTTCGAACGAATTTCTCCCGGCTGCACGCGTGACAGAACCGGGAAGCTTTCAACGCGAGAGTGGTAGTCGGCGATCCAGTCGACGACGGCGTGACCCTGGCGGCGGAACTCCTCGGGAGACATGTGGAAGGATTTTGAGTCAGACATGGGAATCGGCAATTTGTGATTTGTAATTGGTAATTTGAAACCCGGCGTCGTTAAATTGCAAATTACAAATTGCCAATTACAAATGTCCGTAGTACACACGTGTGTTGTATTCGAATTCGACCTTGTTATCTGCGGCATGGGCGTGAAAGATCCGCTGGAGTTCCTGCATCATGGGCGCGTGGCTTGGATGACCCTCGAGCGGCGCGTACGAAGAAGACAAGAGCCGCCCGGCAGTGCCTTCGTAGTCGAACCGCTGACGCAGGTCGAATACCCTCTCATGGTGCGGAGCGGGCGCGAAAAATTCATGGATCATGGCGGTCGTGCGTTCGTGGCGCACTTCCTTGTAGTCGGTGCCATAGGTCAGCAGGAGTTGCTCGTAGTCACGCAGGAAAGGCGTGGTTGCGGTGCGGCGCTCATTCCATATCAACACGCACCATCCCCCCGGCCTCAGAATGCGGGCGAATTCCGCGCGCGCGCGAGGCAGGTCGAACCAGTGCGCTGCCTGGGCGGCGGTGACGAAGTCGACGGAAGCGGAGCGCAGCGTCGTTTCCTCGGCTGTTCCGGCGATGGACACCAGGCGGCCATAGGATTCGAGCTGACGGATACCCATTTCCCGCATTTCCGTGTTAGGTTCGACAGCAAAGACGGAATTCCCGTTTTCCAAAAGAAGGCGGGTAAACACGCCTGTCCCGGAAGCGATGTCAGCGACGATGTGACTCGGCCGCAGTTCGCATTCGGCACGAAGAAGGTCCAGAACTTCAGGCGGATATCCCGGGCGATAGCGGACGTAATCTTCCACCCGATCGGAAAAACGAGCCGTTGGCGACTTAGTCATCGCTCTTTAAGTGTAACGCGTTCACACGGCGGTTTACTCCGCACGGTACAATCTTTGATCTAGGAACTCCATGAAACTTCTCTCGGGTGCAGTTCTGTTCTTGGTTCTGATTGGTTCGAGCCTGCAAGCGTTTGACCATGCCGACAAAGATAAAGACAAAAATAAAGACCAGCCGGAGAGTTGGGCCATCAGCGGGTTCCGCGATGTTGCCGCTGAGCGGGAAGTCGAAAACAAGTTCTTGGCTGTGCCCGATCCCAAGCTGGCGGAAGAGCACCTGCGCATCCTGACGCAAGCGCCGCACATCGCCGGATCCCCGGAGGACAAAGCGACCGCCGGGTACGTAGCAAATAAGTTTCGCGAAGCCGGACTGGACACCGAGATTGTCGAATACAAGGTGTGGTTTAACTATCCGGCAGAGATTCGGGTGGAGATGACCGAGCCGCCCGGAGTGGAGATGCATGGGCCGCACCGCGAGCACGTGGACGGCGATCCCTATCAGGACGATCCGCGCGTCGTGACCCCTTACAACGGTATGTCGCCCTCGGGCGATGCCGAGGCCGAGGTTGTCTATGCGAACTACGGTTCGCTGGCTGATTTTGACAAGCTGAAGCAGATGAACGTCGATGTGCGCGGCAAGATCGTCATCGTCCGTTACGGTGAGAATTTTCGCGGCGTGAAAGAGTTCGTGGCGCAGGAATGCGGTGCGGTGGGAGTCATCGTTTATTCCGATCCAAAAGACGATGGCTACTACCGCGGCGACGCATATCCGAAAGGGCCGTGGCGTCCGGCGAGCGGGGTGCAGCGGGGATCGGTCGGATTCATGTTCCAGTTTCCCGGCGACCCGACCACTCCGGGAGTGGCATCCACTCCTGCTCTGCCGGATTCGAAACGCGTGTCTCCCGCCGAAAGCGAGCAGTTGCCCAAGATTCCCGTAACCCCGCTTTCCTATGCCGATGCCTCGCTGATTCTCGAGCACCTCGGCGGCCCAGCCTCGCCGCGAGAGTGGCAGGGAGCGCTACCGTTTACTTACCACGTTGGCCCGGGCCCCGCGAAAGTGAAAATGCACCTGAAGCAGGACTACCAGTTCCGCACAATTTGGGATGTTATTGGCAAATTTCGGGGAGCGTCATCGCCTGATGAGTGGGTGGTGGCGGGCAATCATCGCGATGCCTGGGTCTATGGAGCGGTGGATCCGAACAGCGGCACGGCGGCGATGCTGGAGGCGGTGCACGGTCTGGGTGAGCTGCTGAAATCGGGCTGGAAGCCCAAGCGAACAATTGTCTTCGGAAGCTGGGACGCGGAAGAGGAAGGACTGATCGGTTCCACCGAGTGGGGCGAAGATCATGCGCAGGAACTGGGGAACGCTGACGCTTATTTCAACATGGACGTGGCCGTATCCGGCAAGAAGTTCGGAGCGTCCGGGGTGCCTAGTTTGAAAGAGTTTATCCGCGAGATCGCGAAGTCGGTGCCATCGCCGCAAGGCGGAACCGTGTACGACCGATGGAAGAAAACGAGCCAGCCGAATAATAACGAGGAGAACTCCCGCCCGCAGGAAACCAGCACCTACCGCCCCCTTCCGGCGGCAATGCAGGGCGATGTGCCCGTGGGCGATCTCGGCAGTGGTTCTGACTACACCGTGTTCCTGCAGCATCTGGGTGTGCCTTCCACCGATATTAGTTCGAGCGGCGATTACGGGGTGTATCACTCCGTGTTCGATAACTTCGCCTGGTTCAAGAAATTCGGCGATCCCGACTTCCGCTATGAGCAGCAGATGGCCCGCATTTACGGTTTGGAAGTACTGCGCATGTCCAGCGCCGACGTGCTTCCTTACGATTACGAGAACTACGGCAAGGAAATTCTGGTTTACCTCGACGCTGCCAGAACCAAGAGCAAAGAGCGCTTCGGAGACAAGGTGCCGGACTTCTCGGCAGCGCTCGAAAGCGCCCGCCAGTTGCGGGAAGTGGGCGCAAAAATGCTGCAAAAACAGCGAAAAATGCCTGGAACGCCGGATCGCATCAATGCTAAACTGCGGGATGCAGAGCGGGCACTGCTGATTCCAGCGGGGTTACCCAACCGTCCGTGGTTTCACCATGCCATTTACGCCCCGGGACAGTACACGGGGTACGCAGCCGTGGTGATTCCTGGGGTGAACGAGGCGATTGATCGCGGCGATCTTCGCCGGACAGAGCAACAAATCGCAGCGCTGGCAGCTGCTCTGAACCGAACCGTTCTGGTTCTGGAGTAATACCGCTAATCGCGGTGCAGAGCCCGCAGTGCAACTGCGGTTCGTATCAGGGCATCGCTTTAGCAATGCCCGACGATCATCGCAGTCAGATGCCCCTTTAGGGGCGGCGGTGTTCCGCCTCAACCGTGCGGCAAGGTAAACGCCGAGGCGACACGAGTTATGGCACTCGCAAGAATCATTTCGCGCTCTCATGCGTGCTCGCAAGAGCTGGCGCTGGATCTGCTTGCCCGCGGTTACGCCGTAGAAATCGTTTCTCCCGACTCGATCCCCAACGATATTGCCGATCTGGAATTGCGGGTCGATACCGTTCTCGGGAATCAGCTGGTCGCAAGCGTGGAAGCGCACAATGGCGAGCGTTCGGCTTCGCTTGAATTTTTGCATCATTTGAAAGCGCCGATGGTGGACTTCATTCGCAGGCCACCGGAGCCGCGTGAATCGGCTCGCTCCCCGGAAGAGCCCGTCAGCCTCAACGCCGGGCCGAACATCGAAGATGTGGAGCTGCCTGCGGAGGCTCCGCAACCGTTGCCGAAAGCTGTTTCCCCGGCCGCCGACGTCTTGCTTGCTCCCGAACTCGATCGCGAAGAAGACGCGCGTATGATCTTGCCGCCGGATCCATTGCCGTCGGTAGAGGTGGAACCGCCCAGCTCTTTTGCGGTAGAGGCCTCAACTATTGCTCGGCCAACCTTGGTCCAGCCAACGACGGCCGAGCCAGTGACGGTCCAGCCAGGACCGGAGCCACAGCTGCCCGATCGCCCCGCGGGATGGCGTTGGCGCGCCGCTCTAACTTTTGCCAGTGTGGTGCTGCTGGCCATGGTTCTCGGGTTCGGCGTACGCCGGACCGGTAGAGCTTCCGGGCAGAGTTCCGGAGCAGCGCCCGCGGAGAACGTCGCGGCATCGTCAACCGATGTGGACTTCTCGAGCAGCGCGACTCCCGAAAGAGATCCCAAAAAAGATCCGGGACAAGTCTCGGCCGTGCCAGTGTCGCCGCCAGCCGCGCCAGCCATTAGATCGGAAGAAAATTCCGACCCCGCGCCAAAAGAATCGCGAGTCGCAACGGCCGACGCTGCCGCAGCGGGAACTTCGACCTCGGGCACTGAGGCCAAGGTCTCACGCAGGCAAGGTGACGACCTGATCGCACCCGACACCGTCACTTACTTGGATGAACGTTTCGATCAGCGTGCTCTCAACAAGCGCGCCTCAAAAGCCAAGCTGGCGAATCGTTCCGCTGGGAAGCATCCGAGTTCGCGCAAGCATGACGGCGGCGTGATCGCAGCGAATACGGTTACCTATCTTGGCAAGAAGCCAGCTGCGAAAGCGGCCAATCAGGACTTCGTTAGCACGCACCACTCGGGTAAGAACTAGCACTTTCCGCCGGCGCCTCTTTTTCCATGTACCGGCCGACGAGGGCGGCGCAGGATTCGATGAATTTCTGCTCCGGTGCATTGAAGGTGTCCGCAAAGTAGCTCTCGATACAGAGTTCCGCCACCACCCGTTTCTTCCCCTCGCTTTTCTTGACCTCGCTTTCCTTGACAAAGATCGGCACTACAATATTCGACTTCACGAGATCCGACCCAAGATAGCGAAGATCGGCCCCAACATTATTGACCACCACGGTCTCGCCGGAAGTGGCCGCCGCTCCGCACAATCCTTTGTCGAGCGGGATACGCAGCGTAGGCGCAAAGCTGCCGACGTAAGGTCCCAGCACCAGAGCTTCGAAAGGAGAGACTTCCATCAAATAAAAGCCAACCCAGTTGTAGCGTGTCGTTGATTCATGGAGGCGCTGGGCGATGTGCTGCATAAGAGATTTCGCCCCGCGGGCGGAGCGCCCGTACGCCTCAAATTCTTGCAGCAGGTCTTCATAACGGGACATCGGAAGCAGAATCTCCTTCTACCTTCATCAATGGCGGCGAGAGTTTCCTCATCTTCATCATCGACGACGGGGACGGGATTTTCTAGGTCGAACTTCTTCGACCTCGCCACGCGGTTAGGGTAGCACGACGTGCCCGGCGGGTGGGCCACTTTAACGGCGAGTAAAACGCGGGTTTGTTCTTAACACCGAACCGGAATCACTGGGGGTGCGCCACTTCTCGCGCTTTTCGAGAAGTGGCCGCCGAACATCCGACACCGTTTGACTCCGCTTTGCGCCGAGTAAATCCGGACAGGTTGCCAATTGTTAGCAGCCCTGGAGGGTGCCCGTCGTGCTCGATCAGGGAACTGCCAAAACTAGAGCCAGTTTGCGCGTCATCCTCGAATCGGTGTGCTCAGAAGGCGTCTGGCCATTGTTGAGCCCCATGATAGATGGCGAGGATCACGATGCGGTCATGATCGATGGCGTACGCTGCGATAAAGGGCGTGTTCGAGATGACCAGCTCACGAGTGCCTGGGACCCGTCCTGATCGGCCCGACATGGGGAAGCTGGCGAGCTGTTGAACGGTGACGGCGATCTGTGTCGCGATCCGGTCGGCAACCTCTTCGCTGTTCGAAAGAGCGATGTAATCGTGGGCCTGATCGAGTTGCCGGGCCGCCTGCTCGGCCCATTCGATCGTCGGCCGGCTCATCGGCTCGACAGCCGGCCGGCGCGTCCTGTCCTCTTGAGCCGCTTTACGATCTCCTCATGGCTTACGACGCGGCCTTTCCGCATCTCTTCCAGCCCCTTCTGAACCAGCGCGTCCTGGTAGGCGTGTAGCTCGATGTAGTTGGTGATCGCCTCGTTGATGAGATAGCTGCGCGAACGGTCCTGCGCGGAGGCCAGTGAATCAAGCGCATCGATCTTCTCGGCGACGGCGCGAAAGCTGATGGTTTTCTCGGTGGCGCCCATAATGCAAGAACAATAACATGTATTATTGTGTATTGCAATGGCGGTGGCCCACTTCTCTCCGTTGGATAAGAATAAACGCCGGTTACCAATTGTCCGCAGCGAAGAAAAAAGGGGTGCCCCACTTCTCGCTTTGAGAAGTGGGCCGCCGCACAGCCGACGCCAAAGGGGGGGCGATTTTATGCCGGGTGCCCAAGCAGACACGACATGCTGCTGAATTTCGACCATCAAAGGGGACACTCGACGGGCATGTCCCCGCCCACCAATTAATGAGTCTTGTAATAATTACAGTGTAATAAGTACCCGCATGTGCCCTTTAACCACACCCGACCCCTGAGCATTATCAACAACTTAAGACCCGCCGAGCGCGGCAGGAATTTGATACATTGTCCCTACAGCCGCTAATGTATGTATATAAGTGTACATACAGTAAAGCGAACGAAGTACAAAAGTGTTTCACGTGAAACATATCTCCATTTTGCAAAGCGGGAGGGTGCCCCGGTTATTTAATCGTAACCAGCTTCTCCACCAACTCCGAGTAGTCTTTCTTCTCCAGCCCATGCACCTGCTTGTTGTACTCGTCCACCTTGCTGGAGTAGTTCATCGAGCAGAACTTCGGGCCGCACATGGAGCAGAAGGCGGCGGACTTGTATTGTTCCTGCGGCAGAGTCTCGTCGTGCATCGAGCGCGCCGTCTCAGGATCCAGTGAAAGTTCGAACTGTTTCTCCCAGTCGAATTTGTAGCGCGCATAGCTTAGGGCGTCGTCGCGGTCGCGGGCTCCGGGACGCTGGCGGGCTACGTCGGCGGCGTGGGCGGCGATCTTGTAGGCGATGATTCCGTCTTTCACATCTTTTTCGTTGGGCAGGCCGAGATGTTCTTTCGGCGTGACGTAGCAGAGCATGGACGCGCCGTACCATCCAATCATTGCCGCTCCAATGGCGGACGTGATGTGGTCGTAGCCGGGAGCGATGTCGGTGACGAGCGGGCCGAGCGTGTAGAACGGCGCTTCGTCGCACCACTCGTTTTCTTTTTCGACCTGCTCCTTGATCTTGTGCATCGGAATGTGGCCGGGGCCTTCGATCATGACCTGCACGTCGTGCTTCCAGGCGATGCGGGTCAGTTCGCCCAGGGTTTTTAGTTCGGCGAACTGCGCTTCATCGCTCGCGTCGGCCAGGCAGCCGGGACGCAGGCCGTCTCCCAGCGAGAAGCATACGTCGTACCTGGCGAAAATCTTGCAGATGTCTTCGAAGCATTCGTAGAGGAAGTTCTGCTTGTGGTGGTGAGTCATCCATTGGGCAAGAATGGCGCCGCCGCGGCTTACGATTCCGGTGATGCGCTTCGAAACCATGGGCACATATTCAATGAGCACGCCGGCGTGAATGGTCATGTAATCCACACCCTGCTGCGCCTGCTCTTCGATCACCTCGAGCATCACGCTGGCGGTGAGATCTTCTACGCGCTTGACGCGCGAGATCGCTTCATAAATCGGAACCGTGCCGATGGGGACTGGCGAATGCCGGATGATGGCTTCGCGAATGGTATGGATATCGCCGCCGGTCGAGAGGTCCATCACCGTGTCGGCGCCGTAGTGAACGGCGGTATGCAGTTTCTTGAGCTCCTCTTCAACGTTCGACGTGACGGCCGAATTCCCGATGTTGGCATTGATCTTGCAGAGCGACGCTATGCCGATCGCCATCGGCTCCAGTTCGGGATGGTTGATGTTCGCGGGGATGATCATGCGGCCGCGAGCGACTTCATCGCGCACCAGTTCCGGCGCGATCTTCTCGCGGTGAGCGATGTATTGCATCTCTTCGGTGATCAGGCCCTGGCGCGCGTAATGCATCTGGGAGAAGTTGCCGTCTTTGTTTTGGGCGTTTTCGGCCTTGCGCTTCGCCAGCCACTCGGCCCGCGGTTTGAGAACCGCATCCAAACCATCGCCGTTAGCGCCGCTTGTCGAACCACCATTGCCTGCGGACATTTTTCTGTACCATCCTTTTGCGGAATCTCGTGGTTGAGATTATACCGCGCATCCGGGACGCGGCCATCTTTGGGGAAGGCCAAATGGAGTTGCGCCGCCGGGGAAAATGAATCTTCGCGCGAGGAAAGGGAATCGAAGTATACTGTCGTTATAACGACAATTGCGGGAGGATCGTAGAACGGCAGTGTCCCGCCAGGAGGAAATATGCTGAAGCGGCTGATGGCTACGAGCAACGACCTGAGCTTTACCATCTTGCGGCTGGTTCTGGGAGTGGTCTTCTTCGCGCATGGCGCGCAAAAAATGCTGGGCTGGTTTGGAGGCTTTGGCTTTCACGCCACCATGGGATTCTTTGCCCACCTGGGAATGCCCGCTCCTGTCGCACTCCTGGTCATCTGCACCGAATTCTTTGGCGGGCTGGGGCTGATTGCCGGATTGCTGACGCGCATCGCCGCTCTCGGAATTGCCGGCGAGATGATCGGGGCAATCCTCATGGTTCACCTGGCGAACGGGTTCTTCATGAACTGGATGGGCAACCAGAAGGGCGAGGGATTCGAATATCATCTGCTGGTGATTGCCATGGGTGCGGCACTGTTGCTGCGAGGGGCGGGCGCGTTCTCGCTGGACCGGGCGCTCTCGAAGTGAGTTGACTTGCCCGGCGGAGGTTAAGGTCCTCGCCGCGAGTCGAGGGTTGCTGTGACCTCGGGCAACTGCCGAGCTTCGCTCGGCTGGACGGGGCCCTTCGGCTCCGCTCAGGACAGGCTCCGCCCCGTCCCCACACGATCTAAT
>Ga0074044_10000937_pt1 | contig 26859 bp, 20 predicted proteins | sample BogForMeECP23OM1_FD_94443 | JGI IMG/M metagenome (GOLD analysis project Ga0074044, IMG submission 94443) | Bog forest soil microbial communities from Calvert Island, British Columbia, Canada - Bog Forest MetaG ECP23OM1 | ecosystem: Environmental > Terrestrial > Soil > Wetlands ... | reverse complement strand
TGGGCGGGGCGGTTGATTCCGCTGACCAGTTCGGCCATCGGATGCGCGCTGAACTATTACTTCGTGAAGGCGTGGGGAGAACGGGCTCGGGCGCATTTTCGAGGTAAACATCTGGAAATGCGGCAGAAGTTTGCGGTGGAACAGATGCAAATTCGGGACGCGTCGGTGGCAAGAAACTGATAGCGCTCCTCAGCTCTACCGCAGCCACTCTTCCAAAGAGATCCCACGATCAGTCTTTTCGTCGCGATATTTGACGATAACTGGCGTGTAAAGCGACAGATTCCACTCGTCCGAAAGGCCTTTGCCTTTTTTCACGGCACGCGATCCTGGCACCACGACTGCATTCTCCGGCACTTGTAGCGGGTGGTCTGCCGAAGGGCGGTACACCTCGCCGCGCACCAGATCGTAAAGAGGCGTGGATCGCGTTAGTATCGTGCCTGCTCCGAGAACGGCGCGGGCTCCGACCAGCGTCCCTTCGTACACCCCGCAGTTGCCGCCAACCAGAACATCATCTTCAATAATCACGGGAGCAGCGTTGATCGGCTCCAGGACGCCTCCGATCTGCGAGGCGGCGCTAACGTGGACACGCTTGCCGACTTGAGCGCAAGAGCCGACGAGCGCGTGGGAGTCGATCATTGAGCCTTCGTCCACATACGCGCCGACGTTAATAAACATGGGAGGCATGCAGATCACTGAAGGCGCAACATACGCCCCTTCGCGAATGGAGGAGCCGCCGGGTACGAGGCGAATCTGATCGCCGAGAGTGAGGCGGCGGGCAGGGTAGGTGTCCTTGTCGATGAAAGAGAGCACATCGCCGTCCGACATCTCCTTCATTTCTCCCAGGCGGAAGCCGAGCAAAATTCCTTGCTTAACCCAGGAGTTGACGACCCAGCGTCCATCGATTTTTTCGGCCGCGCGAATTTTGCCGCGCGTCAGAGCCCCGCGAAAGTCGCAAAAGATGCGTCGAGCTTCGGCAGGCTTCATGGTGGTTGCGTCGGCAGACAGGCGTTCGATTTGTACTTTCAAAGTAGGAAACGAGTCGGACATAAGATGTTCGCCTGGAAGTTTTCCGCGTCGCCAAAAAGCAGGCCATCCGCTTAGGATGGCGATCGGACCAATCGCTGCCGGTCCTACCCCACGCATTTGCATTCGCTGCGAATCAGCACTCCTGGCATCTGGTGCGTTGCCGCGCGCGCCTCGGCCACGTTGCCGTAGGGTCCGTGCCAGCGCGAATGGTTGGGATCGTGCCCGGCGGGGCGTCCTTTGCCGGAGTTGCACTGGCCGCACGATGCGCGGTGCAGCATCGCCTTGTGCGGACCCGCAGCCCAATTTTCGTAAATGTAAAATTCTATGGCAGCGGGTGGCGGAGCCGCAGGCTTGGCGATCAATCCGGCTTCAGTTGCGACCTTCTGGAGCTTCGAGCGCGTATCGCGGCGCATGGGAAGCAAGGGCAAGCGGTAGATCTCCTCGATCTTGCCCATCATGGCGAGCACGGCCTTCACCGGGAGCGGGCTGGACTCGATGAAGTTGGCCAGCATGAGCGGCAGATATTTGCGGTGGATGGTGCGGGCTGCCTGCCAGTCATCCTTCAGAGCCGCGCGAGTCATCTCCGCCATCTCGCGGGGAATTTCGTTGGACGCTACCGAGATCACGCCTACACCGCCGAGCGCGATTACCGGCAAGGTAACGGCATCGTCGCCAGAGAGGACGATGAAGTGTTCCGGAACTGCGTTCAGCACTTCCGCGATCTGCGTCATGTTGCCGCTGGCTTCCTTGACTCCGGCAATGTTCGGAACCTCACACAGGCGCGCCAAGGTTGCGGGCTCGAGATTCGCTGCGGTGCGGCCGGGAACGTTGTAGACGATGAGCGGCTTGTCGACTGCTTCGGCGATGGCGCGGAAGTGCCGGTATTGGCCCTCCTGCGTCGGCTTGTTGTAATAAGGCGAGGCGGTGAGAATGGCATTCACGCCCGGCCGCGCCGCCACTTCTTTCGCTTTAGCGACAGCCTCGCGGGTGGAATTGGAAGTTGCGCCGGCGACGATCGGCACACGACCGGCAACGACTTCGATGGTGACGTCGATCACCCGCAGCCACTCGTCGTGGGTGAGCGTGGGAGTTTCTCCTGTGGTGCCGCAGGGAATCAGGAAATCGATGCCCGATTCAACCTGCCAGGTGACGAGATTGCGCAGAGCATTTTCGTCTACGGCACCGTCCTGGGAGAACGGTGTGACGAGAGCTGTACCACATCCCCGGAGTTGCATGGGTTAAGAATAACTCTTCTGGCGCACACTTGCCCGTCGTGCACCGGGAATCATTCACAAATTGAAATAAAAGATGGGGGCCATGGACGCCAGGGCGGCTCCGGCCTGCAGCGCAAGTACGCAAAGCGTCTGTTTTGGAGCCCGTGGCAGCCACTTGATGGCGAAGAACGCCAAGACAGGCATCTGTCCGGCCATAAGCAACTGCCAGAGATGGGCAGTGGCGCCTTCATCGGCCTCGCGCGAGGGGACGCCGAAAAGCGCGAGGCTAACAAGCACGAGGGTCAGGGCGGTAAGCGACATCGCCACCGGAAGAAAAGCGCTCGGTCGTTTGATCATTGCGCCAAAGGAACTGACCTGTTGATCCATGTTGCCTCCTCGGGAAGGAGAGATTCGATCTGTCTTTAAAGCTCTCGCCAGACGTTGCGGAATTCGTAGAAGCCCGTTTTGCCCGCCAGCCATTCCGCCGCGCGGACGGCGCCTTCAGCGAATCCGAGGCGCGACTTGGCGTCATGGCACAGATAAATTCTATCACTCGCAGAATTGAAGACCAGTTCGTGCATGCCTACAACATCCCCTTCGCGAAAGGAGACGATCTCGACGTCGTTTTCTTTGGAGAGGCCGCCGGTTTCGCCGACAATCTTTTGGATCGTGATCGCCGTTCCCGAAGGCGCGTCCTTTTTTTGCGCGTGATGCCGCTCGAAGATCTGGCCCGAGTAATCGTATTGGAGCGCAACCCCGGCGGTCGCGGCAATCTCGAAGAAGAGGTTCACGCCGATAGAAAAATTTGATCCGTAAAGAAATCCGGTTTTCTCCGCCAGCACCATTTCGCGCAGCTGCGGTACCTGGTCGTACCAGCCGGTGGTACCGACGACCATGTTCTTGCCGGCGCGGATGCAGGCTTCAGCGTTCGTGACAATCGCAGACGGTGCAGTGAAGTCGATAGCCACGTCGAAAGGGGCAAGAAAAGCGCAGGTGAGAGCGGAGGCGTTGGCGTTTTCGTCAACGTCCAAAGTGCGCACATGGTGGCGGCGAGAGAGCGCGACCTCCGCCACCAGCGATCCGGTTTTGCCGCGGCCGAGAATTAGGAGGTTCATGGAAAGACCTGTTCACTGCCGAGACGCAGAGGGCGCGGAGACACTTCTGCAAAAGCTCCGTTTTTTTTCAGCCCAGTTGCGCCGCGTGCTCTGCGTCCTCCGCGGTGAAATGACTATGCAAACACTTCCGGATCGGCTTCGGCGAAGAAGGCGCGGTGCAATCGCCGGACAACTTCAGCGGCGTCGTCTTCTTCGATGACGAAGGTGAGATTGATCTCGGAAGCGCCCTGCGAGATCATGCGAATCTTCACATCCTCAAGGATGCCGAAAACCTTGGCGGCGATTCCCGGAGTATGGCGCAAATTTTCTCCAACCAGGCAAACAATAGCTTTTCGCCCCTCATACTTTACGTCCGCGAGCTTCGCCAGATCAGCGGCCAGCGCCGGAATGGCTTCGTTTGTCTCAGCCGTCACCGAAACGCTGACCTCAGAAGTGGACACGACGTCGACCGCAACTTCGTGTTTATCGAACGCCTCAAAGATGGACTTCAAATATCCGCGTACCAGCAACCGTCGAGGAGCGGCGACCTCAACGAGCGTGATCTTTTTCTTGAGCGCGATAGCCTTGAAAATATTCGCGCAGCGCGGAGCCCGCGCGGTGATCTTCGTCCCTTCGCAGGAGGGATTCATCGAGTTCAGAACAAAGACCGGAATATTCTGCTGCACGGCGGGCAGCACGGTCGCCGGATGCAGAACCTTGGCGCCGAAGTATGCGAGCTCCGCTGCCTCATCAAAGCTGATCACCTTGATGCGGCGCGCTTCGGGGGTAAGCCGCGGGTCGGTGGTCATCATGCCGTCGACGTCGGTCCAGATCTCGATGCGTTCGGCATTCAGGGCGGCGCCAAAAATGGCGGCGGAAAAATCCGATCCTCCGCGGCCGATCGTGGTGGTGATGCCAGCACGATTCGATCCAATAAATCCGCCCATCACCGGAACCTTGCCCGAGTCGAGCAGGGGCTGAACCCGCTTGCGCAGCCGCTCGTTGGTCTCGTCAAATTGCGGAACGGCACGAGTGTAGGAGTTGTCAGTGAGCAGGCATTGCCGGGAATCGACGTGCGCGCCGGGCAGTCCGCGGGCAGTGAAGGCGGCGGCTACGATCTTGCTCGAAAGCACCTCGCCGAAGGAGGCCACGTAATCGTAAGTTCGGGGAGTAATTTCTCCGACAGCGCCGATGCCGCGCAGCAGTTCGTCGAGATCTTCGAAATCGGCGCCGAGGTCGCCGTGAAACTCTGTGAACAAGGCGGTGCCCAGCAGCTCTCCGGCAGTGTCGTAGTGACGCTCCCGCAGGGCGCGCGCCATCTTGAGAGCGGTTTTGCGATCGCCACTGCCGGCAGCTTTTCCCATGGCGAGAAGGGAATCGGTAACCTTCGCCATAGCGCTGACGACGACCACGGGACGATCAGCCAAACGGCCCTGCACGATCTGCGCTACGCGGTCGATCGCCTTAGCATCCTGTACGGAGGTCCCGCCAAACTTCATGACGATCATGGGCGGAGAGGCTCCTTGGGAAGAGCCGGAAATTGGGCGAGGAATTCCGAACCTCTCCGTAGAGATGCAGCCTGCCGCATGTCCGGCAAGGCAGACGGGGCAAGCCCCGTTTCTACAACGAGGTTAGCTCTCGCTATCACCCGAGATATCCCTTCGCTTTCAACAATTCAGCGTTGAGCAGAGCCGCGCCGGCCGCGCCACGAATCGTATTGTGCGACAGAACGGTGAACTTCCAATCCAGCACATTACATTTCCGCAGCCGCCCGACCGCGGTGGTCATGCCTGCGCCGAGGTCGACATCAAAGCGAGGCTGCGGACGGTCAGGAGCGGTCATGTAAACAACCGGCTGCTCGGGAGCACTCGGCAGCCGCAATTTCTGCGGCTCGGCGCGAAAATCGTTCCAGGCAGCGATCATCTCGTCCGCTGTAGCCTTCTTTTTAAAGCGAACCGCAACGGACTCGGTATGTCCATCTTCGACGGCGACACGGTTGCACTGCGCACTCATGGCGAAGGGAGCGGGATCGACGCGCGATCCGTTCAGTGCACCCAGCAATTTTTGCGTCTCCTCTTCCATCTTTTCTTCTTCGTTCTTGATGTAGGGAATGACGTTGCCGAGAATATCGAGCGAAGCCACGCCGGGATAGCCGGCTCCGCTGACCGCTTGCATGGTGACCGCCATCACCGTCTCGAGCGTGAAAGCCCGGTGCAAGGGAGCGAGCGCCAGCACCAACCCAATGGCCGAGCAGTTGGGATTGGTAACGACGTATCCTCCCGAAGAACCGCGCCACGATTGTTTGTCGATCAGCCTGATATGGTCGCCATTGACTTCAGGAATTACCAGCGGCACGTCGGCCTGCATGCGTAGGGCGCTCGAATTGGAGATGACTGCGCAACCGGCTGAAGCGAATTGCGGCTCGAGTTCGCGCGCAATCCCGGCGTCGAGCGCGGCAAAAATAATTCTTGGAGCGCCTTCGGGCGTGGCGGGCGCAACCGTCATTCGGGCCACCTCCGCGGGGATGGCCGTTTTTAAACGCCAGCGCGCCGCCTCCGCATAAGAACGTCCTTCTGAACGGTCAGAGGCGGCAAGCCATGAAACTTCAAACCAGGGATGACGTTCGAGCATCTGGATAAATCTCTGCCCGACGATGCCGGTGGCACCGAGAATTCCTACAGAAAGTTTATTAGACATGTTGTGATCGACAAACAAGTTGTAACTCGCAATTTTATACCAGCGAAATTTCTCAGGGGAATGTCGTTTCCGTTTCTGCCGCGCGCGAAAGGTGTCTAACTGCGCTCTCTGCCCGAATCTTGCGGAAACGAATATTCATTGAGCGGGCCGAATTTGCGTTTTTCAGCATAGATGCGCCAGCGCCGCACGACGATGCGCAGGCTGGCCATGACCGGGATGGAAAGGTAAACGCCGAGCACGCCCGCGATTTCACCGCCAGCGAGAATACCGAATAATGCCGCCAGCGGATGTAATTCCACACTCGCTCCCATAATGCGAGGAGAGATTACGTAATCCTGAATCATTCGCCAGGCGAACAGAAATAAGAGGAGGAAACCCCAGTGCGGATATCCCGCCAGAACCGCGACAACCATCATCATTGCTCCAGCCATAAGCGGCCCGGCCATTGGAACAAACTCTAGCGCTCCTCCGGCGGTGCCGAGCATCAACGCAAACGGTACGCGCATCGCGCCCAGAAAGGATGTGTAGGCGAGAAACGACAACGCCGCCAAGGTTAACTGGGCGCGTATGAATTGGGCGAGCATCTGATTCAGATCCTGGAGCACATCCTGCAGGAATTCACGCTGGCTGCGGGACTGCACGAGCGAAAGCGCCACCTCATGGAAGCTGCCACCATCGCGCAGGAAAAAAATCGCGAGAATGGGTATGAGAAACAGCACCCAGATCCCCTGCGCGGCTTCCGCGACGCGAACTCCGATGTACTGCGCCAGGCTGGATAGGTCGTCACGGCGGCTGATCAGGAAGGCCTGAATACGCTTCTGGGTGGCGATGCTCCAACCATGTTCAGTCTCGATGCGGGCGGCAATCTCGTTGATTTGCCCTGGAAGTTGACCCGTGCTGGCCTTGTCGATCAATCCCGGCAACGATTCTGTCAGGCGCGCGCTTTGCCGGGCGATCCTCGGGCCGACCAGAAAGCCGAACACCGCCAGAGCCACCAGCAGCATAAAGTAAATCATAGCGATCGACCAGACACGGCTGTGGACAAGCTTTTCCAGGCGCCCTACTGCGGGATTAATCAGGTAGGCAAAAAAAACGGCAAACAGGAAGAGGATCAGGGTTCGCCTGGCCGCATAAAGAAAGCCGAGCACCACGGCGAAGAGCAGCGCCGTCAGCAGAATGCGGGACGTGCGTGAATCGAATATTGCCAAGATTCATTCCAGCCGTTGATCGGGCGACCACTATTCTCCGTGGTTAATTCTCGGGCGTTCGGAGAAAAGATCGGAGAAAAGAAAGGTGGTGGCCGTTTGTTAACGACAACGACGGACGACCGCTTCCTAGTCCCGATAGACTTCCGTATTCTCTCCCACCACCGATATACGCATCACTTTGAATTCGTCATCGAGCCAGAGTTGCCACGTCCCTGCCTCGGTCCGCAGTTCCATCTTCATCAGATCCTGTGGTCCAGCCTTGAGGTTCAACTTCTCGCGGCCTACGAATTCCATGCCGAGAGCAGCGGAAGAATGCTCATGGGGGTTGATGGTTGCGAACTGTGCCCGCTGCTTCACCGGACACTGCACCGTCCCCTTGTCCTGTTTGCAGGCCGCCCCAAGGAATTTCCAGGCCAATACTTCACGATGGATGAAGAAGTAATCGTCGAGGATCGTGGTGGATACGGGCAGCAGGTAAGGCTGCTCATGTTCTTTCTCGAGCGGCGAGACTCGCCACTTCTGGATCAGAAAATCGTCATTCGGCAGCAGCACTGACTCCGCTTGCTCCGGGCTCACTTCTTTCCAGTCGTAACGACGGATATCTCCGCCCGGAGTGAGCTCCATCTCGGAGGTTTGGTCGTCCGGCGGATTATTGGCCGTCTTGAACTCCGACCTGATGATGGAGCCGCCGCCATTCTGATAGATGGCAAAGGTCTCGGTTCCTACGCGATGGCCATTCTGGAAAACGCCGAAGGAGCCGGAATCGACGCTCTTGCCGTCGTGTTCCTTATCCTTGTCTTTGGGAACGGGCGCGGCCATGGCCGCAAGGCTCCAAACCATCGCCATCGTGAACGCGAGAAGCCGGTAAGACAACTTCACTGTAATTCTCCTGTTTCGGAAGGATCGGTGTGATCGTCAGATAAATCTCGGGCGTCGGCCCTCTTTCCATCCACCCCGTCAATTTTGCCCCAAAAAAGCAACCTACGCTCGATTTCAGCGCAAAGGGAGCCTTGATCGTTACCAGAGGTTACGACCGTAACCGATGACTGCCGATAAAAGGGCAGCCGGGCCTCATAAAGTTTGGAGAACTCGGCCCGATCTTTTCGCAGAGGCCGCTTCACCGGATGCTCCTGAGTGCGTTGCCAAAGCTCGTCCAGGGGAGCCTCCAGAAACACCGATGGCCAGCCCCGCAGCAAGGCGCGGTTTGTGGCTTGGGCGAAGGTTCCTCCACCGAGCGCGACCACAGTCGGTCTCCCGTGGGCGTCACGCTCCAGCGTTTTTGTCAGCTCGCGAAGCGCGTTGGTTTCGGCGAGACGAAAGCCCGTCTCGCCGCGTTCGTCAAAAATCTCTGAAACTGTGCGGCGCTCGCGAGCTTCGATAAGAGCGTCCAGGTCCACAAAATCCCAGCCTAAGCGCTGGGCAAGGGCTGCGCCGGTGGTGGTTTTGCCGCAGGCCATGAACCCGACAAGAAACACTGCGCGCAGTCTCATGGCGCTCCCGGGCACGAAAAGGGACGGTTCCTTATCCGGCGGTCGTCATCCCAGATCGCGCCTGCCTGCTCCCCTTATTTTTTTCTGTGATCAGCGTTGCTTGAGGCGGATTTTACCACTGAACGAGCGCAGCACGACCTCGGACGATGCCTGGCCGGCACTGCCTACAAAGGAACGTCCCACTTCCTCGGAGAACCGTGAGTGTTGCGGTTTGAGGGGGAAGTCGTGCTGCACGCGGCCGAGCACCGAATGCGCCCTAAAGTCGGCGGAGACGTCTGCCGGTACCAACGCTTCGATGTCACCCGAATGAGTGATGAACGTGTAATCGCCGCCGGAACTGAAATCGCCGTCGTAAAAAATCTTTCCACTGCCGGTGCTCGCCTGGACCGAAGTCCCGGTGACCGATTTGAGATGGACGTCGCCGCTGATCGAAGAAATCTCGACGTGACCGTTGCGGACATTGATTAGTGTGACAGGGCCTCGCATGGTCCGGACATGCACATGACCATTTTCCACGTCGCGAACATTAACGACGGCTTCCGCGCCTTCGAGAGTCAGGTCTCCGTGCAGGCGCTCGGCCGACAGCGGACCGGTCATCGAATGGAGGTTGACAGTTGCGTCGGGCGGAATGAGCAACTCGTAATCAACTTGGCCGGTTGGCTGGTCGGTACCGTGCAGCAGGTGAGAGGCGATGTCAATGCGGTTGCCATTTTGCTGCTGGTCGACTTCCACGTTGTCAGATTTGAAGACGGCGGTAACGACGACCTGATTGTCGCTGCCGGGCCGGATCGAAATAGCTCCGTACTGGGTATCCACGGAAACATTGGCATGGGGACCCACGGTATAGCGATATTCCTTAGTCGCTGCGAACGCCGCCGCCGTGAGCGATGAAGCCAACGAGCAAGCCAGAACCAGGGTTACAACCGAGGTGCGGTCAATCCGCGATTGACGACGATCCACCGTGAGATGACCTACCCTGCAACGATTCGACCTAATCAGACCCGACATAAAACGCTGCCCCTGCGACCGGGATTGCCGGTCGCTCTTCCGTGATTGAACAAGATTCATCATTGAATACGATCCAACGCAATCTGGTAAAGAAGCGCTTTCTGTTGATAAGCGTCCATCAGATGTTGCCGGGCGTCGATATCGCCCGGATTCCGATCGACATAAGCCTGAGTCTCACGGATGTCGGCGTTTACCGCTTGCAGTTGATTTTCGTAGGTTGCACGCAGGGAAGGGGCACGGGTAGAAACAGCGCTTAGAAACTGCTCATCCTCCGGGCTAGGCACGGGTTCTACCGCTTTCGCGCCGGCTGCGCGGGGAGCAGGTTGCTGAACAGGAGCAAGAACCGCGGCCGTGGTGCTGGCAGTTTCAGATGCAGTCGCGTCCGACGCAGGAGTTGCAGGGAGCGAGGCCGCCTCCGTCGCGGCAGACGATTGAGACCCAGGAGAAGGGGCCGGAGAGGCGGAAGGTGGAGTTTGTTGCTGCACTACCGAAGGAGCCGGCCGATGGCTTACTACGTAAGAACCGGCCGCCACCAACGCCGCCGCCACAGGAGCCACCAACCACGCTCCCCAACGACGCCCCAGCAAGGCCGGCACCAGAGTAGGCCGAGGGCGAACCGGTTGCGCTTCCCGAATCAGCCCTTCGGCGCGCAACTGAGCCTCGATTCGGACCCACACTCTCGGCGACGGCTCGTCGCTCGCCGCCAGGTATTGAGCTTCGTTGGTGATCAGCTTCAGGTCGGATACCAGATCCGAGCATTCCGGACAGGACTTCAGATGAAGATCGAAGGCAGTCTGAAACGCACCGTCCGGAGCGCCGTCGAGGATCTCCGGCAGCATTCGTTCTACATCGGAACACGTCATAGCAACTCTCCCCAATACCGCAACTTCTGTTATCCAGTCTTGGCCTTTTCGGCTCTCATGAACTTCAGATAATCTCGCAGCTTCAATCTTGCCTTATGGAGCTGCGATTTGCTGTTGCCGATCGAGCATCCCACCATCTCGGCAATTTCATTGTGCTCGAAACCCTCAATATCGTGTAACACAAAAACGGTTCGATAGCCCGGGGGTAATTTGTCGATCGCCCGCTGCAGTTGCAGCCGGTCGATGGAACCCGCCAACTTCACATCCTTGGTGCCGAACTCTTTTCTCGGAGCCTCGTCGTCGGACTCCAGAGTCTCCTCGAGTGACACTACCGGCAACCCCTTCTTGCGCAGTTGCATCAGCACCACGTTGACGGTCATGCGGTGCAGCCAGGTAGAAAAAGCAGATTCCCCGCGAAAAGTAGCAATCTTGCGAAAGAGCTGAAGAAATGCTTCCTGGGCCAGATCTTCGGCCTGCGCGGGATTGGAGACCATGCGCAAACATAGGGAGTACACGCGCCGTTTGTGCAGCTGATACAAGACTTCGAATGCTGCCTCGTTGCCCTGCTTCGCCTGCTCAATCGCTTCTGCTTCGGTAATGCGCTGCTTCTGGTCGGTCAAGTCGCCTTTTCCGGCCGCTATTGCATCAGATGCGGCTTCGAACCCTTTTTGTTGTACAAATTTGCCGAGACAGATGCGGAAGCACTCTCGACCGTTCCCAGTCGTCAGAATACCAAAAACCGTAGTTTGCGGAGCGCTCTTTGAGGCCAAAACGACCATGAAATCTGGCCAGAGATTTACTTTCGTAACCTTTGAACTCACTGGGCAGACGGGGGGCGGGCGATTCCCGGTGTTTCTCTGTGCTGCGCCTGGCGATGTCACTCAGCCCTTGGCGGTAATCGTCTCCAGCCCATGACCGTGGGGGCCCAGTTCGCGCTGCCGCAACAGGAAAGCGAAGAACACTCCCAGAAAGCCCAGTATGGAAAAGATCCACATACCCAACCGGTAACCTGCCGGATTCTGTGCACTGGCGTGGCTGTGATCATTAGCCCACCCGACCAGCAGGTTGAACCCGGCGAGCCCGATATTCTGGATCATGGTCATCAAGCCATAGGCCGTTCCCAACTTCGATTGGTCGACGATATAGGCAACCGATGGCCACATGACGGCCGGGATCAGGGAAAAAGCGATCCCCATCATCGCCATCGGCACGTACAAGCTGATGTGCGTGTAACCCATCATCAGGTAGACGGGGATGAGGAGCATGGACCCCATCATCATCAAGAGGGCTCGCTTGCCGATCTTGTCGGCAAACAGCCCAAAGGCCGGCGTCCCAAACATCGTAAAAGCCGTCAAGATGCTGACCAGAAATCCTCCCAGCTCGCGGCTGGTCCCATGGGCCTCCATGAAGAACTTAATGGCAAAGGTCTCAAACGGAAAGATCGCCGAGTAGAACACAATGCAAAGAGCGACAATGTACCAGTACGACACGCCAAACTTGTAAACATCGCTGAAGACCACTTTGTCGGTCGAACCCGCCTGACTGAGCGTGTAGCGCTTCTCGGCCAGGGCTTCCATCACCCAGTAGGCGATCGCGCCGGTCACGCAGAACGTTCCAAAGGCCACCGAGATCAAAAGGGGAGACCTCCAGTTGCCATAAGCGAACTTCGCCCAGGTGGGGGAATTCTGTGCCAGCCACGATCCGAAACGCGCGATCATGAGGTTGATGCCGAAGGCAAAGCTCAGCTCCTTGCCCCGAAACCACTTGGCGATCGCGGTCGTGACGGCGACGATCAGGGACTCGGCGCCCAGGCCAAAAATGAGCCGCCCTGAAGCCATCATGGCTAGCTTTCCGGAGAGCGCGGTCACGACCGCCCCGATCAGGCAAATCGTCCCAAAGATAAAGATTGCCTTGCGGGTGCCGATGCGGTCGACGATGTAGCCGCCGATCAACACCATGATCACGTTGGGGATGCTGTAGATCGCCTGCAGGAGTCCGATATTGGAATCCGAGAAACCAAGCTGTTTCGAAAGCAGGTCGGCGATGGGGGCGATGCAGTCGTAAACATAGTAGTTCCCAAACATCGCAAGACTGATAACGATAAGGACCATCCAGCGATAGGTGCGGGAGGGTTCGGGACGTGCAATTTCTGGCATGAAAACACTCATCCTCGGCGGCGCGCGGGCGGCTGCCGTTTATTTTGGGTCGGTGAAGAAGAGCACCGGCATGAAGATAACAGATTGGAAGAGGGAATCCTCGCGAAAGGAGGTGGTCGGTAGCGCCTTAGTTACAGGAAATATGGAGATCTCCTGGATTGCAGACCGGGATCACCGCACCGAAGGCTTGGACCGGCAGTGGACGCGGGTAGAATCGGGGTCAGATTTCTCGAATCTAGATTTGGTGGTCCCACACGCCGCGGATTGACTTGATCGGCAAAAGAAGAAGCTCTCAGCCGCCACCCATTTTCGCGCGACTGAGAGCTTAACCCGAAGACTGACAGCGGAGAGCGCTTTTACATCTTTTCCGTCTTGCCGTCGTATTTCACCGTGCCGTTCTTGTCATTCTGCCGGGTGACGTCGCTGTTGCCATAGACGCGGCCGGCTTTCTTGATGCCGCTGGCTTCAGGCGCGGCCGGATTGGCCACGGGTCCAGTGAAATAGGTCCAGTATGCCGGGGCTTCTGCGCGTGGGGCACGCTCCTCATCGGAACGGCGCTCGTGCGGACGCCCTTCATGCGGGCGCAGGCCGAAAGCGCCCTCTTCACCCGGACGCTGGGCGGTCATTGGTTCGTGGATCGCCTCGTGTATAACTTGGCCCTCGCGCCCAATCGTTTGCGGCCACAAGCGCACGGACGGCGTAATCAGCGGAGATCCGCCCTGGTACCAGACGGCGACGGTATAAACCGAGCTCGTCGATCCCACTTCCTGAGAGAGAGTGGAATTCGTCGCGCCGGCGATCAATCCCGTGGTGGCGTTAGTTGCCCCTACCGGATTCGGCGAAAACTGTTCCAGGGAAATCTCAGGAGTCGTCAAAAGCGGAATGAATGGTCCGCAGCCGTAGAAGCAATTGCCGTAGGGCCGGGGAACCGGTTGTTGCCCGAAACCAGCAACTGTAGTGAGTGCTACTACCGCGAGAACTGCTGCCGCCAGAACCAAATAGGGTCGCATACTGCCTCCAAGGGGACTACCGCCTGGCTTTCAGAGTGCAGTTTGCTGGCCAGTTTGGGTCAGGGGCTATCGAGCACGGATGTTCGGGGATTCACTGCATTCTCGGCTAAATGACTGAAGTGGAGGCGCGAGGCCTCAATTCTTGTGGTGAAAACCTGTGCGCACAACCTGCAATCGATTAGCCCGCCCGAGTCTACTTCTTGCAGTTCTTAACTACCTACAAAGCGAGCGTACAGGCTGCGCGCAACAGCTGTATCCGTAGTTCCCTTGATGATCGCCCGTCCGTCGGGAAACAGCGTCATTTCGTAGGGTTCCCGCCAAAACTTCAACACAAACTCGTTGTGCCGGACGGTGCCGTGGGGCTGCAGGCTGGAGCTCAGTTCGGCAAAGTCAACCGGCCGCTGACGCTCATGAATCTGCACCGAATTCCTTCCACACAAGGTAATGTGCGGTCGCCCCTCACCAGCCAGGTGAACAAAATCGCCGGAGCAGGTTCGGCACCCTGATCGGGAATGGGTGGCCGTCAGTTCGGCGCGTTCGTTCGTCCAGACATCCCAGGAGAGCAGCGTGTTCCGCATCTTCGAACGCGCGCCCACCAGAAACTTCATAGCTTCCGTGGCAGCGAGCGACGCCACCAGGTTGACAGCAGAATTTAGAATGCCGGCGGTCTCGCAGGTCTCCACCGTGCCCCGCGGAGACTGCGGAAAAATGCAGGCAAGGCACGCTGTTTCGCGGGGCAGGATATTCATAGTCACGGCATAGCTGCCGACGGCTGCCGCATAAATCCAGGCCACCGAGTTTTTGACGGCGTAGTCGTTGACGAGATAACGAGTTTCGAAATTGTCGGTGCCATCCAAAATGAGATCACAGCTGCGGAGCAGGGAATCCACATTGGCCGGAATCAGATCGGCAACCTGCGGCTCGACGGCGATCTCGGAGTTGAACCGCGCAATTTGCCGCGACGCCGCGATCGCTTTGGGCACCGATTCGCGCGCATCCTCCTCCGTGAACAGCGCCTGGCGCTGCAGGTTGCTCGGCTCGACGTAGTCGCGGTCGATGATTCGCAGCTTGCCCACGCCGGAGCGCGCCAGCAACGAAGCCAGAGCAGAGCCGGTGGCCCCGCAACCCACGATCGTCACATGCGAGGAGGACAGTTTCTTCTGTCCCTCCGCTCCAATCTCCGGGAACAACACCTGCCGCGAATACCTCTCTTCGGTCTGCATTTTCGAGCGCGCTTACCTTGGCGATTACCTTTCAATGACTTTTCACCCAGTATTATAGGTGCCAACCATTAAACTCCATCTTGCGAGCAACGTGTGTTGTCCACGGATTCATCGAACCCGATAAGCTTCGCGACGAGCCAGGATGAATTTCAGGAGAAAAGCTTGCGGTTCCAGCTAGCGGATGGGTGGTCGCGAGCGAGCCGGCCTTGCGCAGGAGAAGGTGCCGGCACATGCCCGGCCGACCGGTGCGCGGCGGTTTTCCGTGCTCAAAGCACTTTGACCTTCGCGAAAAGGTTGGCCGTATTTTGGATTTTCGTACTTCTCCTGATCATCCTTCTTCCGATCCTCGGCCGGCCGGCGGTCGCTGCGGGAATCTCTGGGCAGGCGGGCGCCGCGGGCGCTCCGTCAGAAGCTCAACCCGAAGAAAAACTCGCAACCGGCTTCGCCACGATTACACCCTATCTGGGACTGCCCATCGATCAGATCGAGTTGCCCGGCGTTCCTCTGGAAGAAGCAGCCTCGCTGCTCGCTGCTACCCCGCTTAAGATCGGTGAACCGCTCACGCGCGACAACCTCCACGATGCGATGCAGGCTCTTTTCGCCACCGGGCGCTTCGCCGATATTCAAGCCGAAGCGAGCCGGACCGCGACCACAGGAGTCCAGCTACGCTTTCTTACCATCGCCAATGTTTTTGTTGGGATGGTGACGATCGAAGGCGTTTCCACCAACCCTTCCGCTAATCAAATCGCCAGTTCAACCCGGCTGCAACTCGGCGAACTTTATACTCACGAAAAACTGGACCGCGCCCTGGCAGGCATCGAGCGGGTTATGCAAGAGAACGGTTTCCACCAGTCGAAGGTAGCGTTCTCGGAGCAGCGCGACGAGCAGCAACACCAGGTCAACCTGACCTTCCGTGTTGTTCCCGGTCGACGTGCGGTTGTCGGAGACATCGCGGTTGAAGGCGACGCCGGATATTCCACGGAGCAGATTGAGGAAATCGCCAAGTTGCATCCCGGCGTCCCTGTATTATCGAACCGCATCACCCGCGCTCTGCAACGCATTCGCAGCCGCTACCAAAAGCAGGATCGTCTGCTCGCTCAGGTCGAGGTGGCAAGCAGAATTTATCATCCCGAGCGCAACACCGTGTCGTATGTGTTCAAAGCGGACCGCGGTCCGGTCGTCTCGATTGCATCCGAGGGCTTCAAGTTGAGCCAGCGCACATTGCGGAAACTGGTGCCTATCTATGAAGAAGGCGCGGTGGATGACGATCTGCTGAACGAAGGCCGTCGCAATATTCAGAACCACCTCGAAACACTGGGTTACTTCGATGCCACCGTCGCGGTGAGCCAGCACGGCACCGAGGAGGGCAAGAGTCTGCAGGTGATCTACACCGTCAGACCCGGCGATCGCCACCGTCTGGCGGTTATTCGCATCACCGGCAATCACTTTTTTTCCGACGAGCAGATTCGCTCCCGGATGCAGGACCAGGCCGCCGGACGCATCTTCAGCCATGGACGATATAGCGAAGCATTGCTGGATGAAGATGTGCGCGGCATCAAGGATCTGTACCGGGCAAGTGGATTTCGCCAGGTCGAGGTCACCAGCAATCTGGTGGAACGCTATCAGAACAATCCTTCGCAACTGGCGATCAACATCTCAGTGAAGGAAGGTCCGCAGACGCGCGTGGCCTGGGTACGGATTGAAGGCAATTACATGTTGCCGGAGGAACAACTTCCGGAAATTTCGACTGCCGAACGGCAGGGTTTCGACGAATCGAGCCTGGCCGACGACCGCGATACGGTTTTAGAAAGGTATTTCGATAACGGATTTCCCAATGCTACGGTTGAGGTTGCTTACGTTCCGGTGCCGTCGCCCGACGATTTGCCGCGCGTGGGCGTGACTTTCACGATTCATGAAGGCGAGCAATTTTTCGTCAATCAACTTTATCTCGACGGGCTGCATCATACCCGTCCCGGGGTGGCTCGCCGGGAAATACGAGTGCATCCCGGCGCGCCTCTGAGTCAGCAGGACATACTTGAGAGCCAGCGACGGCTGTATGACTTAGGTCTTTTCCGGCAAGTGGACACCGCCATCCAGAACCCGGACGGAACTGAGTCGCGTAAGAACGTTGTGGTCACCGTGCGCGAGGCCGATCGCTACACCTTCGATTACGGCGTTGGTTTCGAGTTCCAGACAGGACAACCCGCTTATGGAACCAACCAGCCGCTGGGTGCGACCGGAGTCAGCCCCATGGTCTCTCTTGGGATCAGCCGTATTAACGTTGGCGGCCGTCACCAGACGCTGACCCTCAAAGGCAATCTTGGACGCCTGCAGCAGAGAGCGCTCATCAGTTATGACATTCCCCGATTGTTAAACCGCGATAACCTGCGATTCACCGCTACGGGACTTTACGACAACACGGTCGACGTCTCGACCTTTACCTCAAAACGCCTGGAGGCCACTTTCCAACTCTCGCAGATTCTTTATAAGGTGCAGGACCGGCCCTTAAGCACGTTCGCCTACCGTTTCAGTTATCGCCGCGTGGAGGCGACCAACATTGAAGTCACCTCTAACCTGATTCCACTTCTGTCCACGCCGACCCGCGTGGGAACGCCAAACTTCATCTACGTCCGCAACCGCCGCGACAATGATCTGGAAAGCACGCGCGGCACCTATACCACGGTTGAAGGCGGAGTTGCTTCCAGTTGGTTCGGCTCGGAAGCTGATTTCAGCCGCGTGCTGATCAAGAACTCTACCTATCACACCTTCTTCCGGGATCGCAGCACCGGCCAGGGATACGTGCTGGCTCGCTCGACTACCGTGGGGATAGAAAACGGCTTTGGCAACACCATTGTGGTGGATCCCTCAACCCCCGTCCCACCTGGCGATAGCCTCATTCCGCTGCCTGAACGTTTTTATAGCGGCGGGGGCAACTCGAATCGCGGATTCGGGTTAAATCAGGCAGGGCCGCGCGATCCCTTCACCGGGTATCCCGTCGGTGGCAGCGCCTTGTTCCTCAACAGTCTCGAAATGCGCTTTCCCAATGTCCGAATGCCTTACCTGAATGACAACATCGGTTTCACCATTTTCGAGGACATGGGCAATGTTTTTGCGCGGCCGCAAGAGATGCTGCCCAGCCTTGGGCGTTTCCACCAGCCTTACGAGAATGTCTGCTTTCATGAGGTTACCCATCTGCAGTGCGACTACAACTATGCTTCCCATGCGGTGGGCATCGGAGCGCGCTATCAGACGCCGATCGGACCATTGCGTTTCGATTTCGGATACAATCTTAATCCGCCCTACTTTCCCAGCTACACCAACATTACGACCAACAAAGTAACTGGGACGCAAGTCGGGCAGTTTGGCTATCAGCGCGCCGGACACTTCAATTTTTCGTTCAGCGTTGGTCAGTCCTTTTGATGAAAGCGAAGCGCCTCCAATTCGGATCATGGTGGAGCGGCTCGAGTTCTCGCGCATGGAGCGCCGAGTCGCGTGGCTTTCAGCCGCGAGTTGGAGCACGCGCCGCAATCGTCATGGCTTTGGCTCTTGCCGTGAGTCTTGTGCTAACTCTTGCCTTGGCCGCCCCCGCCCTTGCCGGACAGATCGTCGATCGTGTCGTAACCAATGTTAACGGTCATGTCGTTCTGCAAAGCGACTGGGAAGAGGAAATAGCCTTTGAGGCGTTTGCCAATGGCCGCGATCCCGACTCCTTTACAGCCGAGGAACGCAAAGCTGTTCTTGACCGTCTGATCGATCAGGAACTGCTGCGCGAGCAGGTGCGGCCTTCGCAGGGAGCGCCCAGAGATCAGGTCGCTGCCCGAGTGGCCGAAGTTCGCAAGCTCCATCCCGACTGTGCCACGGAGGACCGCTGGCACGCGACCCTGCAACGTTATGGGCTGACGCAGGGAGATTTGGAGAAGCGGCTAAGTGACCAGATCCAGCTCATGAAGCTCGTCGAAGACCGGCTGCGCCCCTCCATCCAGATCGATCAGACGGCGGTGGAAAGCTACTATCAGGATCAATTGCTGCCCGAGATGAAGAGGGCAGGCACCAGCGTGGAACCATTAACCCAGGTTTTTGGCCGAATTAAGGATTTACTGGCTGAAAAGAAAATGAATGAACTGCTTTCAGGGTGGCTGGCAAGTCTGCGCGCGGGCAGTCATATCCTGGCGCCCGACCCGAGCGCCGGAGAGCAGAACCGGTGACGGACAAATCCACCGGCGAATCACCCGAACCGCCAACCGAGCCATCGCCATCAACCGACCCGGCGCCTCCTGTGCGCCGGCGCCTCCTGTTCAAGCTTTTGCTGGCGTTCGTTGTCTTCTGCGTAATTTCCTTCTCCCTGCTGAGCTGGTACGTCACCACGGATTCTTTCCAGCTCAAGGTGCGACGACGGGTCATCGCATCGGCTGAAAAGCTTACAGGCGGACGCGTCGAACTGGGCGAACTTCATACCATTCCGTTCCGCCTGCGCGTCGATGCTCGCGACCTGACCATCCATGGCCGCGAAGCTTCGGACCAAGCGCCGTTTCTCCACGTCGACCGCCTGCAGGCGGAGATGAAAATCATCTCGCTCTTGAGTACAACCGTGGGATTGCATTCTCTGGTTCTCGAACATCCGGTCGTCCACATCATCGATTATCCCGACGGCACGACCAATGTTCCTGTGCCCGAGGCCAGCGTTACTTCGAAGCGGGGACCGATCGAGGAACTCATCTCCCTCTCGGTGTCGCATATCGCGGTGCATCGGGGCGAGCTTCTTTGGCAAGACAGGAAAGTACCCTTCGAATTCACCGGGAGGGACCTCGCGTTGCTCTTAAGCTACTCCTTGCTGCGGAGCCGGTACGAAGCCCATGTGGTTGCGGGAAGCGTCGAAACTCGATTGCAGGATTACCCCTCGTTTGTGTGGCGGGCGGATGCCTCGCTCATCCTGGCCCGCGCGCACACAGAAATCGGCAGTTTGACGGTAACCTCCGGGAAATCTGAAATTCACTTCGCCGGGCACCTGCAGGACTACCACAGCCCTCAGGTGAGTGGTGATTACCACGGCACGGTCGATCTCGGAGAACTGGCGTCATTATTGAAGCAACCGCAGTTTCGCAAAGGCACGGCTCAGTTCGTGGGCAAGGGCTCCTGGAGCCTCCAGAGTTTTTCGACGACAGGATCGGTGCAGGGAACGGACCTGGATTGGTCGAACGGGAAGGTAGCGTTGCGCAATGGTCGCCTGAGCGCCGGCTATTCCCTTACTCCGGACCGATTCCGTCTTTCTTCAATCAAAGCGAATCTGCTGGGCGGCGACCTGCTGGGAGATGCCGATGTGACGAATTGGCGGACTTCCCTCGAAGCTCCGCCTGATCGACGGCAACGCCGCGTCGCCGGACGAGTTCCCATCGAAAGCTTGCAGCGTGGCTCGGTTCACCTGCAATTGGCGCGCTTCCCTCTGCTCCCGCCGCTGCAGATCATGAGTTCGAAGAAACTTCCGCTGGATCGCCTCGGGCTCTCCGGAGGTACGAGTGGAACGGTGGACATGCTCTGGGTGGGCTCTATCGGTGATGCTGAAACCCGCCTCAAGTTGAGCATTGTGCCTCCAACGAAGGTGGCGCCGGGCGAGATTCCCGTAGTCGGCCAGATTGACGGAGTGTATCGCGGCTCGCGTGATGAATTGGAGATGTCCCAGCTTCACGTGACTACGCCCGGCTCTGAAATCACGGCCACCGGCAGCCTCGCCGCATCCTCAAGCTTGCGATTCACCCTCACCAGCCACAATCTCAAAGAATGGACGCCGCTGATTGAGGCAGAATATGGGTCCGGAAATTTGCCCTTTATGGTGCATGGCTGGGCGAGTTTTAACGGCAATGCCAGCGGCAGGCTAACCGCGTTTTCCGTGGCGGGCAATCTGGAGGTCTACGATTTCGACACCACCTTGCCGGCGACCAAACGCAACGCTGCGCGAGTGGTCCACTGGGACGCGGTCTCCACCAGCCTGCAATACTCCAGCAGCCATTTCTCGCTACGCAACGGATCCGTCATTCATGGCCATACCACGGTACACTTCGATGCCAGCGCCACGCTGACCGACGCCGTGTTTGAGGAGAACGATCCTTTTACTCTGCATTTCGACTCCCGCAACGCCAACCTGGACGAACTTGCGAACCTTGCCGGGCTGGCTGAGCCGTTGGCGGGGACCCTAAACGTGACGGTGAGTGCCTCGGGCACCCGTGCCGCTCCGCACGGTGATGGTCGCCTGGAACTCCATAACGGAATGGACCGTGGAGTGAAGGTCCCGATGCTGAAGAGTGATCTTCGTCTCTCGAACGGCGAGCTTCAGTTCAATAACATCAACGGCACCGTGTACAACACTCCAATTTCCGGAAGCGCTGCCATAAACCTGTCGAACATTCTGTCGTCCCACTCCGTCCCGCCGAACTCCAGCTTGTCGAAAAGCGATCTTTCCAAGGGCGATCTCTCCCAGGGCGATCTTTCCAACAGTGAGATTCGCGTCAATCTCTCCGCACGCAACCTCGATCTCGGCCGCCTTCCGTATTTCCACACCGCCCGTTTCTCGGCGGATGGCATCGCCGGTTTTTCTGTGCGGCTCGCCGGGACAATCGACCAGCCGTCGCTGGAGGCGCACATCAGTATCCAGGACCTTGCCCTCGACAGAGAACGAAAAGGCGATTTCTATCTCGACGCCGTCACGCATGGGCGCCAACTCGATCTCAAAGCTCATTCGGACTTCGAGAAAGCGGACCTGACGATTGCGGGCAACGTGATGCTGGAGCACGACTTTCCTGCCGACCTGAGTCTCTCGTTTCACAGTCTCGACATCAACTCTCTGCTGCGTATTTACCTGCAGGGAAAGATCACGGGACAAGCGCCGCTTGAGGGCACGCTGCACATCAGCGGACCCCTGCGCACACCACGCGATCTGAAGGCCGTCGCCGAGGTGCAGTCTTTCAGCGCTGAAGTTGCGCATGTGCGCGTGCAAAGCGTTGAACCTTTCCGCTTCGCGCTTGCGAACGAAGTTCTGCAGGTCGATAGCTTCCATCTGGCTGGCAGCGAAACCGATTTCACGGCGCATGGCCAAGTTCATTTGAGCGGTTCAAAAGAGGTCGACATGCGTGTCGATGGCTCAGTCAACTTGGCGCTACTGCATTCCCTAAATCCGAAAATCCTGGCGCGCGGCACCGTCGGAGCCCGCCTCAGCGCCAGCGGTACGGTTTCACAACCGGTGCTGCAGGGGCGTCTGGAGGTCAAAAATACTTTCGTCAGCCATAACGATTTTCCGAGCGGCCTGAGCGACCTCAACGGCGTCTTGCTCTTCGATCGCAACCGCATCCAGATCGAGAGTCTCAACGGGACCACCGGCGGCGGCGCGCTGGCGTTAACCGGATCCTCCACGTATCAGAATGGCGTGTTCCTTCTGGATTTCGGCGCCACCGCGCACGATGTTCGCCTGCGTTATCCGCCCGGAGTAAGTTCCACTGCCAACGCCGACGTCCGGCTGACTGGCACTACAAATTCCGCGCTGCTGAGCGGCGATGTGGTCGTCACCAAACTCGCAGTCACTCCAGGATTCGACTTTGGCGCCTACATCGAGAGGAGCAAGCAATCGGTGGTTCTTGCGCAGGGCGATAACCTTGAAAGCCGCCTCAAGCTGGATGTTCACGTGACCACGACGCCGGAACTGCAGATGCAAACCGCCATCGCCCGGCTCTCGGGCAATGCCGATCTCAGGGTGCGAGGCACCGCTGACCGTCCCGCAATTCTCGGCAGGGTCGAAGTTCTGGAAGGAGACGTCACGTTCAATGGCAACAAGTACAAGCTGGAGCGAGGCGATGTAACCTTCGCCAACCCGGCCAGAACGCAGCCCATCATTGATCTGGAGGCGACCACCCGCGTGCGCGACTATGACATCACCGTGCAGTTCCGCGGCGATGCCAGCGTACCCAACGGCTTGAAAGTTACCTGGCAGTCTGAACCGCAACTTCCCGAAGCCGATGTGATCGCGCTGTTAGCCATGGGGCGCACACAGGAAGAATCCGCTGCCGTAAATGCCTCAGGATCCTTTGGCTTTGGCGGGGAAGCTTCCAACCTGTTAATCAACGAAGCTCTCAACAGCACCGTCAATAGCCGCCTGCAACGCCTGTTTGGAGCCAGCCGCGTCAAGATCGATCCCCAGGGACTAGCCACGGAAACAAACGTGGTGCGCGGGCCGCAGGTGACGGTCGAGCAGCAAGTGGCCAGCAATCTCACGCTGACCTACAGCACCAACGTCTCCGTTTCCAACCAGCAGATCATCCAGATGGAATACAACATTACGCGCAATCTTTCGATTGTTGCGCTGCGCGATCAGAACGGAGTCGTCAGCTTCGACTTCAAGGTGCGGCGCAGGAAGAAGTAAGTGAAAGTTCGAAGATTTCGATCATTGCGGTTCGCGTCTTCGCTGGTTTTAATATCTTCCGCTTGACATAACTCTCCAAACCAGCAACTCTAATTGTTTTTCACCACACGCCCGACGAAAACGGGCAAGGAAAACTATTTTGCGAGTACGTGTCTTTTATCACGATAAGTGTTTTGACGGGGCATGTTCGGCGGCCCTGTTTTCCCGTTTTTACCGCGAACGGATCCGCAGCGATGTGGACTTCGTGTACTCCGGCCTGCTGCATCGCGCCGGCTCTCTTTTCGATGAGTCACAATTCGATGGCGATGAGAATGCCATCGTTGATTTCAAGTACTCCAGCTCTCCCAGGATCACCTGGTGGTTCGATCATCATGAGAGCGCATTTCTTTCGCCGGCCGACGCAGCGCATTTCGAGCAGGAACAGACGAACCGCAAGTTCTACGATCCGGATTTCAAGTCCTGCACCAGCTTCATCTCCATGATCGCGAAAGAACGTTTCGGCTTCAATCCGACGCCGGTCGCCGAACTCGTGCACTGGACCGACATCGTCGACGGTGCCATGTACGATGATGCGAAGTCAGCCGTCGAGATGCAGGCTCCGGCCATGAAACTGACCATGGCCATCGAAGCCGCCACCGACCGCAATTTCGTCAAGAAGATGATTCCGCTGCTCGCCTACCACCCTCTGGCGAATATTCTGGAGGAGCCTTTCGTAGCCCAGGTCCTGCCGCCCCTCCTGGAACGTCATCGGCGCTCGGTCGACATCTTGCGGCAGCGCACGGAAGAAAAAGACGGCACAATTTACTTCGATATCACCGACCTCGACCTCGAGGGCTACAACAAATTCATTCCCTACTACCTTCATCCTGATTCGATTTACAGCATCGGCCTGAGCAAGAGTTCGTTTCGCGTGAAGGTTTCGGTAGGCTCGAACCCATGGTCGAAACGGCCCCCCACCGTGAACCTGGCGAGAATCTGCGAGCGTTATGGTGGCGGAGGCCACGCCCGCGTGGGTGCCATCTCGTTCGAAGTTAACCAGAGCGAGGCGGCTCACAAAGCAGCGTTGGAGATCGTAGAAGAATTACGGGCCAGTGTGCGCCAGCAGACATGAAATGATCCGCGATCAGTCGCTGAACGGATCCATTAACTTTCAGCCAATGCCTCCGAAACTCCCGCATCCCCAACTCGGCGATCCCAAACACATCAGGGGAGTGCGCATGGTTGCGACCTTCGAATTTCTCAAGGGAATTATCGTCCTCATGGCGGGACTGGGCGTCTTCTCCATGCGCCATAAAGACATTTGGGGAGTAGCGGAAAGCTTCCTGGAATTTTTTCACGTGAATCCCTACCGCCACTACGTAGGGGTGTTCATTGACCTCGTCTCCCGCCTGAGCGACGTACGCCTGTGGAAGATCGCGCTGGTCGCCAGCATTTACGTGATCCTGCGATTCATCGAGGCATACGGCCTCTGGTACATACGCCCGTGGGCGGAGTGGATGGCAATTGCCTCCGGTTCCATCTACATCCCGTTCGAGGTAGCCGACATGTTGCGGCGTCCGGACGGCATCCGGCTTCTGATCATTGTCGTCAACGTAGCCATCGTCCTCTACATGCTGTTGCTGCGCCTGGAGGCCGCCAAGAAGCGCCACACCGCCAAGCACGCAGCCTAATGGGTAATGTCCCTCATCCCGGGATTGTTTCGTCGACCGAGAACGGGGCAAAGCCCCTTCACCACATGGACGATAGGCAGCACTATTCGTTCAGCGAGCACCCGCAATCCGCCGGAGGAACGTGGGCGATCAGGAAATCGGCGACGCGCTTGTAAGCGTCAATCTGATTCTCGACCTTTGAGAAGCCGTGGCCTTCGTTCTCGTAGACCTTGTATTCAACCACACCGCCGCGCTTCTTGATCGCCTCCACTACCTGCTGCGCTTCGCTCTTGGGGCAGCGCGGATCGTTCCCGCCTGCCAGCAGATACAACGGAGCCTTAATCTGGTCCACGAAGTTGATCGGCGAACGTTCTTCAAAGAGCGCCTTGTTCTTCACCGGATCGCCCATGGTGGCAAGGTCTGACTGCTGCAGCGCCGGGTCTTCGTTCTGGATCTCGGTGAACCAGTTCACGAAAGGCACAATCGGAACGCCTGCGGCCCACACCTCCGGAGCTTTGGTGACGCCCATCATGGTGAGGTAGCCGCCATAGCTGCCGCCCATCAGGATGAGCTTCTTCGGATCGACATAGCCAGTCTGCTTGATCCAATCAGCGGCCGCTAGCACATCCTGCAAATCGCCTCCGCCCATGTCGAAAAGATTGGCCTGCTGAAATTCCTTTCCATATCCGGTCGATCCGCGATAGTTGGGCATGATCACAATGTAGCCCTGATTCACCATGTACTGGGTGAAGCGATAAAACGTATTCAGGGTCTGCGCCGTCGGTCCTCCGTGCACAGAAACAATCGCCGGGTGCTCGCCATTGCGCGGCAGGTTATAGGGCACATAGACGAAGGCGGAGATCGTCCACTTGCCGTCTTTGCTGGGATAGTGGACGAGGTAGGGCTCGACCATGTCCTCGGAGCGCACGCCGCCCACGAGCGAATGTGTAAGTTGATGCGATTGACTGTCAGCCACGTCAAAAACCCACAGATCGCCCGGAGCCGTGGGCCCGGTATGAAGGTAAAGCAGGCGCGATCCGTCGCGAGTAAACGGCGCGGGCCGTCCCGCAGCCAGATTTACGCCCTGCGGCAAGGGAAGGGCACGTGCTTTGCCGGATGCCATGTCGTACAAATAAATATCTGTGCAGCCATCGACGTTCGCATTGTAGGTCAGAAATTTTCCGTTGGGAGAGAAGCTCTCGCCGGAAATTTCCCACTTATCCTGCGTCACCCAGTGAATTTTTTTCGTAGTGATGTCGAGCAAACCGACGTTGTCGTAGCCATCTCCGGCATTCGAGGTAATCAAAACATTCTTGCCGTCGGGTGAAACATCATTCGCCGCGTAAGTGCGTTCACCCTCATGCGGCGTCAAGAGCGTGCTCTCGGAGCTGGCAACATCAACCAGGAAAATAGTCGAGTCCGTGCCTTTGGACTGTTCCTGCGTATAGACAATGAACTTGCCGTCCGCCGACCAGATTGGGGCGAGATTCAAGCGGTCTTTCGCAGTTCCTGAGGTCAGGTGTTTCACATCACGCATGAGCGTGTCGTAAACGTCAATTTCATAGACCGACGAAGTTTTCGGCTTCACCATATAGGCGAGATAACGACCATCCGGCGACCAAGTGGGATTCTCCTCGGCGATCTCACGCGTTTTGGTCAGGTTCACCGCTTGCCCGTTTTTCGGCGAGACGAGAAAGATGTCCCATTGCTCGTCGCCATCGTAATCGGAGATGTAGGCGATCCACTTGCCATCAGGAGACCAGATTGGCTGCATTTGTCGCTCGTTGCTAACCGTAAGTTGCATCGGCCATCCGCCG
>Ga0074044_10000935_pt1 | contig 26902 bp, 23 predicted proteins | sample BogForMeECP23OM1_FD_94443 | JGI IMG/M metagenome (GOLD analysis project Ga0074044, IMG submission 94443) | Bog forest soil microbial communities from Calvert Island, British Columbia, Canada - Bog Forest MetaG ECP23OM1 | ecosystem: Environmental > Terrestrial > Soil > Wetlands ... | reverse complement strand
GTCTGCTGAAATCCTCAACAGCCCGTCCGCACCATTTATCGCGACGTTCGAGCTGCCTTCCAAGCCGCTGGCGGAGTTCTCCAGCGCAAGATGCGCCGGCCGGGAGCCCTTATGAGCAAAGGAATTCTGTACGATGCCACTCTGTGCATCGGCTGCAAGCTGTGCGAGCGGGCGTGCGCGGAGCGCAACGGCCTGCCCTATGACGATTCAGTAGGGGCCGAAGAGGTGCAGTCCGCCCACAAACTGACCGTGGTGATGTCCAGCGGAGACAAGTTCATGCGACGCCTGTGCATGAATTGCCAGGACCCCACGTGCGCCTCGGTGTGCCCGGTCGGCGCGTTCCGCAAGACGGCGGAAGGCCCGGTGACGTACGACGCGTCACGGTGCATCGGATGCAGGTACTGCATGCTGGCCTGCCCTTTTTCGGTGCCCAAGTACGAATGGGACAAGGCGCTGCCGCTGGTGCGCAAGTGCGACATGTGCGCGGACCGGGTGGTCAAAGGGCAGCAGACCGCCTGTGCGGCAGCATGCCCCACCGGCGCGACGAAGTTCGGAGACCGCGACGCGCTGATCGCGGAAGCCCAGGAGCGGATCGCGAAGGCTCCCGATCAATACGTCAAGCACATTTACGGCCAGGAAGAGGTGGGCGGCACATCCGTGCTGCTTCTTTCCAGCATTCCCTTCGAACGATTCGGATATCAGACCAGCTTGAGCAGCCAGTCCATGCCGCTGCTGACGTATCGCGTGCTTTCTCACATCCCGAACATGATCAGTGTGGGAGCGGTGCTGCTGGGAGGCATCTGGTGGATCACGGGCCGGCGAGCCGCGGTCCAGGCCGCGGAGAACAGCCCCGCAAAGCGGGCGGAGACAGGAGAGGGTAAATGACCCGGATCAAGTTCACGTTCTGGAAAGTCGTGCTGGCCATTCTGCTGCTCGCGGGCGCGTACGCCACCGTGCTGCGGTTCGTGCGCGGGCTGGGAGCCTCGACGCACCTGAGCGATGCATTCCCCTGGGGAGTGTGGATCGGTTTCGACGTGATGTGCGGAGTGATGCTGGCGGCGGGGGGGTTTACGCTGACGGCCACGGTCTACATCTTCCATCTGGAAGAGTTCCGGCCGATCGTGCGGCCGGCGATATTGACCGCCTTTCTAGGTTATGTGCTGGTGGTTGTGGCGCTGCTCTTCGATCTGGGCCGCGGATACCGGATCTGGCATCCGCTGGTGATGTGGAACCCGCGCTCGGTGATGTTCGAGGTGGCGTGGTGCGTCACGCTGTACACCACGGTGCTCGCGGCGGAGTTCGCGGCGGTGATCTTCGAGCGGCTGCGGCTGGAAAAGCTGCTGCGGATTCAACATGCCGTCGCGGTGCCCCTGGTGATCCTCGGAGTGATGCTTTCGACGCTGCACCAGTCGTCGCTGGGGAGCCTGTACCTGATCGTTCCCAGCAAACTGCACCCCTTCTGGTACAGCCCGTTGCTTCCCGTGCTGTTCTTCGTCTCCGCCGTGTGTGTGGGGCTGGCCATGACCATCTTCGAGTCGTGCATGAGCTCGCGGCACTTTGGAAAGCAACTGGAGATGAAGCTGCTCGTCCGATTGGGCCGGGCGCTGCTGGTAGGCATCTCGGTGTACACGGTGCTGCGCTTTGAGGACCTGTACCAGCGGGGAGCGTTGCGGCTGCTGTCCCTCCGAAGCTACGAAAGCAATTTGCTGGCACTGGAAATCGTGATGGGACTGCTGATTCCCATCGTTCTTCTGCTGATTCCCCGGGTGCGCGAGAGCGCCGGAGGCCTGTACATTTCGTCCGTGCTGGTGGCGCTGGGATTCGTGACGAACCGGCTGAATGTGGCGATTACCGGCATGGAGGGATCCGCGGGCGTGCGCTATTTCCCCAAGTGGACGGAGCTTGCGGTGACGGGGAGCATCATCGGCGTGGCTTTTGCCATCTTCGCGCTGGCGGTGAAGTACCTGCCGATCTTTTCGCCCGCAGAGCCGAGTGCGGCCGCGCCCGAGCCGGAGGCCGCGGAGTTGTTGCATGCGCGTTCCTGATCCAGTTGCGGTTCTCTGGAAAGGCGCGGCCGTCCGGCTGCGGAGTCTGGGCGGAAAACTGGTCCTCCTGCTGATTGCGTCCATGACTGCTGTGTTCGGCTTGCTGGGCTACCTCAACGTGCGGCTCCACCAGCGCCACCTGGAGCAGACCACCCTGGCGGCGGCCGAGCGCGTCAGCGACGTGATCAAACGCAACGCGACGTACTACATGCTGCGGAACGAACGCGAGGGCCTGTATCACCTGATCACCGATATGGGGGCGGAGCCCGGAGTCCTGCGCATCCGCATCATCAACCGCGAAGGGCGAATCAGCTTTTCCTCCGACCCGCGCGAGGCCAACACCTTTGTGGACAAGCGGGCGGAGGCCTGCTACGCGTGCCACAGCCAGGCGCAGCCGCTCACGCATTTGAACCGCAGCGACCGCTTCCGCACCTACCGGGTGGCCGACGGCACGCGGGCGCTGGGGATCATCAATCCCATCGAGAATTCGCCGGCCTGCGCGACCGCGGCGTGCCACGCGCATGCGCCCGGCGAGAACATACTGGGCGTTTTGGACACGAATCTCTCCCTCGCGGTGACGGATGCGAACCTGGCGCAGGGCACACGGCAGATGGTGCTGTACACACTGGCGGCCGTGCTGCTGATTTCGGCGCTGAGCGCGGTGTTTGTGTGGAGAGTCGTTTACGGCCCGCTCCAGGCGCTGGAAACGGGAACGAAACACCTTTCCTCGGGGGAACTGGGCTACCAGATCGCGGTTCCGGAGCGTTCGCAGGATGAGCTGGCGGGACTGGCCAGATCATTCAACAGCATGAGCAGCCAGCTACGGGAGGCGCGCGAAGAAATCAACGGGTGGACGCGCACGCTCGAGGCGCGCGTGGAGGAAAAGACGAGCGAGCTGAGCCGCGCGCACGAGCAGATGCTCCGCGTGGAGCGCATGGCCTCGATCGGAAAGCTGGCCGCAGTGGTGGCGCATGAAATCAACAACCCCCTGGCGGGAATTCTGGTCTATGCGAAATTGTTGAAGAAGCGGTTCGCGCAGAGCAAGGATTCTCAGGAAGAAGTCCTCAGCTCCCTGGACTTGATCGAATCGGAAAGCCGGCGGTGCGGCGAGATCGTGAAGAACCTGATGACCTTTGCCCGCGCCTCGTCCATGAGTTACGAGCCGGCCGACCTGAACGAGGTGATCGGCCGCTGCGTCCGCCTAGTGCAGCACCAACTGGACCTGGCCAACATCGACCTGCAACTGGCGCTGGAGCCCGGCCTGCCCAGCGTGCATTGCGATGCGGGACAGATCGAGCAGGTGGTGCTGGCGCTGGTGATGAACGCCATCGACGCGATGCCCAGCGGCGGCAATCTGAGTCTGCGCACGCGGCAGTCGGGCGAGTCGAAAATCCAGATCGAGGTGCGCGACGACGGATTGGGGATACCGCCGGAGGTGCTGTCGAACCTGTTCGAGCCGTTTTTCACAACCAAGGAGCGCGGCCGGGGACTGGGTCTGGGACTGGCCATCAGCCGGACCATCATCGAGCGCCATCAGGGGAGCATTGATGTGGCCTCCACGCCGGGCCGGGGAAGCACCTTTACGATCACGCTGCCTCTGGCTGCCCGGAGCGTTCCGGCAGCCAGTCTGGTGGGCGCCGGATAGAGGAGAGGTAGAGCCGTGGACAAGAAAGCAAACCTGCTGATCGTGGACGACGAATTCGTGGTGCGCGATTCGCTGGGGAAATGGTTCCGGGAAGAAGGGTTCAACGTGACCCTGGCGGAAAGCACGCCGGAGGCGCTGGCGAAGATGGCGGAAGGTCATTTTGACCTGGCGCTGGTGGACATCAAGATGCCCGGGCCCGATGGAGTCGAGCTGCAGCGCCGCATCCACGAGATCGATCCCGAGATGATCGTGATCATAATGACGGGCTATGCCTCGGTGGAAACGGCGGTGGCGGCGCTGAAGAACGGCGCCTACGACTACGTCTCGAAGCCTTTTGACCCGGATGAGATCGCGCACACCATCCACAACGCGCTGGCGCACAAACGCGCGGAGCAGGAGAACGCGCGGCTGCGGGAGACGCTGGCCGCGGTGTCGCCTCCGAAGGAGCTGGTGGGCAAGAGCCCCGCAATGACGCGGGTGTTCGAGGCCATCCAGACCGTGGGCCCGACCGAAGCCACCGTGCTGATTACCGGCGAGAGCGGGACGGGAAAAGAACTCTGCGCGCGGGCCATCCATGAAGCCAGCCCGCGGCACTTCAACCCGCTGGTGGTGATTCACTGCGGCTCTTTGACCGAGACGCTGCTGGAGAGCGAGCTGTTCGGGCACGAGAAGGGAGCCTTTACCGGCGCGCAGTATCGAAAGAAGGGCAGTTTCGAGGTGGCCGAGGGGGGCACGGTATTCCTGGACGAGATCGGCGACATCAGCCTGAAGACGCAAACCGACCTGCTGCGGGTGCTGCAGGAACGCGAGATCACGCGCGTGGGGAGCAACCGCCCGATCCGCGTGGACTTCCGCTGCATCGCGGCGACGAACAGGAAACTCGAGACGCTGATCGAAGAAGGAAAATTCCGCCCGGACCTGTATTACCGGCTGAACGTGTTCCAGATCCAGCTTCCGCCGCTGCGCGAACGCGCCGGAGACATTCCGCTGCTGGTGGACCATTTCATGCGCAAGTTCTCCGCGTCCATGAACAAGCGGGTGACCCGGATCACGCCCGGGGCGCTGGAGCTGCTGGATGGCTTCCGCTGGCCCGGGAATGTTCGCGAGCTGGAAAATGCGGTGGAGCGCGCCATGGTGGTGGTGCAGGGCGAGGAATTGAGCGAACGGGATTTTTCGCTGAAGCTCCCCCGTGCCGAGCCGGCCCCGCGCACGCTCGACGAAGCGGAACGCCTCCATATCCTCTCGGTGCTCGAGGAGTGCAACGGCAACCAGACGCTGGCGGCCGAGGTGCTCGATATCGACCGGGTGACGCTCCACAATAAGTTGAAGAAGTACGGATGGAAAAGAATCACGGCCGATGTCCTGTGAACCGGATCGAACTGCTGCCGCTGGGAAACGTGCCGGGCGACATGCTGGCCCACCTGGCCGGCGAACTGGCGAGCGAATTTTCCGCGTGGTGTGAAATCCTGCGGCCCGAGCCGGACCTGGCGCAGGCGTTCAACGCCGCGAGGCAGCAGTATTGCTCGACGCAAATCCTGGCTTCCATGACCGGGCGGGATTCGCCGGCCACGGGCCGGCTCCTGGGAATCACCGCCGCGGACCTCTACATTCCCATCCTGACGTTTGTGTTCGGGGAAGCGCAACTCGAAGGCAACTGTGCCCTGGTGTCCACGTGCCGACTGAGGCAGGAATTTTACGGGCTGCCGCCGGACCCCGCGCTGCTACGACTGCGGCTCTTAAAGGAAGCGGTACACGAGTTGGGCCATACGCTGGGGCTCACCCACTGCGACGATTACCGCTGCGTCATGGCCTCATCACACGCGGTCGAGTCCATCGACCTGAAAGGCGCGAGCTTCTGTGCGGCCTGCCGCGCAGAGGTGAAGAGCGCGCGGCAGCGGGCCATCGCGCCGCTGGTCCGGCCATAGCGCGCGAGTTCGAGCGCCTCAGCAAGATTGCAGGCCGGGTGAGGCCCCTTCAGAGAGCCATCCTGTGTAATTTTGGTGCCCAAGAGAGGACTCGAACCTCCACGACCTTGCGGCCACTAGACCCTGAATCTAGCGCGTCTGCCAATTCCGCCACTTGGGCACGCGTCCGAAACGACGCCTTGCGGTTGGTGGAACCATTTTCGCCGCCGCCTGCTGGCTTGTCAATTCGCGCCCCGAGCGGCTCGGGGCATGCCCACAGTTTCCCAACCCGCGGCAATCCCTCCTGTCCTTCCGGCCAGTGGCCTGTCCGTGCGACCCAGCGGGAGTAGTACGAGAGGGCAGGTAGCGGTTTGAAAACGGAGGGGAACAGAACCAAATTGACCCGGCGCTAGGGACGGCGTAGGCTTGCCGTTAGTCCTTTGCCGTCCCGAAACGGGAAGGAATTCGCTTTCATGGACCTGAGTACAGAGCCCAAAACTCGCGAACGCAGGCGCGGTGAGCGCGTGCTGATCCGCGTGGCCATCCAGATAAACGGCACGGGGAAAGACGGAAAACCCGTCCACGATTCGGCAGAAGCCGTAGTGGTGAACCGCAACGGGGCGCTGCTGCGCGTTCCGAATCCTCTGAAGTCCGGAAGCACACTCGAAGTGTTTCAGGCGCAGGATAAGGAAGTGTCCCTGGCGTTCCGCGTCATCTGGTGCAGTGGCCGCCCGCGCGAGGGACGCTACGACGTAGGCGTCGAGCTGATCAAGCCCTCCGAGGAGCTCTGGGGGATCCGATTCCCGCCCTTGCAACCCGGGGCCTCCACCTGACGCCCGGATTTCCGCCAACCATCCAGGAGTTCCGACCTCTCGAAATCCAAATTGTTCTGATGGTCCCGAAGCTTCGGGACGAGGAAGGGCGCTCCGTTTCCGCTGCTGGTGTGGTTTGAGGTAGTCGAGCGGCGCACAGCCTGAAAGGCCGTGCTACTGGGCGAATTGCCTGTGCGGTGGAGCGCTCTGTTGCGTGGTGCGCTGTTTGGAGCTATAGTCGCGCCCGAAAGCAGGCCGGAGTCCACCGCCAAAGCCTTTGGACGCGGCCGGCCTGCAGGGGAATAGCTGCCATGAGTCTTCATTTCACGTTGCTCACAATCCTGGTGATCACCTGGGGAGTGCTGGTGCTGGGCCTGGCGGGCCTGATGATCTACCGCGGTGTGATCGGCCGCAACGAAGAGACGGAATTGATGGTGGACCAGGCGGAGCATCGGTTTGCCGACGAGCAACGGGCGATCTCGGACCGCATCACGCAATTGACCGTGCCGATCCGCTACCTGAGTATCGCGGCCGGTGTCCTGCTGCTCGTGATCATCGGGGTGTGGATCTATCAGGGATTGCAGAGTTCTTGAGCTTGCGGGCGCGGCGTTCCTGAGGCGCGAGCCGCGCTGAATTCCTCGTCCGGCACGTGCGCGCGTTGCGCTTCCCTCCTTCTGAATCCGAAATCGTGCCGCAGACGCACCTGTCCCGCCAGCACGCGCGCCGAGGCACCCGACGCGTTCCTTGAGCAATCCGAGCTAGGGCTTTGCAGGCGCCGGCGGATTCGGCTGTGGGGCCGGCGCGGCCTGGGGCATGGCAACAATCGAAGTGTGATTCGTCATGATGAGCCAGGCGCCGCCCTGCTTTTCAAAGACCAGGGTGGTGTGGCCGCGATATCCGGTGGGCTGGCCGTCTACATCGCCCGTAAAGGTCCACTGATACACGGCCCAGGCCACGTTGCCCTGCACACGGACAAAGGAATTCGAGCGATTGAGCTGCACGCCGTGCACACGCTCGCGCTGGCGCTGGTAAGCCTGAATATAATTTTCGCGCCCGATGAGGGGAGGCTCCCAAACGCCGCTCACCACCAGCACGTTCTCCGCGTAATGCTTCTTCAGCAACTCGACGTCGCCGATCTGCCAGGCGCCCAGCATATCGGTGATGGCCATGTCCACGGCCTGATCGTCCTCCGGCTGCAACAGCGGCGAAGTATCCTTCTGCTGGGGCGTTTGTTTTTGCGCCGCCTGCTTCTGCGGGCCGGCGGCCATCCCACCGGGTACGATCGTCAGAACCATTGCGAAAACGAGCAGTCGGCGGATCATGGCACCTCCGTGAGTTACGGCGCGGTGCAAGGCGCACCGGCGCTGCGCGCAGAATACCACGGACGCGCGAGCGCATTGACGCCGGCCCCCACTCCATGTGCGGAACGAGGAACGCCGCCTGGATTCCGGCAGGCAGCGCCGGGCCGCCGGACTATTGCGCGGCCAGCGATTTCGGCGCGCGGGACTGGCTGAGAAGGTTGACGAACAGGCGCAGCGGGCCCTGCACTCCCTCCGGCAACTGGCGGAAGAAGGAAAGCCCCGTGTAGATGTACGTCCCTTTGCCCACCGGCGCCACCACCAGGCTGCCGTTGAGCTCGCCTTCTCCGGGGTCGCGCAGCGCCAGGATGGGAGTGAACCGCGGGTCGAACTCGCCCCAAAAATAGAGCCCGCGCTCCTGCACCCAGCCGTCGAAATCTCCCGGCCCGATGCGATTGGGAAAATTGAGCAGCGGATTCTGGGGCGCGAGGATGCGAACGGGGGAATTGCGATCGGTGACGCGCAGAGTGGGCTGGCCGACTTTTGCGGGATAGGGCGCTGGCATCAGCCGGTTCCAATCGTCCGAGCGCGAGTACTGGACCACCAGCGTGCCGCCGGCCGCGGCGTATTCGAGCAGGCGGTGGTTCGAGCGCGCCAAATCGCCGCGCAGTTCGTAGGCGCGAATGCCCACGGCAATCGCATCGTACCGGGACAAATCGTTGAAAGCCAGCGCCACGGGATCGAGCAAGTCCACGGCAATGCCGGCTTCGCGGAGAATTTCGGGGATGGGGTCGTTCTCGGCCGCGACGTACCCGACGCGAAGATGGTCGGGAACCGTCAGGTCGGGAATGCACACGGTAACTGCGGCCTGCTCGCTCCACAACCGGGTGGGAAGCGTGGGCAGCGGTTCCATCGAGGTTCGATATTCCTGCCCCTCGAGCCGCGCCGCGGCCTGAAGCGTGAGTGTTGCCGCACCGGCATCCCGCGGGACGGGAATCTGGAGCCGCGCCAGTTGGTCTCCCGCGCCATCAAATTTCAGGGGCACGGAAGCCGAACGCGGCCACACCGCAGGCGTGTCCAGTTGGACTTCCATCTGCGCCGGAGCCGAACCGTAGTAGTGCACCCGCGCCACCACCTCCAGCAGAGCGCCGCGCCGCGAGGGCGGCACCAGCATTTCGCGCGGTTCCAGCGTGAGCGTAACGCGCGGCACGATTTGCAGCGGCAGCGTTTCCACCTGCGTGGAGCTGGCGCGAACCTCCGTGACTGCGGCGGAGACGAGGAACCCGTAGCCCGCTTCCGAGCCGTCTATCATCGCAGCCGCACCCGCACGCACCAGTGGCGGGGGGACAGGGAACATCCAATCGTCGGCGCCGTGCGGCGCAGGGGCGGAAGGAGGGACGTGAACAACAAACTGTGCCACGCCACCCGAGACCTTCTCGGCGGATTTTTGCTCGGCCGTCCAGCCATCAGGAAGATCGAGGGAGATCGGGCCAAGGGTATTGACTGCGCTTTGACGATGGCGTTCAGAGACGCTGACTCTGATTGTTTCGCCGGGAATAGCCTCGCGCCGGCTGGCTTGAACGTCGAGATGGATCGCGGCAACCAGTTCAAGGGCGTGATCAATACGGTCGAGGATGAGGCGAAGTTCGCGGCGCTCCTGCTCGGCCGCAACTCGGTGGCCGGGAACGTCTGCAATGGATTTGCCAACCTTCCAGATTTCCCCTCCTGCGTCGGCGAGCTGCCGGGCCGCAGCGCGCCAGTTCATGGTGAGCGCAACGCGACGGGCTTCAGCGATGGCCTGTTCTGCGCGCTCGAGAGCTGGCCGTGCGCCGGATAAGTCGGGATAACGAGCAGCGAGCGCCGTGAGCGGCTCTGCAAAACGCGCCGGATCGGGAGCGGCGCCGTGCTCGTCGATCAGGTTCATTCGAAAGCGCGGGCCGGAGCCGGTGAGGAATCCGGCGATTCCCTGCGTGCGGTGCTGGTAATCACCTTCGCGGCCGATTTCGGCGTACGTGCGTCCCCACAGCGGCGAAATCTCATCGAGGGGCGGGGCCCAGCCTTTGTCGCCTTCGTCCCGATAGCGCTCCAGAACCTGGTCCACTTTCCAAGGCGCCAAATCGCCGGGAAACTGCTTTGGGTCCGCCGCCGCGGCCACAGCCTGCGGCGTCAGGATTCCGGAAGTCTGATGGTGCCCATGACCCGTGTGTACGCCGCCCCAACTGTTGATCACGATGTTGGGCTGGAAGGTGCGGATGACATGCACCATGTCCGCCAGCGCCGTGTCCCCCCAGATTTTCTGCGTAGTCTCGACGGTCTTGACGAATCCCGTGTCTCGTGCGCGTGTGAAGAACAGCCGGATACCGTAAATGCGCGTGGCCGCAAGCAACTCGTGGCTGCGGAGCACGGCGAGCTGCGCTCCCTGCTCGGGGCCCAGCGCGTTCTGCCCGCCTTCGCCGCGGGTGATGGAAAGCAGCGCCACGTCCGCGCCGAGTCCGCGGGCCAGGTAGGTGAGCAGCCCCGCGGGCTCGTCGTCCGGATGGGCGGTGATGCACAGGATGCGTGTGGTGACGCGGGCGCGGTCGATCGCTTCAACGGCCTCGGGCAGGTCCGTCGCGCCCGGCTGGCCCTGCGCGCGCACCGCGGCAGACGGAAGAGCCATCGAGGCCAGCAGCCAGAACGCCAGTCCGATTCGGCGGCTCATTGCGCCCGACTCCCGAAGGGCCATTCTCCCAACGCCTCTGAACGGAACAGGAAAACGATTGCGCCCGCGGCCATGACGCCGAGTCCGGCAAACGCCGTCCGCCCGGTGGAAAAAAACACGCCCAGCCAGAGCAGGATGGCCGTTACCGCCGGCACGGGATACAGCCACATGCGGAACGGCAGCCGCTCCGGCCCCAACCTTTTTCTCAGGATCATCACGCCCACAGCTCCTCCCACAAACTGCACCAGAATGCGCATGGCCAGGATGGCCGCAATCACTTCCTTCAATTTAAACAGCAGGCTGAAAACCAACGCCACCCCGCCCAGCGCCAGGAGCGACACGTGCGGGAAGTGCCGCGTCGGATGCACGCGCGCAAACACCCGGAAAAACGATCCGTCCACGGCCGCCGCATAGGGCACGCGCGAATAGCCCAGCGTCAGGGCAAACAGCGAGCCGAACGCCACCCAAAGCACCATTCCCGTGGCGATCCGCGCGGCCTGCGCGCCGTAAATCCGCTCCACCAGCGCGCTGGCGATGAACGGCGTGGCTCGCGCCTCCTGCCACGGGATCACGCCGAGAATCGCCGTCTGCAACACCAGATAGAGGACGGCAATCCCGGCAATCGAGAGAAAAATGCTTCGCGGGATATTGCGCTCCGGAGAGCGAATCTCGCCGCCCAGGTGGCAGACGTTATAGTAGCCGAGGTAGGTGTAGATCGTCTGCACCGTAGCCATTCCCAGCCCGGCAAAAAAAGCCCAGGAGAAATCCCAGGCCCCCGGCGGAAACGCCAGCACCAGCCGGGAATCAAAATGGGTGAGCCCGCCCCAGATCAGCCAGGCCAGCGTGGCAATCACTCCGGCCCACAGCAGCAGCGTGATCTTTCCGATCTGCTCGATGCGGCGATAGAGCAGCGCCACAACCGCCAGCACTACGGCGGCCGAGAGCGCTTTCTGCTCCCAGGGGCCGAGGGGCACCAGGTACCCCGCGTACAGCGAGAATCCGATGGCCGCGGAGGCCATCACCAGCGGCGCCTGAATCATCGTCTGCCAGATGAACAGGAACGACATCAGACGTCCCCAGCGCTCCGGGCCGTAGGCCTCGCGGAGAAACACGTAGCTTCCGCCGGCCCGCGGCATGGCCGCTCCCAGTTCCGCCCACACGCAACCGTCCATCAGGGCCACGAACGCCCCGGCGGCCCAGGCCAGCAGGCACTGCGGCCCGGGCATCGCTTGAATCACCAGCGGCACGACCACAAACGGCCCGATGCCCACCATGTCAATCATGTTCAGCGCGGTGGCTTCGGGCAGTCCCAGTCCGCGTTCGAGTTGTGCTTCTGCCATCGGCGTGCCTGCGAGCGAGGCAGGATAGCAGAGATGGCCGCTCGCCCGGCCCGGTTTCCTGCGTTACACTCCCGCCGCGATGCTGCTCTTCGGAATCGCGATGACTGCCGCCACCGCGACGGTGCTGGTGCTGGAATTCCTGCGCTGCCGGACGCGCCCGCTTCCCACGCGCGGCTGGGCGGGCCTGGTGGCGCTCGCGGCGGCCGAGTTTTTGATGTTCCGCGGGGTGCAACCGGTTGCGACGTACTTCACGCCCATCGCCTGGACCGCCTACCTCTTTCTGGCGGACGCCATGGTGTGGTCCATCCGCGGCCGTTCGCGCCTGTCGGATGAATCGCGCGAGTTCGCTCTCCTCTGCACGCTCTCGCTGCCGCTGTGGATGATTTTCGAAGGCTACAACCTGCGCCTGGAGAACTGGGCCTACACAGGCCTGCCGGCGAATTGGTTCGCGCGCAATTTGGGTTATGCCTGGTCGTTCATGACCATCACGCCCGCAATCCTGCTGACCGCGGACCTGGTGGAATCCTTCGAGTGGTTCACCGACGCGGCGCGGAAAATCAAATTCACGCGCCCCACGCTAGCGGGAATGACGGCGGCGGGCGCGCTCTGCCTGACGGTTCCGCTGTTGCTGCCTCCGGAAGCGGGGGCCTACCTGTTCGCACTGGTGTGGGTGGGATTCATCCTGCTGCTCGAACCCGCCAACTACCGACTGGGCCTGCCCTCGCTCCTGCGCGACCTGGAAGCAGGACGCCGCAGCCGCCTCTACGCCCTTCTGATATCCGGCTGGGCCTGCGGCTGGCTGTGGGAGTTCTGGAATTTCTGGGCCGCCGCGCGCTGGCAATACGTATTTCCCATCTTCCAGCGGTGGAAGATCTTCGCCATGCCGGCGCCGGGCTACCTCGGCTTCCTTCCGTTCGCGCTGGAATGCTCGGCCATGATGGTCTTTGCCCGCTGGATGCTCGAAAAGTTGGGAGCGCGCCGGGCGCGAACGCCGGAAAGCTGAACCATGCAGCTTCTGGATCGAGTCACTCGGCCATCACAAACACCCGCTCCGGATCGAGCCGCACGTACCACGGCGCCGGCCGGCCCTTCAGCTCCTCCCAGCGGTCTTTCAGAATTTCCGCCTGAAGATGCCAGCCATTCCCCTCCGCCGTGTCCAGCCGCAAGTAGAGCGTGCGGCGGAAGGGCGTCTCCGTGCTCTCCACCAGCGAGCAGGGCAGCACGTTTTCGCCTCCCGGCGCGTCGGCAAAGGTCACGTGATTCGCACGAATCGCCAGGTGGCGCGCCTCGGTGTGCCGCTGCGCGACGCGCAATCGCGCGCCCCAGTCCAGCGCTTCCACCACGCCCTCGCCCAGCGCGCGCGCCCGCGAAAAGTTCTTGCAGCCGGTGAGCCTCGCGACCTCCAGGCTGGGTGGGTGCAGGAAAATCTCCTCTTTCGGCCCGAACGCCAGGGCGCGTCCCCGCGCCAGCACCAGAATCACGTCGCAGAGCCGGTAGACCTCCTCCAGGCTGTGGCTGACGTAGAGCGCGACGCCCCTGAATTCCGCGAGCGTGTCGAGAAGATCCTTCTCCACCAGGCCGCGCAGGTGGAAATCGAGCGCCGAGAGCGGTTCATCGAGCAGCAGGATTTCCGGATCGGTCACCAGGGCGCGCGCCAGCGCCACGCGCTGCTGCTGGCCTCCGGAAAGTTGCCGCGGGTAGCGTCCCGCGAGGTCTTCCAGGCGCATGCGGCCGAGGAAGCCTCGGACGAGGGTTTCCCGCTCCGCCGAATTCATGCGCTCCAGCCCGAACGCGACATTCTCCGCCACCGTGCGGTGCGGGAAGAGCGCATAGCTCTGAAAGACGAGCCCCACGCGCCGCTCCCGCGCGGGAAGCGCCACGCCGCGTGAGGAATCCAGCAGCGCGCGCCCGTTCACCACGATGCGCCCGCGGACCGAGCGCTCCAGGCCGGCAATGGCGCGCAGCGTCATGGTCTTCCCGGCGCCGGACTCTCCCAGGATTCCCACGCGCTCGCCGCGGGTCTCCAAACGCAGAGCGAGCGCAAACGCCCCGCGCTGCGCTTCGATCTCCGCTTGAAATTCCACCGGGCCTACTCCTGCTCCACAACGCGCATCGCCAGACCCTTCCGGTGGCGCGTCCACAGATTCAGCGCGCCGAGCGCGGCGAGCGAAATCGCCACGGTCACCAGCGACCAACGGACCGCTTCCCGCGTGTCGCCCGCCTCCACGGCGAAGAAAATGGCGATCGGGAGGGTCTGCGTTTTTCCGGGAATGTTGCCGGCGAGAATCAGCGTGGCGCCGAAGTCGCCCAAGGCGCGGGCAAACGTCAGAACCATCCCGGCGGCCAGACCGGGCCATGCCAGCGGCAGCAGGATTTCGCGGAACACGCGCGCCTCACTCGCGCCGAGGGTGCGCGCGGCCTCCACCATCGGCGCATCCACCTGTTCGAGCGCGGCGCGCGCCGTCATGTACATCAGCGGGAAGGTGGTCACCGCGGCCGCCACCACCGTGGCCGGCCACGAGAACACCAGCCGCGCGCCCAGGCTGTACAGAATGCCTCCCAGCACGCTCGCCCGGCCGAACATCAGGAGCAGCAGAAAGCCCACGACGGTGGGCGGAAGGACCAGCGGCAGCAGGAAGAATCCGTCCACCAGTTCGTAGACGACGCCGCGGCGCCGAATGCGCCAGCGGGCTGCCAGCGTTCCGGCCAGCGTCACCACCGCCGTCGCGGCAACCGACGTTTCGAGAGAGATGCGAATCGGGGAGAGGTCCATTCCGTGCGCTATCTCGCGGGCGTCGTAAAACCACATTTCTCGAAGACGGCGCGAGCCTCCACCGAACTCAGGTATTCGAGGTAGTGCTTTGCCGCGGCCGCATTCTGCGAGCCGTGCACGACCGCGGCGGGATAGACCACCGGCGTGTAGGAGCCCGCCGGCACTGCCGCCGCAATTGTCACTTTGTCCGAGGATTCCGCGTCGGTCTCGTAGACGAAGCCGGCGTCGGCGTCACCTCCCGCCACGTAGGTCAGCACGGCGCGCACGTCCTGCGCGTATACAAATTTTGGTTGAAGAGCGTCCAAGAGTCCCAGAGTGCGGAGCGCTTCCGCGGCGTACTGTCCCGCGGGCACCGAGCGCGGCTCGCCCATGGCGATGGTGCGCACTTCGGGCTTCTTCAGGTCCTCGAGCGTGTGCACGGCCGTCGCGCCCCGCGGCGTCACGAGCACCAGGCGGTTGCCGGCAATGTCGCGCCGCGTGCCCTTCAGCAGCAGGTTGGCTTTTTCGAGCGCGTCCATCTGCGCCGGCGCGGCGGAAATAAACACGTCCACCGGAGCGCCCTGCTCGATCTGCTTTTCGAGGATCCCGGAAGCGCCGAAAATCAGCGTGACTTCCGGCGAGCCTTTGCGTCTGCCGTACAGATTCCCAATGCCCTCCAGAACGCCTTTCAGGCTGATGGCCGCCGCCACAGTGACCTGCGGATGTTTTACCTGCGGCGTCCCGGCGCGGAGCGGGAAAAGACCGCGCGGCCCGGCCATCGGCGACAGCACGATCAGCGCGAGGGAGACGAAGAGACGGGCTCGGTGATTCCACATCAGTGTTTTCTCCGTGAAGGCTCCCGGCCGGGCGGCTTCAAACGCGCAGGATCATCACTTCGGTGGATTTGATGAGCGCGGCGGCGCGCTCGCCCGGCTTCAGGTTCAATTCCCGCGCGGCGTCCGCGGTGATGATGGAGGTGATTTCCTGCCCGCCGATGGAAATTTTCACCTGGGCCATCAGGCCCTCGATGCGCACCTGGACCACGCGGCCCACGAGCTGGTTGCGCCCGCTGACGCGCTGGAAATTCCGCCGCCGCGCCGGGCCCGGCTTTTCACCGGCGCGGTGCAGGTATTTATCGAGTTCCGCGCGATGCACGCGGTGATGCCCGCCGGGCGTGCGCACCGTGCGCATCTTGCCGTGGTAGATCCACTGCTTCAGCGTGGGGTAGCTGATGCCGAGCAGGCGCGCGGCATCCCTGGGCTTGATCAGTTCCGCTTCCGGCATGTCGCAAGGATATACGAAAAAATCGTATCTGCAATACGATTTTATATGATTCTGTAGGTGCGGGTAGCCACAGTCAGTGCTTTTCTGACTGTGGGCCTTTCTCTTCAGTCTTTCAGACCGGCCGGCGCGTCACGCCCGCGCCGCTTCTTCCTGTTCGAAGGCGTGGTACGACGACCGTACCAGCGGGCCGGATTCCACGTGCCGGAAGCCCATCTCCATTCCCGCGCGCTTGAACTCCGCAAATTCGTCGGGGTGCACGTAGCGGGCCACCGGCAAATGCTCCGCCGTGGGTTGCAGATACTGCCCGAGGGTGAGAATTGCCGCGCCCTGCGCGGCGATGTCGTGCATGGCCTCGAGCACTTCCTCCCGCGTCTCGCCCAGGCCCAGCATCATTCCCGTCTTTGTGGGCATTTCCGGCGCCGCCTCGCGCGCGCGCCGGAGCAATTCGAGCGAGCGCTCGTACAGGGCGCCTTTGCGCGCCAGCCGGTAGAGTCTCGGCACGGTTTCCATGTTGTGGTTCAGCACGTCCGGCCGCGCCTCGACCACGGTTCCAAGCGCCCCCCAATCTCCGCGGAAATCGGGGATCAGTACTTCGACCTTGCAGGGCGGCACTCGGCGGCGAATCTCCTGGATCGTGCGCGCGAAGATGTGCGCGCCGCCGTCCGGCTCGTCGTCGCGATTCACAGAAGTCACCACGGCGTACTGCAAACCCATGCGTGCCACGGCCTCCGCCACGCGCTGCGGCTCATCTTCATCCGGGGGGGCGAGCGGCCTCCCCGACGGCACCGAACAGAAGCCGCACGAGCGCGTGCATACGTTGCCCAGAATCATGAATGTGGCCGTGCGGTGCTCCCAGCATTCCCCCATGTTGGGGCAGCGCGCGCTCTCGCACACGGTGTGGAGATCGAGCGTGCGCATGAGGCGCATCAATTCCTGGTGGTTCGGGCCGCCGGGAAAGCGCACGCGCAGCCAGGGCGGGCGCGGATGCTGGCCCGGCGTGTAGGACGGCGCGGAAGCTCCACAGCTTCCCGGCAGCGCGTTCCCGCTCAAAATTGGAAAGGGTGAGGCCATGCTCATTCTCAATGGTCTTCCAGTTTATGCCGCTAGCGCTGCCCCGGCAAGCGCGCTACCGCTCCGGTGGTAAGTCAGCTTCCGAGTAGCCAACAATACGTCCAGAATTGCGCCCCTCACTTGCCAAGCCTCGATTTGGAGACCCCCAACCGGAACAGAGTAGCGGTAGCTAGCGCCGGTTCAATTTGTCCATAGCATCGCAATACGGGGAATGAGAAAGTGTTGCGGCCTCAAGAGCTGTCTGTCCTTTGTTGTTACGAATGGTGAGGTCCGCCCCGTGAGCAATCAACATCGGTATGGCATCGCAGACCAGAGTAGTGAAGATCGGCGTCTCTCCCGCGTTATTTCGGGCGTTCACATCCGCTCCCAGCTTCAGCAACTCTTCAGCCGCGTCAGCGAGAAAAGTTACATGCAGCGGTGTGTTTCCGCCGTCGTCGCGCGCGCTCACATCAGCGCCAGCTTGGGCCAGCAGGCGCACACATTCCACATGGTTACCGATGGAATCCCGGCCGTGCTCGTCTGAGGAAAACATCGCCGTCCTTCCCCGGCCGTCGCGAGCCTCCAACTGCGGATGGTAGCGGAGAACTTCGCGCACCACGTCCGGATTTCCCGACTCCGCGGCAAGAATCAACACACTTCTTTTGTCGCCGAAACTATTGGCCTCCGCGTTGACGTTAGCTCCATAGGCGATCAGCATCTGTACGGATTTCAGGTTTCCAGCGGACGCGGCGTCGGCCAGCGCCCTATCCTTGTCATCCTGGTCATGGTTGCTCGCCCGGGCGTCAAGGAAGACCTGTAGCACCTCTGGGCGATTGCTGGCGGCGCTAAGCCATCCTACCTCCTCAGCCCGCAAATGGCGCAGCTCGCCGAAAAACGAAATGACCGACCTGCTCGGTATGGGCGCGGGCAAGGGTTCCAGTGCCACGCCGGCATTCAGAAGTCCCCGAACCGTGGCGGGACTGCCGCGATTGGCCGCCAGCTTCAGCATGACCTGAGCCTCAAAACTCTGGAAGTTGAATTTCTCCTCCTGCAAAGCCGGAATCAGCCCGTCAGCACCTTCAACCCATCGCTGGGTTTGGGCGAACGCGTAGACGGCATCTTGCAATTTGCTGATTACCCTAGGCATTCCCGCCGCGAAGCCACCGTATTCCTTTATCCGTTTTGAGTGGCCGTCGATGGAAATCGACAGCATGGAGGAGGGCAAGTCTGAGATATTGTTCGCAACATACTCCTCGTTCATGGAATAAAACTTCGCATCGACAAAGCTCTGTGCCAGCCTTCGAACTTCGCCCGCGTCGACCGTGGCTGTGTGTTTTCCGGGTGCCACAACGAATGAGCGACCGTCGAAAACTATACCGTCTGTGCCGACCGTGACCGTGTAGGTAGGGCCACCCCAGTAGCTACCTGACCTATGCAGCGTAACCGTCACTTCAGAATTTGGTCGGACAACAGGCGCACTGGCGCGATTCTTGGGCTGCTTATCCGCTGGAATAAGAATGAGATGCTCCTCGACTTGCGCCGTGACCGCCTTCCCATTCTGTTCGAAGGGAATGAACTTCCATTGGCGTATCTCCCCCTCCACCTGTGGCCAGAACCGCAAGACGTTCGCCGTTGAGGAATCACTGTCGGGGAAGGCACCCATTACATCACCCGTGGGGGAGACGACGATGGTGAAGTAGAGAAAATTCGCGCCAGGATCTACTCCTTCGACCGTAATGAAATCGCGATGCGACTTCTCGTGCTGACGAGCTACATCATTCTTGTAGGCGGGATATGTGGGGTGGGATTCGTTTTGCGCCCACAGTAGGGCGGACATAATTGTTGTCAGTACCGCTAGACGCATCAGCATCAGCATCAGCATCGTCATCTCAGTTCGTAGTTAGATGCAGCCTGATGCCAAACAATTCTGGGCCAATGACGGGCCACTCGGAAACTCACCGACTATCATCGCTTCCGGCTTACGGCAGCGGATGGTTCCGTCAGGGCGGAGGCTCGAGCCGCCGGGAGCGCGGGTTTGGGTCTTAGAACCACGTTGGCCTCAGAACAATCATAGATTGTCGCCACACGATAGTATTTATCCATGGCATTGACCAGCCGGGGCCACCAGCGGGTGCTGCCCGCCATCTGCATCTCCTCCGGCTCGTTGGTCAGCACGATAAGGTCGAACTCGCGGTCCGCCACCATTTTTTCGACCGGCTGCCCCGGCAAATCTCGGTGCCGCACCAGTTGGTTGAGCACGAACGGGTTGGAAACTTCCGGCACCTGGCCCGCGAGCACCACGGCGCCCACGTTTTCTGAAAGCACTTTCTGCCCGGGCGGCTCCCGCACCAAGCGGTAGAGATCGGTGCAGCCGGATACGTACAACGGCACCACGCGCGTGTCCTGCGTGAAGGCTCCGGCCAAGTAGAGCGCCACCACCCCCAGCGTGCACGGCAGCAGCGGCAGCAGCCGCGGCGCCCGCGGCGACTGCGCCAGCGCCTGGTAGCCCAGCGCCGCGGCCACCGAGCAGGCGGCAATCGGCTCCAGAAAATGATTGATAAAGGATCCCGCCTTGCCACCGGTGACCATCACCACGCCGATGGCGCAGCACAGATAGATCAGCACAGGAAGCGCCCGGCGCGCTTTCAGCAGAAAGAAGCCGATCAGCATGGGAATGAGCGCAACAACACTCGGCTCGACCAGGATGAAGATGCCGAGCAGCCGCCGGAAGGTGTACACGTCGGGATGCGTGCGAAACATGTGGTAGGCAAAATTCCCGTCCGTGTGCGCCTGCATCCACACGAACCCCGCCAGGCACAGTACTCCCAGCGTGCCCGCGAGCAGGAGCGCGCGGCGAACGTCACGCCGCAAGAGCAGATACACGACGCACGCCGCCGGCGCCGCCAGGGCCGTGTATTTCACAAACAGCGCCAGCGCGAACAGCACAGCGGAAGGCATCCACCAGCGCCCGGCACTCCGCATGCACAGCCACAGGCCGAGCATGCTCAGCGCAATCGCCAGCAGATCCACGCGCAGCAGCGGCAGCCACGTGCGCGCCACGCCGTTGGCCAGGAAGTAGAGACCGAAGGCGGTGGCAAGGAGCGCCGAGCCGGTCCACTCGCGAATCAACAGCAGCAGCAGGAGCGCAATCAACACCCCGCAGCCGGCCACCAGCATCCGTCCCAGCGTAAAGCTCAGTCCACCCACGCGCAGGCACTCCGCCGCCAGGAAGTAGCCCACAGGTCCGTAGGGATCCAGCGTGTTGGGATAGACGTGCGGATCCGGATAGGGCGTCAGCCCGGAATTGACGCGCACCGCGGCGTTCAGGATGTTGCCCTCTTCGTAGTCGAGCTGGAACGGCAGGCGCGCTTCCTGCGCGGCATGCCACACCACGAGCACGGCGGCTGCGACCACGCAGGCGGCCATCACCCATTCCGAGAGGCGCACCAAGCGGGCGCTCCATTCACTGCTCGTAGGCGGAACGGCGCTCATCAGGAGCCCTGGCGGCGAGGCCGCTTTCCGCCGGGAGATTCCCCGCCGGTGCGCCGCTCCACCCGGTAATGGAGCCGCACGACGCCATCGGCAAAACTCCGCGCCGAAAGCAGCGCGAGCGGCACCGATCGGTGCCGCGGCTCGATGAGCGGGATCCCCGCTCCGATCAGGGTGGGAATCACGTGGATGATGAATTCATCCACCTGCCCAAAATCGAGAAGCGCGGCGATCAGCTCGCTTCCTCCCACGAGCCAGATGTTTTTCCCCGGGGTCGCCCGCATTTTTTGGACGAAATCGCCGGCGTCCTCGGCAATGAATTCCACATCCGCCCCCGCGCTCTGCCGGAGCGTGCGGGAGAAAATGAAGTTCCTCTTCCCGGGATAGGAGGTCTGCCCCAGCTTCAGCCCGATCTCATACGTCTTCCGGCCCATGAGCACCGTGTCGATCGAGCGAAAAAATTCATTCATGCCGTAACTCCCGGCGACACGCGGCCGGTCGAGCCAGCCGACATCGCCATCCGGCCGGGCAATGAACCCGTCCGCGCTCGTCGCGATGTACACGATAATTTTCCGCATCAGCGGCCTCCCGCAAGCGCCGGGCGGCGGTGCATGGCGCAGCCCAGCAGAATCCAGCCCGCCAGCGCCATAAACTCCCAGCGCGTGAAGTGGCCCGGGACGGCGGGCAGAAGTTTCATCACCAGCAGGCTAGCACCAACGAGCGCGCCGGCCACTGCCAGCGCGCGGTCCGCCGCGGCCGGCCGCATGGCGAAGTAGGCGGCGCAGGCCATCATCCAGCCAAAACCTGCGGCAAACGAGCCGACCTCCGAAACCGGCACGAGGATTTGCGAACCGAGCAGGCTGGCGACCGCTGTTATCGCTGCCACGGTGACCACGGCCACGGATGGCGTCTGAAACCGCGGATGCACTGCCGCAAACCGCTGCGGCACCAGCCCCCGCCGGGCCATGGCAAACAGCAGCCGCGTGGAGGCCACAAAATTCCCGTTGAATACTTTGCCGAGCGAGAGCAAGGCGGCGGCCAGGATCACGTTGACCACCCAGCGGCTGCCCACGGCGCGCTCGATGGCCACCGCGGTGGGAAAGATCAATCCCGCCACGCTTTGCCACGGCTGCGCCCAGGCCACCACGGCGATCACTCCGCAGTAAAACACCATGGCCGCCACGATGGCCATCAGCGGGGCGTAGAAATGATGCTGCTGCGGGAGATCCGGATGCGCCTCTTCCGAGGCCTTGGCCGTGGATTCGAAGCCGGTCATGAAGTAAGGCACGATTTGCAGCGTCAGGAGCACGGAGACGGCCGGCGCGTGGCTCCACAGCGGCGCGAAATTCCGCGCCGATCCCCGCGCCACGCCCGCCGTGCCGAACACGCCGAAAAGCACGAGCAGCCCGAACGTGGTGACGTTTTGAAAAGTGGCGCTCTGCCGGATTCCGCGGTAGTTGAGCGCGCCCAGCGCGGCCGTGAGCGCAAGCCCCAGCGCAACATGCGGCAGGTGCACCGGCGCACCAGCCACACGATACAGTTCGACGGAATCGAGCGCGGGGAATATGAACGCGACCACGCGTCCGATGGCCACCGCCTCCCAGGGACACACGATGGCGTACGCGAGCAGCATCATCCAGCCCGTCCAGTAGCTGGCCGCGCGCGGGAACACGGCCGCCGTATAGGCCACTTCGCCCGCAGCGTCCGGCCGGAGGCTGATGAGCCGGCCGTAAACGTATCCGATGGGCAGCAGCGCCACGCCTCCGAGCGCGAAGCCCAGGATGGCCCCGGCCGGCCCGCCGCGCCCCAGCCAGTCGTCCATCAGCACGAGCCAGCCCACCCCGACCATCGTGCCGAAGCCCAGCGTAAAGTAATCCACCAGGCGAAGTCTGCGCGCGAGTTCGGTCATGCCAGCAGGCAGAGAATTTCGAACAGCAGATTGGCGGCGAGCAACGACGTCAATTCCGCCGAGTCGTAGGGCGGCGAAACCTCCACGAGATCGGCGCCCACCAGCCGCAGCCCGCGCAGCGCGCGCACAATCTCCAGGGCCTGCGCGCTCGAGAGCCCGCCCACTTGCGGTGTGCCCGTGCCCGGCGCAAAGGCCGGGTCCACCGAGTCAATGTCGAAGGTGAGGTAACAGGGCCGGCCGCGCAGCGACGCGAGCTTCGGCCGCACCGCAGCGAGACCTTTGCTGTGGTACTCCTCGGCGGTGATCCAGGCGATCCTGTTGCGGCGGGAAAAATCAAAATCGTCGTTGCCATAGACCTGGCCGCGGATGCCAATCTGAAGCACCGCGCCGCGCACCAGAATGCCCTCCTCGATTCCGCGCCGGATGATGGTGCCGTGCGAGTGGTGCGAGCCGAAATAGGTGCTCCAGGTATCTGAATGCGCGTCCATCTGCACCAGCGCCAGCGGACCATGCTTTCGGGCCACCGCGCGCAGCAGCGGCAGCGTGATGGAGTGGTCGCCGCCTACACTCACCGGCGTGGCGCCGGCTTCGAGTATGGGCCAAAGGCCTTTCTCGATGCGCGCGTACGAGTCCTCCAGCGAAAGAGGATTCACCGGAAGGTCGCCGAAATCGCCGATGCGTTTCCGCTCGAACGGATTCACGTCGAGAACCGGATTGTAGGGGCGAATCATGGCGGACTGCACGCGGATATGCCGCGGGCCGAAGCGGGCCCCCGGGCGAAACGTGGTGCCGCCATCGAACGGCACGCCGACGAGCGCGAGATCCAGCGCGTGCGGATCCGTGATGTGCGGCAGGCGCATGAACGTGGGGATGCCCTCGAAACGCGGATAGACGAGCGCGTCGAGCGGCATGGGATGCGCTGCCGGGGAGGAAGCGGAACGAGCAGGAAGCCGCGTGCCCTTCGGGGCGGCTCGCTTGCGCTGCGGCATTTTGTCTTTCGGCACGGATTCTTGCGGACGAGTGTAGGCAGCGCGACCCGGCGAGTCAACGCAGCAAGGACGGACGATCGAACTACCCACAGTCTGTGGGCACGGCCTGTGGCTGCCAAAAAAAAACGGGCCGATGGAGAGTCATCGGCCCGCCAAGGAGAGAAGCGTTGAAACTCTTCTAGTTCGAAAAACGCCGCCGAAAGCCGGCCAGGCCAAGGAGGCCGGTGCCGAGAAGCAGCATGCTTGCCGGTTCGGGAGTAGTAATCCCGATGTATTCCTGCGGCAGGCCCATGGGGCAGGGCGTCGCCGCAGTGCAAGAGGGAGTGTAGATCGTCACATTCGAATAGTTCCCCGTGGAGTAGCTGCCGAGCGCATCGTTGTACCACGTGGAGATCCCGGCGGGGTTCGTGCCGAATCCCGCCAAGTAGGAGGCACAGGTGGTGCTGGAGAGGCCGCCAGCGCCGCACGTGAAAATGTCCCAGAGGGCAAACTGCATATAGCCGATTTGAGTGCCGTTCGAACTGTTTGCCGGGCCGAGCGAGAAAATCTGCTGCGCGAGCCAAGCCACTTGTTCGTACTGGGCAAACGTGCCGGTCGGAAATTGCAAGCCCGGGCCCAGAGGGGGAGAAGAGGGAAGCGTCGAGGTGTTTGCGGTCCAGGACTCGTTGAGCCACACCTCGTCGTTATAGTCGTCGCAAATCAAGGACAGGGAGCCCGCTGACCCCGTGAAGCTGTAAGGACCAACGTAGACTCCGCCCATCGTGTCCGTGCCGCCGCTCGTCAGCGTCAGCGTCACGGTATCCGCCGAGGCAGTCGCCGCTGCCGCCAGAAGGAACAGCATAAGGGTTATGGCGCGTACGGTCAGTTTCAAGAGTCCTCTCAATTCAATACACCATTTCCCTCAGGCTGATGGGAGGAGCACGTCCCGTGCCAAAGTCATGGGGCGTAGCTTCTCCCTAAGTAGCTGAAAATAAGTACGTTAAGGAATGGCCCGGCACTCCCTTGCTGGGTCGAAGGAACTCCGTGGGATTCAACAGGAAACCGTTTTCACACGTCCGTAACTTGGCCCTCTCTTGGTCAGAAAGCCCTGGGCAGCAGCACCCTGCCATTGGTTCAAAACGGCACAGAATTCACAGCCGGTCGGGCAGAGCACAACGGCAAAACGCGTTCCTTCCCAGAGTCCTCGGAAGCACGGCAGGACGTAGTGCCGCAATCGCACGGATAGTGAACGGGGTTCTAGCCGATCTTCGGATGGAGGCGATGAAAGCCCGTGGCTTCCTGATAGGCGCGGGCAAAAGCCAGCAGCTTCGCTTCGCCGTAAAGATCTCCCAGAAACGTCAGGCTCACCGGAGTGCCGGGACCGCCGACATTCCGGTCGGGGTCATCCCCGCGCGGCTTGGGGGCGTCCTCGCCGCGCAATCCGTTGGGCAGAATCACGGCGGGGTGGCCGGTGAGATTTGTGGCCACGAGCTGGGAGCTGGAAGTGGGCGCGACGATCACGTCCAGCCCGCGAAATGCTTTGTCCACCGCCTCCATCGCCATCCTCCGGGCGCGGTTGGCCTGAATATATTCGACGGCGGGATACAGCCGCGCCACACGGAACTGGTTGGGCCAGTCGTCGGGCCCCTGCTCGGTAAGGAGTTTGTCGCGGCCGGAGCGCGTCAGCTCGTCGAAGGCGGCCGCGGCTTCCGCGGTGAGGAGCGGCACCAGCGCGCTGTAGGGAAACTCCGGCAGCTCGACGGGAACCAGGTGCACGCCCATGGCCGCGAGCTTTTCCAGTGCGGCGCGATCGTACCGCCGGTCGTATTCCCTGCGGGCCTGCGCCGCGGCGCGCCGCGCGCGTTCCTCTTCGCGCTTTTTCTTTTCTTCCGGCGTGGCCGGAGCTTCCTGCTTCGCCGGTTCTTCCGGCGCAACGTTGCCTTCAAACGCCTTGGAGAGATACCCCACGCGCAATGTGCGCCAGTCGAGCCCCGCGTCCCAATTGAACGGCACATGGGCCACGCTGCGGTCGTGCCCGTCGGGCCCGTGGATGGCGTCGAGCACAATCGCGCAGTCCTCCACGCACCGACAGATGGGCCCGAGTTTGTCCATGCTCCAGGAGAGGGCCATGGCGCCGGTGCGCGGAACGCGCCCAAACGTGGGCCGCAGACCCGTCGCGCCGCAGCGTGTGGAGGGCGAAGAGATCGACCCCAGCGTCTCCGAACCGACGCTGAAGGCCAGGCAGCCCGCCGCCGTGGCCGACGACGAGCCCGCCGACGACCCGCTCGAACCCTGCGCCGGATTCCAGGGATTGCGCGTGCGCCCGCCGAACCATTTGTCGCCCTGGGCCAGCGCGCCGAGCGTCATTTTCGCCACGAGGACGGCGCCGGCGCGGTCCAGGCGCTTCACCACTTCCGCGTCTTCGTCGAAAGTCTGCTTCTCGAAGCCACCCGCGCCCCAGGTGGTCGGATAGCCCTTCACCGCGAGCAGGTCTTTCGCGCCCCAGGGCAGCCCGTGCAGCGGGCCGCGGTATTTTCCCGCGGCGATTTCGCGGTCGGCCTCGCGAGCCTGGGCCAGCGCGCGCTCCTCCGTATAGGTGATGACGAAGTGGAGCTGGGGGTCGAAACGCCGGAGGCGTTCCAAATACATCTCCGTGAGCGCCGCGGAGGAGACGCGCCGCGTGCCCACCAGTTCCGCCAGTTCGCGCGCAGTGGAGAAGGCCACCTCCTCGAGGTTCTTCGGCACCCCGGCGGCGTGCACGGCCGGCGCCGAGGAGATGCGCATGGGCGCACGCGCGGTGGGCAGCTTCCTGCCGGGGAGGACGGGATCGAAGACCAGCGCGGGCGCCACGGAGTTGGGGATTTGAAGTTTGTGGACAGCCTCGTAGTCGCCCACTTGCGAGTTCAATCCATCGAGCAGCATTTGCTTCTGGTCTTCGGCGATGGGCACACCGGCGATGCGCGCCGCGGCGTCAATCAGGTCCGCCGTGATTTTCGGTTTGTCCGCGGCCAGGCCCAAAAGCACGCCCGGAAACAGCGTTGAAGTGAGTCCAGCACCGGAGCAGGTGGCGAGAAAATGCCGGCGATTCAGCATGGCGATGATTCCCTCCGCAGGGGTTTATATCCTGCTGCGCAAGTGATGACCAGCGAGTGGTCGGGAACGCCTGAGCGGTGGGTAGCCAGCGCACCCCAAAGCGTTAGTGCGCGCTGCTGAACAGCACCGCATCGCTTGATGCTGAGCCGCTGGCTAGGGCTAGTTTTCCATCGTTCGACCAGGCGAAATTGAAGATCAGCCCGCTCGAAAAATGCGTGATCTGTTTTGGCTTGCCGCCATCGAGGGGCAGGGCCACCAGGTTCGACACGCCGCCTGCAGAATCCGCGAAGGCAATCGCCTTCCCGTCCGGGGTCCAGCGGATCAACGGGATGAGCACCCGGGAGGCGTTGGGAGGCGCCAGGGACTTCTGCAGCGCGCCGCCTTCCGCGGAAATCACTCCCACACGGTATTGGGCAGAGGCGGGGTCGGATTTGTAGATGAAGGCCACGCGCTTCCCATCGGGCGAGATTCGCGGAGAGGCCACCAACCCGTCGTAGAGCGCGCGCCGCTGGCCGCTGGTCCGGTCCAACCGGGTCAGTTTGCCGCTCGCGAAATCGTCAAAGACTTTCTGCGGCGGAAAAGCCAATCCCGCAAACCACGTCCCGTCGGGCG
>Ga0074044_10000934_pt1 | contig 26909 bp, 23 predicted proteins | sample BogForMeECP23OM1_FD_94443 | JGI IMG/M metagenome (GOLD analysis project Ga0074044, IMG submission 94443) | Bog forest soil microbial communities from Calvert Island, British Columbia, Canada - Bog Forest MetaG ECP23OM1 | ecosystem: Environmental > Terrestrial > Soil > Wetlands ... | reverse complement strand
TGCCTAGCGTGATGGTGCCGCTGACGCTGAAGGTAATGGTGTCGGTGCCGGTGCCTGCCGCGCATCCGTTCACGGCGACATGAGTGTTGGCTGCGGTGATCGCGTCGCGCAGGGCGCAAACTCCCGCCGAGCCTGGGTCAGCCGTCGTGTTGACGATTATCGGCCCAGACGCAAGTGGAGTGCGCGGACCAAATAGGGCGACGCCCGCAACGGCGATCAGCCCGAGAACGGCTGCTATCTCCAAGCGCGCCTTCGCGGCTTTGAAACTCGACACTTTCGTCGATTTTCCCCCCAAGGCAGTCCTCCTCCCCCTCCTCCGCGACCCGTTTGGCAGTTTGCCACACCCCCAAGGTTTCACCCTTCTCCGATAAGCAAATTTTATGCCCTGAAATTACGCTGAAGATCGCTACCCCGGATGGCCGCTGTAGCAACTCCGATACCACCCCAATGACTCACTTGCAACACGTGTGGCTCCTACGGGCTCCTGACCTCCCGCCGGCAGCGGCTTTCCCCGACGGCGCGAGCCTCATAGAGCTGCGCACTGCTACATGATGGTGAGCCCCGATCAATCGATGGTTTTCCGTGCACCGCTTGACCGCTCGCCAAGCTGCTGCTTGCGACCTCAATGGCCGGCTCCGGGGCAGACGGCCAAAGAAGAAGCAGCCAAACGGCCAAGCGTTTAGTTGAGATAATCCACTCGGAGCGTCCTTCCACCTTCACGCAACCCCAAAGAGCGCAGCCACGCCGACATATGCTGCCCGCGGAAGACTAGTAGCATGGACGTTGGTTCACTGTCAACGGGGATTGTCTCAACGTGATCGGCAGTCGTTTGGCAGCTATCTGAGTGGTATCGCTGTCTCTCGGTCGCTAACGCCTCCATGCCGCTCCCCCAGGAGCGTGTCCGAGTAACTTATGGATGGTGCGGTTAACCTCTGGGGCCGGGCGATGCGCCGCCGCACGATGGCCCGGCGTGGTAATCGACCGAACCGGACCGATCATGGGCGCCCCCGATTCCAATAAAACCTGCGATTCTGTTACGCCGTGACCCACCCTGATCGATCCGGGGTGATATCCGGTCACGTGTCAACGCCGGAGAGAAAGTACATTAGTTGCTGGAACGAAAATGCATCAGTTGGCAGGGGCAGCGAATATCTAACGTCGGGTAGCAGCGATGACCACCGCCCACCGAGTCCTACGCGCCAATGCTGAGTCTCCTCGTCACGGTGGCCGGATCCCTGTCGTCACTGTTTCCGTAGTCGCAAGTTTTGCTTCGGGACCATTTTCGGTTATATGCGTCTCGCTCTGCTCACCTACTCACACGGGGAACTTAAATCCTCCCGGAGCGAGAGCGGCTTTACTTTCAACGGTCCGCCGATTCATTGACCTTCCTTACGGCGACGCCGGACTACCAACGGCGTTGACCGCGAGTCCAGCATGCGGCTGCCCGTATCGATCACTAAGCGTGAGGCCCGTTGAGCCGTCAGCGTCTCTGACGTAAAGTCTGTTTCGGATGGTTTTGCCATTCTCGTCGAAAAGGTTTAATCCAGCGCCGCCGCCCCTACTTTTTGGCCCTTTTCCATCCGCGCCTAGGCCGACCCGCCTTGCCCCGCTGCCGTCGTAGAGCACTATATCCGCAGCCCCATCATCCTCAACCCCAATCGTAGCTCGGGGCTTGCCGTCTTTTCCAACTATAATGATTTTGCGGGCGGTTAGCGTATCTTGACCACTCTGCGCGGCCAGAACCGAGACCGTCGAAAAATGGCCTGAGATGATAGCCCCACACATCACGCCTAATGCAGCGACCCATAAGTAATTCAAACGCAGGTTCATATAACCACTCATCCAGTTTAGTTGGGGCGCAACACGGCGTCACGATACAGCGCTCAAACGACAGCCGCTTTACACCCGCCTTCTTTTTCCAAAACCGGCCTCCGAGCCGAATGGCGTCATCCGCTTGTGACTTAAGCGGTTTACCCTACCTAGCCGAACTCGCGAAGCTGTGGCCGGAACCGGCAGCTTGAGCGGGCACCGGCGCTAGCTGCCGTTCGACAAGGTCTCGCAACGTATCGTATTGAACTGCGCCGCTCAGAAAGTAACCGTTGACAAAAAAACTGGGCGTTCCGTCTACCCCAAGGCTTTTTCCTTGCTCAACATCGTGACTGACACTCGCCGCTTCCTTTCCCGAATCCAAGCACTGGTCAAAGCGAGCAGTGTCCAGCTTGAGGGAGGCGGCTAGGGTCTTGAGTTGTGGCACTTCGAGTTGGGGAGGCGTCTGCACCATCAACTTGTCGTGATAGGGCCAGAATTTGCCTTGCGCGGCGGCACAGAGGCCGGCCTCGGCAGCCTTCTGCGCGTGGCTGTGCATCTGCAGCGGAAAGTTCTTGTAAACAATCCGGAGCTTGTCGGGGAATTGTTCTCGCAGCTTTTGGAGATTCGGCTCAGTCTGCCGACAGTAAGGACATTCGAAGTCGGCAAACTCGACCATGGTTACAGGCGCGTCCTTCGAGCCGGTGATAGGGGCATCTCCAAGTGTGATATCAAACTTGGGCGGTTGGAGCAAAATCCTGGCATTTTCCTTGACGCGTAACGACGCCACATAGTTCCCAAGGAGCTTTTTCTCCTGTGTCTGCACAATTCGATCCGAAATCTTCTGGCGTAACGCGTCGAATGATTGATTCGTATCCAGCGTATCGTAGAAGAACTTGAGCTGGGCCTCGGTTGGAATCTTTACTCGGCTCTTGACCTGACGCTCATATAACTTTTCGACGGTCAGATTTTCTCTGCGTGCCTCATTCGTCAACAGTTCCTCATCTAGAACTTGGCTAATAGCGTCTCGCTCTGCTTGATAGTAAGCATTCTCTCCTCCTAGGACACGCGCCGGCTGTTTCTGACGCACCTGACCGAGAGTGATCTTCTGGCTGCCTATCTCTGCGACCACTTGGCTGTCGCTATCCCCATCCTCAGCCCAGCTGGCGCTAACCAAAACGCAAAAAATCAACCCGGTCAACGTGATAACGGTTCTATACTTCACTTTAGTTCACTGACCCTCTCTATCCCAGGCTGGCTTTGAATGGGAAGTCTAACGACTTGAAATGCCGCGGGCTATATCGGGCTGCCGCAAAAGTCCAGCTCATTCCACCCACCGGCACACGAAAAGAACGAGGCATCGCCGCCACCAAACCTGGTGGCGGCAATACCCCTAACTTAGGCGCGAGAGAAAATGGCCGGCTCAGTCACCGATCCCGCACTTGCAGATTCCTATGCACTCGCTTGCGTGTTTGTTGGCGTCGTTGATGGCTGCGCATCCGGACTGAAGGCTGGCAAGTTCACCTGAGTCTAGACCGGAATCTGTGAACTCCTCGACCGACGTGCTGGTTACGAACCCATAGGACGGCGTGAAACCTTTTTGATTGCTGGCCATCGTCTCGGTATGGTTGATCCATTCATGTAGTCCCCCGGCTATTGTATAAGTCGTCGCTGCAGTCGTTGCCGTGCACGCGTTGCCGCAAGCGCCGGAAGAACCAACGATCTTGATTACGCCAGCCGACAAACTTTCAAAGGGGTTGAAGGGATTCGAAGTCAGGTTATTTATCACAGAAAAGGTCAGCAACGAGTTGGCGGTTAGTGGGCATGAGCAGCATTCCTGCTGTTCCTGTACATCGTTGTACACATAGATGTTCGCGCATACGTCACCGGTGCCGGAAGCGGCTTCGAAGTTGCCAGCGTCCACGATCCGGAGCAAGGCGTCGCCGGTGCCTCCCGACTGACCCGCCCCGCCGTAGCCGCCCGCCGATGGTACGAAGGCGGTTGCCACGTCGTAGTAGCTTAGTTTGTAAGCATCCTCGCCTCCGTCAGGAAGCGGCAGGACCGCCTGCGCAAACGCTTGCTGCGGTGTTCCTCGCAGTCCCGGACCCGCATACCAGACCGCGACTCCGAGCAAGGCTGCAAAAGTTAGACTGCCAATCCGTTTCATAGATTCCTCCTGAATTTCCTCTCGCAACATTTTCGGCCCCCCCGCACCATGCGGAGGCAATTCTCCATGACCCGAATCTTCTAGCATTCTGAGTCGGTCTTGGCAAGCGCTCGTTTTACCCTTCTCGTATGATGCGCCGCCTCGCGCAGCATCGCGCCCAATTCAGCCGATCCGCACTTGGTGATGCAGCGTCACGCTCGCTTGATTGAAAAGTGCCTGGGACCAGCCCGCTGTAACTCGCCGCGTGCTTGGCAATCTCAGAGCGGCTGCCATCGGCAAAGACCGCGATCGCGGCGAGCGCGACGATCGGACCCACGCCCGGGACCATTTCGTTTGACCGCGTCGCGCCGCCCGCACACGCTTTCGCCGAAACTTGGGTCGAGCGCGCGAACCCGCTCGGCAGCCTGGCTCCGTACCGCATAGTGATGGCGCACATAGTTCTTCGGGGACGACGTCGCCGGCGCGCAAGCGCTGCCAGTGAGCATCCGTGCGCAGGCTGCCGCGGGGGGCCCGCTGTTTATGCCGACTCCGCGCAGTAGCCGTGTGGCGGCGGGGGAGTGAATGATGTCGTGCGCGCAAATCGCCGATCGCGGGACTGGGCACGTGAACCACTAACGATAAAGGCCTCGGCGCAGATCTTCGCACAAACTCGAGCGCATCGCGCGTATCGCCCTTCTGCTCGGGCCGGTGCGCATTGCGCCTGACCTCATACGCATCGATCGCTGCGGCTTGAGGTTTTAAGGCGCGCGAGTTCACGGGCCACGAAAAACGCCGAAAGCCCTAAGCCCGGTCTCGAGTGCGATTTTCGTCCCGGCCGCAGCTCGCGCTGCAGGGCGCGCGCAGGTGCATCAATCCGCCCGGCGTGGTCGGAATTGATCCGCCCGCGCTGATCGTACCCCTCATCGTTCTCCGCTACGAACACGCTTTCGCAACTGTGTACTTCGCGGCTGTGTACATCGAGGCCAATCTGTGTACATCGAGGCCAATCGTAGTAGTTGCGCATCGGGCCATCCTCCGCCATCATTTTGGGTCGTCGTTGCAACGACCCCCCGGTCTGCGACGGACAATACCGCAGTGACGCGACAGCCCATCGGATTCTTCGGTTTCGCGGACAGTGGCGCAATGGGGAATGAATAAGGAGGCCACGATGCCGAGGACACATGCACCGTATCCGTGCGAGTATCGAGACTATCGATAAACGAGGTTGAGCGTGGGCATTTAGACTGCCTCGGCACTGTGGCAAGGATTAGAAATTGATCGCGCCGGCGGGCGGAGGTGACTGGAATCAGAATGCAAATCATCAGCACAGCCGTGTGACCCACGACCTTACTTGAGGTTGAATGCAGGGCAAATTCGGCGCGTACAGCTTGCAATCCACGCCGGCGCGCAAGCGTTTGAGGCCGTGGCGTTCTTTCAACTCGCCGAAACCGGGCTCGACGATCCTCTTGCGCCGTCGGTATTTCGCGTGCCGTAGCACCTCCGACATCAACTCGCCCGTGTCTCTTCACCCTCGTAGCGTTTGAGCTTGCGACCGCGAGGCGACTAAGTACATTTTCCGCGCAGCGGGCAGTCCCCGCATTGCCGTCCTATACTCGCGATGGTGTCTCCCCTGCTCATCCTTGCCGTGGTTTCGGTCAAGTGGTGGAAAACGGCTGAGCCTCATGCCTGGCGAGTTCAGCATTAATGCCTCGCCGCCAGACTGCGGCCCGGCAACCTCCACAGCGCCGAGGGTTGGGAGTAACTGCCGCCGCCAGAGATTGAGCGGCAACAGCAGCAGGGCAGGGAGGCGTTCTTCCGTGCCGAAGCGGCCGTCGCTAAACCGAAGCTGTACGAGGCGCTCGAAGAACGGAACGTGAAATACGCCATCCGCCTTCCTTGCAACGACAGCGGAACACTGTGCAGCTGGTGAAGCGGCCAGTCGAAGACCCAGTTACAAGCCGACGGCCCGGTACCAGAGCTTTCTCTACCAAAGCGGCGAGTTGAAAAAGGGCGCGGCGGATAGTGGCGGAGCTCCGGGGATATGATGGAGGAGGATACGGTTCGATGAAAACGAGGCCTGAATTGCTTAGCTACCGGCGAACTCTCCAACACCGCTTGTTTCTCTCATCCGATCTATACTCGCTAATTCTGATGTTTTGCGCATCAACCGATGTTAGAGCAGACGAGGCGCTCCGAGGCGAGGGCTCCTGCTCGTGGCCTGCAAAGCTACATGAATAGAGGTTTGGCTGACCTCACAGAGACAAGGTGTTTAACGGGCAGAGCAAAAAAGAAGGGCTCATTGGATTTGGTGCTAATTTCCGAAAAAACCTATCTTTGCTCTGCCGAAGGCAAAAAACGTCTGGTTAATCTTTGTGGTCGGGGCCGTTGGAAAGGTGGCCCGCCGCGAACAACGTCTCCCACCATCGAAAGGACCTGCTCATCGGACAGCTTCCGTCCATTCTCTTCGGCCACCAGGATCGCGCGCTCGACAAATCGTCCGCAGGCTTGCGCCGGCGGTTTGAACCCGCGTCGCATTGCTCACCTTTCGTCTTCGCCTGCTTCCGGTCCTACGGCAGGGCGCTTGCTGCTTTCATCCCGCGCAACTTTTTCCGCACGGGCCTCTCACTGACGAACTTCTGGAGGACCGTGCGCAGATTGCCACGAAGCCATCGCGCTGGGGCGATTCCGTGCTTTTAGACTGAATTCTACTGCTCGTTTACGAAGAGCAATCGGTGCGCTGCCACTGGCGCATCGCGGACGGCAGCCCTGGGCGTGGTGTTGGCCAACCGCTGTTTATGCGGTTGGCCAACACTCCTCTATTCGCTGATTATGGTCATTTCGGGATGATGCTGACGACATCTCCCACATTAGCTGAGGAAGGAGCAGTAGCCGTGAAGGGCCCCTCGCTCGGGGGTGCGCTCGGCTTGTCGCTCATGAGCAAGCCGGCGTTGGTCGCGCCGCCGCACTCCGTTGCGAGGCTGCCGCTGGGGCTAAATGGGATGGTCCCCATTTCCGAGGCGCCAAACATGGCGACTGTCTCGCCCTCAGAGACCACCGCGATACCCGAACTGCCGGTTTGTATCGTCGTGCCGGTCTGCCCGAGTGCGCTCGAACCCTCGATCGGGTCGCCGCCCGGGCAAGTGGAGTCGGCCAGGCAAGTGCCGGCGTAAGCCAGAACGCCTCCTTCTGCCTGTACGCTGGCGCTAAACGTGAACGTCCACGAGTCGTCGGCGGACGAACTAATCTCGTGCCAGTAGATATTCTGCGTGAAGTCTCCCTCGACAGTGCTGCTGATCAGGGTGAACCCTCCCACAGGCGGCGTTACCGTAATTGTATTCGACTGGTACGCAATGGCGATGACCGCCATGTCGAATTCGACAACACCGGTGGCGGGGGTGAGCGTGATGATCGTGTTGCCCGCGCTCGTATTGTCTCCGACCTTGCACCCTAAAAGGATGATCGGTGGAGTTGGCGTCGGCGTAGCTGTCGGAGTCGGAGTCGGAGGAGTCGGAGTCGGAGGAGGCGCGGCGCACTGGCAGATTCCTACGCATTCGCTTGCGTGTGAGTTGGCTTCGTCGATGGCGTGGCATCCGGCCCGAAGGTTGGCAAGTTCACCTGAGTCGAGAACGGCATTTGTGAACTCGTCGACCGACGTGCTGGTTATGAACCCATAGGGCGTCGGCTTGAAACTCTTCTGATTGCTGGCCATCGTCTCGGTATGGTTGATCCATTCATGTAGTCCCCCAGCTATTGTATAAGGCCCCGCTGCCGTCGTTGCCGTGCACGAGTTGATGCAAGCGCCGGCAGAACCTACGATCTTGATTACGCCAGCCGACAAACTCTCCCTGGGGTTGAAGGGATTCGAGATCAGGTCATTTATCACGGAAAGGCTCAGCAACTCGTTGGGGGTTAGCGGGCATGAGCAGCATTCCTGCTGTTCCTGTACATCGTTGTACACATAGATGTTCGCGCATACGTCGCCCCCCGGCGTCACCAAGGGGTCTGTCGCGATCCTGGAAGCAGGGATCGCGGTTTCGAAGTTGCCAGCGTCCACGATACGGAGCAAGGCGTCGCCGGAGCCTCCCGAGTTACCCGCCCCGCCGTAGCCGCCGGCCGATTTTGCGAAGGCGGTTGCCACGTCGAAGTAGCTTACTTTGTAAGCATCGTAGCATGCAGGATCTAAAACTGCTGCAGATGTTGCATCTGTTACGGGTACGCAGCCGACCTCCTGCGCAAACGCTTGCTGCTGCGTTCCTATCCACAGCGAACCCGATGACCAAATCGCAACCGCGCTGAGGGCCGCTGTCAGCAGCCTGCCCAACCGTTTCAGAGGCGGTTTCATCATTCCTTTCCCTCCCTCAGGCTAGCGCTTCCAATCTCCGCACAGCCGCACCAGCAGACTCGCACCGGCGAAGCCGATTGATTGCCGTAAATACTAAATCTAAACAAAAAAGTCAATCAAAAACTGACGGACGCAGTCAGTTACTGAAATTGCGGAGCGCGAAGGCGTCGGAGCGCCCCGGGCTGAGCCAAAGAATCCGCGCGGAAGCGGTGTTGCTCGACCACGAGCGTAATCATCACATCGGTCGGGAAAGCTTCTGAGAGGAAAGCGGCCGGTTTGCTTCTGCCTTATGTGGACCCAGCCCCGAGCGAAAGGCGAGTGTCTGGTGGAGGGTGAAGCGGTTGCAGCCATATATTCGGCCTCTTCAGGGAGCTTCATTTTACGCTCCGGGCCTTGATGGAAATCCGCGCGCCTTCTCCTGGTCAACCAAACGGCCTCGAGGGCCCAGGCACAAGACAGGTTTAGAAAGCGCCGGTCCGACCGGTTACCCATCACCGACAAAACGACCTCCGCAACCATGGCGAGACTTGTTCCTCCGATAAGAGCGTTTGATCAAGCTGCCTGGTTGCCCGGATCGGCAGGGACTGCCGGCCGATAGTTATCGCCGCGCGCGAGCAATGCCCAGATGATGCGCGCGTTCTTGTTCGCCAGCGCCACCGCCGCCACATTGAACCCGCGCGCGAGCTTGAGTCGGCTCGCCCAGATGCTGCGCCGGTCGCGTCTGCGCTCGACCCGGCACAAAGCTGAGCGGGCCCCGTGAATGAGCAGGGTGCGCAAGTAGCGATCGCCGCGCTTGCTGATCCCAAGCAGCACGTTACGATTGCCGCTGGAATGCTGACGCGGTACCAGTCCCAGCCAGGCCGAGAGTTCCCTCCCGCTCTTGAATTCGTGTGCATTGCCCACCGCGGCCACCATCGCGGTAATGGTCCGACTCCTTCGACCTTCGCCAGTCTCTGACAACGCTCGTCATGCGCAAACACTCGCCCGATCCGCAGATCATAGACGCCGATGCGTTCATCGAAGAAGCGCAAGCGCCCGGCAATCTCGACCAGGCTCTCGCCCAGCAGCCCGCTCAGTCCACTGCTTTCAGGATCGGCAAGTAGCTCGCTTAGCAGCCGGCGCAAGTGGGCAATCCCGCGCGGCGCGATTATCCCATGCTCGCCGAGCAACCCGCGCACTTGATTGACCAGCGCGGTGCGGCTCTTGAGGAGTTGCTCGCGCACCCGGTGCAATGCTTGAACGTCCTGCTGCGCTGCGCTCTTGATCGGAACAAACCGCATCGACGGCCGGCTTACCGCCTCGCAGATCGCCTCGGCATCGTTGGGGTCATTCTTGTTGCCCTTGAGGTAGGGCTTCACGAACTGTGGGCTCATCAGCTTCACCGTATGGCCGAGCTTCTCTATCTCGCGCGCCCAGTGGTGCGCCGAACCGCACGCTTCCATCCCCGCCAGACAGGGCTCCAGCTTTGCCAGCAGGCCGAGCAGGTGCTTGCGCGTAACGCGCCTGTGCACCAGCGTCTTCCCGCCGATGTCGACGCCGTGCACCCCGAACACATCCTTTGCCAGATCGATACCGATTGTCTTAACCTTCATCCTTGGACCCTCCTCCGTTGTTCTGTGCGGATGGTCGAGATTACCATCCTGGCCCATCTTTGAGGCCGTTTAGACAACGGGGGCTGGGTCCATCCCATCAACCGACAATCGTATCTCGGCGTCGAACGCCGGGGCACCACAAATTTTCTCAAACCCGGCCGGATCTTTGACATCATCAGACTAGCTAGAGGTGCGACTCCTCACCCATATAGGCGAAGAACCGAAGAAAAGTGTTCGGGTTTAAGCGTTTGGTGGTATTGGACGATCTTTGGACGAGTGGTATTGGACGATCTTTGGACGATCTGAGGAGGACTCTTCTTCGAACGAATTTGCATCCGACCGATGATGAGATTCCGACTTCCTGACATCGTTGAGCAATTGGGTCTGTTACAGACGCGGTCAAAGTCTATGTATCGGGCCTGTAAATTTCTCGCGGAAATCGTGCCGAGGTTTGTGGAAATGAAAAAATCAGAACCGAATAATCAAGCGAAAATCGAGACCAACGATTGGACCGAGCTAGCGCGAGCCGTGCGCAAGATCGCTTTGGACAAAAGATTCGCAACCTTCGACAGGCGCCATCAGGTCGCGGATTTGGTCGTCAAGGAACTGAGGGCTAACGGCCAATTTTGCCCCGAGTCGGCCTTCCGCTTCGCGCTTGACCGGGTACAAACTTTGACGGCGCAGTCAGCGGCCGTCGAGGTTCATACGCTTCGCATTATGAGCAATCGCGAAAGATGAACATTTCCTCATCCCGGCAGCAGTCCAAGGATTCGGCCAGCGCCTTTCGCACCTGAAACAAGCGATCGAGTTGGAGCTGAATGTCGAATTCCGAGAGGATCGTGTACATGCGAATGGGCGGCTGATCACAATGCTGCCCATCGCTTCGAAAAATGAACTCGAACCACTCGAAGCCATGGCCGAGGCAACTTCCGGTGAGGCGGGTTAGCGGGTGACAACGATTGAGGCACATCTATGCATTCTCGGGCTTGATGTAAATTCTTTTTCTCAGAGCATCATCAACATCGTCCAACTATTGCCCAACGTTGTCCAACTCGCTCCAGCGCATGACTAACGTGATCCAGCCCAACCTGGTCCCATGTCGCCCACCTATCTCGAACGACCAGGGTGGTGTGATTTCAGGGAATTTCCCGTTGCTACGAAAGCTCCACCCCATGCGCCCCGACCTTCCCCGGCTACAATCCGCGCGGATACGATCTGCTCGTGCCCGACCTCGACGTACTCGTAGCGCCTGCCCTCGCCCCCGATTATCTCAATCGGCCTCGAGCTCCATTGGCGCGACAGCCGACTGGAGTGGCCGATCCGCCACGGATTCGCCGATTTTATCCTGCGGCAATTCAGCGCAGGCAAGATGATGTTCCCGCCGGACGCGGCCTGAGCGCGCTTGCCGAATCCTTCGGTGCCATCGTAGAGTGAGAGTCAAAAGAACAGTGAAAGAGTGATACAGATCATGCCGGTCGCATACATTCCACGCACGCGCGAGCTCTACAGCGATTTCACTCCCTACCGATGGGTCCACAACGAATCGGCGCCGTTCACGCCGCTGACCAAGCCGGTCGCCGAGTGCAGGGTCGCCATGATCAGTTCGGGCGGATTCATGTATCGCGATCAGCCGCGCTTTCATCGCGAGGACGCGTCGTATCGCCGCATCCCCATTCACGCCCGACCCGACGAACTCAGCGTGTGGCACTTCGGCTATCCGACTCGCGACGCCGAGCGCGACGCCAACTGCGTCTTCCCGCTCGAGCGGATGCGCGAGCTCGAAGCGGCCGGCGTGATCGGCCAACTGGTCGATCCCGCGTTCAGCTTCATGGGCGGAATTTATTCGGCGCGCAAAGTCCGCGACGAACTTGCTCCACAAATTGTTGACGAGCTCAAACGCGCGCACGCCGACGCCTTCTTCCTCGTCCCTGCATGACCCGTCTGCCATCAGTCCGTTGGACTGATCGCGCGCGCGGTGGAAGAAGCGGGAATTCCCACGCTGTGCATGACCTCGGCGCTCGACATCACCCGCTCGGTAAAACCGCCGCGCGCCGTGTTCCTCAATTTTCCCCTCGGCCATCAGACCGGCCCGCCCAATCAACCCGAATTGCAGCGCCTGATCGTCGCCGATGCGATGCGCGCGTTCAGGGCCATCACTTCTCCCGCGACCATCGTCGAGCTGCCCTATGTATGGGATCCCAACGATCGATCCTGGGAAGATACCGACTACACTAAGGGATGGATGCCCGTGCCTCCATCCCCCGAGGCGGCTGACGCACTCGAGGCCGAACGCCAGGCCAGGTTCAGGCGCGACTGAGATTGATCTGAATGAGCGAAACCCACACTGGGTTTACGGGGGCCCATCGAGTTAGGATGCCGCGTCCCGCGCGATTCTGACTCTTGCCTCGCCCCAGTTAGGATGTTGCGTTCCGGGGCGTTAAACAGGTTGATCAGGAAAGAGCCCGCATCCTTTTTTGTTTTAATCACCGAGGAAACCACGGTGGTTTCGCATCTGGATCCGCTTGCCCCTGCCCTACGCGCGGAGCGCGGCCCTCGAATTCCCCAGCAGCATCTCGGCGACCGCGGTCAGATCGTTATCGTCGTAGTAGTCGATTTCGATTCGTCCCGGACTTCGCCCGCGTCGCTTGAAAATTCTGACCTTGCGCTTGAGCGCGCGTTGCAGGCCCTCGGCCAGCGCGTTCAGATTGGCATCGGCGGCGGACCGGGCGCCGGCGGTTTTCGACGTGCGTGGGCGATGCGCCGTGGCGATCTCTTCGGCGCCGCGCGCCGAGATTCCGACCGCCGCGATCCGCCGCGCCGCCGATAGCTGCGCGTCGGGCGATTCCATCGCCAGCAGCGGCCGCGCCTGCCCTGCCGTGAGCTGCCCCTTCGCGATCATATTCAGAATCGGCTGCGGCAGTTCCAGCAATCGAATCGCGTTGCTGACGTAGGGACGGCTCTTGCCGACGCGCGCCGCGATTTCGTCCTGGGTCAGCTCGAAATGGTCGACCAGCCGAAAAAACGCGAGCCCTTCTTCGACCGCGTTCAGATCCTCGCGCACGATATTCTCGACCAGCGACATTTCGAGCGCCGCGCGATCGTCGAGTTCCCGCACCACGACCGGAACCGCTTCCAGACCCGCCGCGCGCGCCGCACGCAGCCGCCGCTCGCCCGCGATCAGCTCGTAGCGCGGCCCCTCGATTTCCCCCGCCGCCGACGCGCCGGCGATCCGCCGCACGATCAGCGGCTCGATAATCCCCTGGCTCTGGATCGCGCGGGTAAGTTCGGCCAGCCGCTCCTTGTCGAAATTTATCCGCGGCTGAAACGGACCCGCCGTGATACTCGCGACCGGCGCCATCTTGAAATGCGCCGCGCCGCTGTCGTTGTCCGCGCCAATTTCAATTCCCGCCGCCGCGTTGCCAATCAGCGCATCGAGTCCGCGTCCCAATGGTTTCCGCATCATCCTCGTCATCCTTTCTGATTCCGATCGTGATCGCCGCTAGATTCCGCCCCGCACCAGATCCGGGATCCCTCGGCTCCGCACACTCCGCTCGGGACGACACAAAGAGCAGCCGCGTCTCTTCTCTCACCCCCTTCTAACAGGGCGAAGCCCGCATCTTCTCTTCTTCCTCACTAAGGTGCAGGGGCTGGCCCCTGCCCAAAGAAGTGTGAAACCCACGATGGGTTTCACGTTCAATTAAGTTCTCCCGTTGCTCTCCTGTCCCTTTGCGATAATTTCTGCGGCCAGTGCGCGATAGCCTTCGGCGCCGGCCGACTTCGACTCGTACTCGAGCACGGACAGTCCGTGACTGGGGCTTTCCGACATCCGCACGCTGCGTGGAATCACGCTGCGAAAAACCTTTTCGGAAAAATGCTTTCTCACTTCCGCTGAGATCTCGTGACTGAGACGATTTCGCGTGTCGAACATCGTGAGCACCAGGCCTTCGAGCTCAAGTCCCGGCCTCAGCGCCGCCTTGACCTTGCTGATAGTGCCGAGCAAGGCGCTCAAACCCTCGAGCGCGTAGTATTCGCATTGCATCGGCACCAGCACCGAATCGGCCGCGACCAGCGCGTTAAGCGTGAGAATTCCGAGCGACGGCGGCGTGTCGATTAAAACATAGTTATATTCCGCTCTCACCGGCTCCAAGAGCGCTCGCAAGCGCCGCTCGCGACCCTCCATCGTCACCAGCTCGATCTCGGCGCCCACCAGGTCGTCGCCCGCCGGCGCAAGCGACAACCTCGGGCGGACCTGGCGGAGGATTTCCGCCATCGCCAAGCCGCCGACTAACGCCTGATAGATAGTCTTGCCCTCGATGCGGGCGGCGCTCACATCCGCGGGGGAACTGATACCGGAAGTGGCGTTGCCTTGTGGATCGAGGTCCACCAGCAGTACACGCCGTCCCGTGTCGGCCAATGCGACCGCGAGGTTGATCGCCGTCGCGGTCTTGCCGACGCCGCCTTTCTGATTGGCTATTGCGATTACCCGCCCCACGGCCTGCCCCACAACTCCCATCCCTCGCGCGCAATCCGTGTGACCACGGATAGGGTCGCGCTCGCGGTCATTGCCCCCCACCAATCATTAAATCCCCCGCGTTCGCGCAAAATCAAATCGCGCGATCACATTTACGCAAGCGCTTGAATTTTGGACCTTTTCTAAATGAAGCGTTTCACGTGAAACATTAGCGGCTTCCGTTCCTGACTAGAGGGGCAGGGGCTGGCCCTGCTTTCACGTGAAACGGTGCGGAGCCAGCCTCTATCTGCGCGACCACGTCGCGACGGCCCGGCGCATCACCTGGCGGCCGTGGCGCAAATCGTATCCGGCCACGGACCCATCGACGAGCCCGGAGGCGGCCGCAGCCGCGCCGGCATCATCGTCGTACTTCTGCTCGGCGCTGACATACAACATCAGCACGCCACCGGGATGCAAGGCGCGGCCGGCAATCTCGAAAATCCCGACAGGATTTCCGACTGCGCGCGCGGTGACCAGATCGAATCCGTCGCTAACGTCGAGCGACTCGGCGCGCGCGCATTTGACCCGAACGTTGCGCAGCCCCATCTCAACTGCGGCCTCGCTCAGAAATGTCGCCCGCTTGCGGCGCGCTTCGACCAGCGTCACCTGCGCGTTGATCGCGGCGGCAATCACGAGTCCTGGGAAGCCGGCGCCACTGCCTATATCCAGAAAGCGGCGCTCGCGATCGAGCCGGGCGCTGAGCCGCAATATCTTCGAACTGACCGCAATCGAGACCGGGATGATACTGTCGAAGACGTGGAACACGATCTCGTCGGGGTCCTCGGGATTCGCCGTCAGATTGATCTTCGGACCCCACAGCGCGAGCATGGCCGCCATCCGCTCGATTCGGTCCAGGAACTCGGAATTCCTGGCGATTACCCCGATCGCCGAGATTGCGGGCGCGAGCTGGGCGCGCACGTTTGCGGCTATCTCGTCGGGACTAGCAGCCCTTTTCTTGGTCTTTTTCGCCGAACGTTTCATGAGAGTCCGTCCGCCAGCCTAAAACGTTTCACGTGAAACATTTTTGGAAATAACCCAACAAAATCAAGGCGTATCGCTTGTAGCGTCGACGTTTCACGTGAAACATTTTCGAAAATAATCGCGCAAATTCGGGGTAAATTTCCTCTCGCGCGAGTCTTCCATGTGAAACATTCTCCTCACTCGGGTGCAGGGACCGGGGCCCCTGCTTTCACGTGAGACGTTTTTCCTAGCTAGGGTGCAGGGACGGCGTCCCTGCCTCAGATCGCGCGGGCGTTGCGGTCGCGCCGGCTTTTTATATGGACGGCCAGGATCGAGATTGCCGCAGGCGTTATTCCAGGCATCCGGGCCGCCTGCCCCAGCGATCGCGGCCGCACCGCCGCCAGCCGCTCCGAAACCTCGGTCGAAAGACCCATCACTCCCTTGAAATCCACCCACTCCGGTATAGCCGTGTCCTCCAGGCGTGAAAAACGCTCGACCGCCTCCGCCTGCCGTCGAACGTAGCCCTCGTATTTGATCTCGGTCTCCAGCTCGGCGGCTTCGTCGAGGTTCAGTCCCGGATCGACGCCGCCCATTTTCACCACGGTGTCGTAGGCGATTTCGGGACGCTTGAGCAGCTCGATCGCGCGCACCGGCTGCGCGATTGGCGTCGAGCCCGACGCCGCAATCGCCGCGTTGACCTCGTCGGTGGGATGTATCAGCGCCGACTTCAGGCGTTCGATCTCGCAGCGCACGGCTTCGGTCTTGGCGCGAACGCGTGCGCTGGCCGAGGCGTCGAGCAACCCGAGACGCTCGCCAATCGGCGACAGGCGGCGGTCGGCATTGTCCTCGCGCAGCAGCAATCGATACTCGGCGCGCGAGGTGAACATCCGGTACGGCTCGCCGCCGATTCCGCGCGTCACCAGGTCGTCGATCATCACGCCGATATAGGCCTGGTCGCGGCGCAGGATGAGCGCCGGCTCGCCGCGGACCTTAAGCGCGGCGTTGATTCCCGCGAGCAAACCCTGCGCGCCCGCTTCTTCATAGCCGGTCGTGCCGTTGATCTGGCCGGCGAAGAAAAGCCCGTGCACAAGTTTCGTCTCCAGCGAAGGTGTCAGTTGAGTGGGGTCTGAAAAATCGTACTCGATCGCGTAGCCGGGCCGCATTATTTCCGCCTGCTCGAGCCCGCCTATCGACCGTACCATCGCCAGCTGCACGTCGAGCGGCAGACTCGTGGACAGGCCGTTGGGATAAACCTCGACCGTGTCGCGGCCTTCGGGCTCGAGGAAAATCTGGTGGCGCTCCTTGTCGCGGAAGCGCATCACCTTGTCCTCGACCGACGGGCAATAGCGCGGCCCCTTGCTCTGGATGACGCCGGTGTACATCGGCGAGCGGTCGATGCCGGCGCGGATTATCTCATGGGTGCGAGAGTTGGTGAATGTCAGGTGGCAGGGGATCTGCGCCTGCGCGATCCGCTTGGTGCGGAACGAGAACGGCGGCGGCGGCTCGTCGCCCGGCTGGATCTCCAAGGCGCAGTAGTAGATCGTGCGCGCGTCGAGGCGCGGGCAGGTGCCGGTCTTGAGGCGGCCGATGCGAAAGCCCAAATCCGCGAGATGGCCGCTGAGGCCCATCACGGCGAAATCGCCGGCGCGGCCGGCGGAATAATTCTTAAGCCCGATGTGGACGAGGCCCTTCAGAAACGTACCGGTCGTCAGAATGACGACCCGGCCTTCGAAGACCTCGCCAATCTGCGATTCGACGCCGCGCACCGCCCCGTCCGCGACGATCAGGCGCTCGACGCTCGCCTGCCGCATCTGCAGATTAGCGGTTCGCTCGAGCACGCGTTTGGCGCGCGCGCGGTAGGCGGCCTTGTCTGCCTGCGCGCGGCGAGCGCGAACGGCCGGTCCCTTGCGCGTGTTGAGGAAGCGAAACTGGATTCCCGTCTCGTCGGCCGCCAGACCCATCTCGCCGCCGAGCGCGTCGATCTCGCGCACCAGGTGGCCCTTGCCGATGCCGCCGATCGCGGGGTTGCAGGACATCTGGCCGATATGGTCGAGGTTGAGCGTGAGCATCAGGGTGCTCGCACCCATCCTGGCCGCGGCGAGCGCGGCTTCGATACCGGCGTGGCCGGCGCCGACGATGATGACGTCGTAGTTCATTGCGAGTCAGCGATTATGGCCTGCATCAGCGCCTCGCGCAAAGCGCGGCGCGCGCAGCGGTGCGTCTAGAAGTAGAAATATACTACATCACGGAGAGATAAGCGTGACCAGAAGATTCAGCTTGACGAAGCCCGCATCTTTTCCCGTTTTAATCACCCAGGAAGCGCGAAACCCAGGGTGGGTTTCGCTCTCCGGATCCGGCGCGTCCATCCCTTACTTGCCGATGCAGAAGTCGCGGAAGATGGCGTCCAGCACGTCTTCGGTGCTGACTTCGCCCGTGATCGATCCGAGCGCGCCGGCCGCGGCCATTATGTCAACCGCGACGATTTCCGGCGGCATCAGGGAGAGCGCGGAGCTGCGCGCGTTCTTGAGCGCTCCCAGAGCCAGAGAGAGCGCATCGCGATGCCGCACGCGGGAGATCGCGATTTGATCGTTGGATGAAGACGGAGACGGCGAGACGAGCGCGGCGATGACTTTGCCAAGCTCGGCGCGCAGAGCGCCGGCTTCCTCGAGATGAATCGCGCACAGCGGCAGAATCGGAAGATTCAGGCCGTGCCCGCGAAGATCGCCGGCCGCGACCACCTCGGGCAGATCGCGCTTGTTGAGAATCGCCAGGCCCGGGCGGCCGGCCGTCAGGCGAATCACGTCGAGATCGGCGGACTCGAGCGGCCGCGACGAATCGAACATCGCGATCAGCAGGTCCGCGTCGCGCGCCGAGCGCATCGTGCGCTCGATTCCGATTCTCTCGACGTCGTCGGTCCAGTCGCGCACACCCGCGGTGTCATTGAGGACGAGCGCGTACGGCCCAAGCTGGACGGAGTCCTCGATCACGTCGCGAGTGGTGCCGGCGATCGCTGTGACTATTGCGCGATCAGCGCCAAGCAATAAATTTAGAAGGCTCGACTTGCCGGCGTTGGGTTTGCCGACGATGGTGGCGCGCACGCCGTCGCGCATCAGGAGCCCGCGCGCAAAGCTGTCGTGCAAAACGGCAACGTCGGCGATGAGGCGCTCGATCTCGGCGGCGAGCTCGCGCCGCGACGGGAGGCGGATGTCTTCGTCAGAGAAATCGATTTCGACCTCGAGATGCGCGCGAATTGCGACGACCTGCGCGCGAAGCTCGGCGACGCGTGCGGAAAGTGCGCCCGAGAGTTGCTCTATCGCGGTCGCCAGTGCGGACTGGCTGCGCGCGGCGACAATATCGGCGACCGCCTCGGCCTCGGCGAGATCGATCCGTCCGTTCAAAAACGCGCGGCGGGTGAATTCGCCCGGCTCCGCCATCCGCGCGCCCGCGTCGAGCGCGAGCGCCACGATGCGGCGTACGACGAACGGACCGCCGTGGCATTGGATTTCGGCCACGTCCTCGCCGGTGAGGCTGGCCGGACGGCGCATCACGACCGCCAGCGCGCGATCGATGCGGGTGCCGGTTGCGGGATCGACTACGTCGCCCAGGCGCATCATTCGGGGCGTGAGTTCGGCGCAATGCGCGGGGCGAAAAATCGAATCGAGTATTTCGAATGCGCGCGGACCGGACAGACGGACGATCGCGACGGCGCCGATTCCCGGCGCAGTGGCGGGCGCGACGATCGTGTCGGCGGCGTACATCGGAGGAATTTAATTGTAGCGAAACCCACCGTGGGTTTCGCGCTTCCTCGGTGATTAAAACAAAAAAGGATGCGGCCTGACGGCCTGTTAGAAGTATGAAGGGAAGAAGCGCGGTGATTGTGCTGGTCCAGTGCCCGTGTGCCAGTGGCACGTCCTTGTCCGAGGAGAGTTAGGAAAAAAGTGGCTCTTCTTTTGCGTCAGAGTCGGAGTTCCTCGCTTGCGGGCGGGCGGGAATACAGCGATAAGCGATCCGATGAGGTTCAGAGAAAGCGCGGCGGCGGCGTTGGTCGGTTGGATCCTGATGGCGCCGTCGATCGATTGTGCGCGGCGGGGACTGCAGCGCCAGGCGCCGCTGTCGGAGTGGGAGCAAGTCGATAGTTTCAGCTCGCAGGAAAACTGCGAAAATTATCGGGCGAGCGTGATCGCAGCGGAGAAGGACGATAGCGGCAACGTTAACGTTGATCGCTACTCGTACTCGATTTGCGTGCCGGCCGACGATCCACGGCTGAAGGGGGAGTAGCAGGGGAGGAAAGGAGCCGGGAAAGAAAAAGATCCGGACAGCGAAACCCACACTGGGTTTCGCCCTTCCTGTGTGAATCTACCTACCAGAGGTGCAGGTGACTGGGGCCTGCGCTTTCGCGCTGCGCCTGGAAGATGCGGCCTGACGGCCTGTTCGAACAAATCGGCGCCTTCTTCCTCACTCAGGTGCAGGGGCTGGCCCCTGCCGCTTGCTCAATGGCGTGCGGTATGGTTCGATTGCGTGTTCGAGGTCGATCGAAAACAGCAATCCATCCAAAAGAAGATCGAGCCGGAACGAAAGACACCCGACCTACTAACCGACCAAATCGGTCTGAATACAAACCCGAGTGAAGGTTTTTTTGGCTGCGAGCCACGAGCAATGAAAAGGACCTACCAACCTCACAACCGCCGACGCAAACGAACTCATGGATTCCTGGCGCGGATGGCCACGCCGGGCGGACGCAAGGTGCTCAAGCGCCGCCGCGCGAAGGGCCGCTCGCGCCTGGCAATCTCGATACCGCCCAAGCAGCCGGGTTAACCTCCGTGCGCGCGCAATTGAGCTTCGCGGCGGCAGACCGGCTGCATCGAAGCGCGGAATTCATCCGCCTCCAGCGCAGCGGCGTGCGATTCGAGAGCCCCCACTTCGTGGTCTACGCAGGTAATCTGGCGGGTAATCTGGATGACGAGCCGACCCGCTCGCGGCTGGGCGTGACGGTGTCGCGCCGGGTCGGAATCGCGGTGGTGCGAAACCGGGTGAAGCGCCGCGTCCGCGAGATTTTCAGACGGGTAATTCGCGACAATCTTCCCGCCGGCACGTCGATAGTCGTGATCGCGCGCGCCGGCGCGGCCACGCTCCCGTCGCCGGCGATCAACATTGAACTTACCATGGCGGCGCGGAGTCTCGGCCAACGAATCGCGGCCAAAGGCGCTGTCGCTGGACGAAATTGATGCCGCCGGCCCATTCAATAGATCGATTAAAGGTGCCGAGGTCGCCACGACTCGCGGCGATCGCCGCGGTCGCGATCTATCGGGCGGCGGTCTCGCCGGTAATCCATGCGCTCAACGGGCCGGCGTGCCGTTTCGAGCCGAGTTGCTCGGCGTACGCGCGCGATGCGATCGCGCAATACGGGATGATGCGCGGCGGCGCGATGGCGCTGTGGCGAATCGCGCGATGCAATCCGATGGGCGGGCATGGATACGATCCCGTGCGGCCCACAAGCGGTTTCGCTAATTCGGTAAGGAATTAATTCCTTGGATTCGAGTCGAGTTCTGATCGCCGTTGTCCTGTCGATAGTACTGGTAGTCGCCTACCAGGAGCTGGTGCTGAAGCGATTTTTCCCACCGCCGACGCAACAGCAGCAGCAGGCCGCCGAACAGGCCAAAGCGGCCAAGGCTGCACAGGCGCAGGCGCTTGGCAATGGACAGGCGGCATCGCCCGCGATCGCCCCCGGCGCGATCGCCACCGGCGCTGGCGCAGTCGCGACCGGGGTTGCGGCTCCTGGTGCGGTCGCCATCGGCGCGGTCGAAAGCGGGCAGCAATCGGTCCCGATGGCGCCCTCGGCGGCGGGGGCGGCCGAAAGAACCGTCGAGGTGGATTCCGACTTTTACGTCGCGGTGTTCACGACCCATGGCGCGCGGCTCAAGAGTTTTACCCTGCGGCGTTACCGGCAGAACGCGGCGATGGACAGTCCGCCCTACGAGATGGTGCAGATCCCGCCGGGAGGGCCTCTGCCGCTCGGCGCGGTGGTGACCCGCGGCGGTCAGGTCTTCGACGACCGCGATTTGAGCTACGAGACGACCGCGCCCGCGCAAATCAAGCCGGCGGCGGGAGCCGACGCGACCGCGACCTTTGTCGCCAGGGCCGCCGACGGCACGACAATCACCAAGACTTTCACGTTCCGGGCAAACAGCTACGTGTTTTCGATGGACGTGGCGATGACGGTCGGCGCCGCCGCGGTCGGCGCCGGCGCGAGCGACGCGGCGCCGAATCAACTGGGAGTCTCGATGAGCCAGCCGCTCACGGCGCATCAGGGGTACTACGATATCCCCGAGATTCAGGCGGACGTCGCAGACAAGGTGATCACCGCGAACGAGAAGAAGCTGAAGACGGGAGTGCCGCCTGCCGGGGGGCCGATCACGTATGCGGGGCCGATCACGTACGCGGGCTTCGGCGATCGGTATTTCCTGGCGGTGTTCTTGCCCGCGGCGCCGACGAACGGCGTGCTTACGATGGCGTACGCGGGTGACGAGGCGATCGCGCGCGTGCTGTTCGACGGCGCGGCGCGAATTCATAGCGATATCTACATGGGGCCGAAGCTGCTGGAGGCTCTGGAAGCGGTAAATCCCGCGCTGCACAAGGCGATCGATTTCGGCTTCTTTGGAATCCTGGCGATCGTCTTTCTGCGCACGCTGAAGCTGTTTCACTACATCGCGCCCAACTACGGGGTCGATATCATTTTGTTAACGGTGTCGATCCGGATTGCGTTCCTGCCGATATCGATCAAAAGCCAGCGCTCGATGATGAAGATGCAGCGCCTGCAGCCGCAAATGACGCGGCTGCGCGAGAAGTACAAGGACAACAACGAGCAGTTGCAGAAGGAGATGGTGGATCTCTACAAGCGCAATCACGTCAACCCGCTGGGCGGGTGCGCGCCGATGGGGCTGCAGTTGCCGATTTTTATCGGGCTGTACGAGGCGCTGTTGAACTCGATCGAGCTGCGCCACGCGCCGTTCGTCGGCTGGATGAATGATCTGTCATCGCCCGACTGCCTGTATATACCGGGGCTGCCGCAGTTGCCGCTGATGCATTGCCACGGGCTGCCGGTGCTGGTGCTGTTGATGGGCGCGACCAGTTTTATCCAGCAATACATGACGCCGACCTCGCCGGATCCGAATCAGCAGAAGATGATGATGCTGACGCCGCTGATTTTCACTATCATGTTTATAAACTTTCCGGCGGGACTGGTATTGTACTATTTTTCGTCGAACCTGCTGGGAGTTATCCAGCAGTATTTCCTCAACCGCGAATTCCAACAATACACCCCGGCAACATGAGCAATATCGACTCGATAGAACTGGCGGCCGCCTCGGTAGAAGAAGCGACCAGGGAAGCGCTTGAACAGCTTGGCGCGCGCGAAGACGAGGTTGCGATCGAAGTGCTCGCCACGCCGCGCGCGGGCGTGCTCGGGCTGGGCGCGCGCCAGGCGCGGGTGCGAGTGACGCGCAAGAGCGCGGCGGTGGCCGGCGCCGGCGGGCAAGCGGGCTCCAACCCCCAAGTTGCGCAAGCGTCACCGCCAGCGCACAGGGAAGCTGCCCCTGAAGGGCGGGCGCGGGTACGCGAGAATCAACGGCGAGGCCGCAACGACGTGGTCGCCCGCAGACCCAATCCGGCGGCGACCGCAGGTGACAACGACGACAACCAAACCGGCGGAATAGCGGGGCGCAAGAGCGCGGATGTCGAGGAGCAGCGCCGTGAAGCGACGGTAATCCTCAAGCAGATTCTCGAGCTGATGGACGAGCGGACCGAAGTGCGCCAGATAGAAGTGGACGCGGAGTCGGTGGAGCTCGAAATAAAGGGCGACGGCTCGGGAATCCTCATCGGACGGCATGGACAGACGCTGGACGCCCTGGAATACGTCGTGAATCGGATCCTGGCGCGGCGAATCAAGGATGCGGCGCCGATTTCACTCGAGACTGAATCGTATCGCGCGCGGCGGCGCCAGCAATTGCATCGGATGGCGTTGTCGATCGGTGAGAAGGCCAAGCGCGAGCACAAGCCGCTGCGACTCGATCCGATGCCGCCGCGTGATCGGCGCGTGGTGCATCTGGCGCTAAAGGATGATCCGATGATCACGACGCGCTCGGCGGGTGAAGGACTGTTGCGATCGATCGAGATAGTGCCGATCGAGGGCGACCGGCGCGAGCCGCGCGCAGAGGGACCGCCGCGGGAACGCCGGCGCGAGCCTGAACGCGAACGCGAGCGAGAACCCGAACGCGGCAACGAAGCTCTTGGCGAACAAGGCGGATTCAAGCACGGGCAGAAGCGGATCGTGTAGGGAGCGCGGGTCGGCTGCGGACCCTCACCCGCGCCGCAGGGGTGGCCTCTCCCTGACAGGAGGGGCAAATCTTCAGCTACCGGCCGCCAAGCGGCCGGCCTTCCTTCAGTAGAGTCATAACCGGACACTCCCCAGTTAGCCTAGGACAGATTGCCGCGGATGCCGTAGCGATCAGAAGACTAATCCGATGGCACGGGCGGTGCTTTGTACGCTGGAGTGAACGGATGATGAGCAAGTTTCCAGCGGCGCATCGCAAGGCAGCGGGTCGGGATACGAACAATGTGATGACGGTGGCGGCGGGCGCAGGCGGCCAGGTCATGGTGCTGATCTGCGTCGCACTGGTCGCGATCGTGGGCATGATTGCCGTCGTCGCTGACTTCAGCTTCATGCAAGACCAAAGGAACAGGATGCAGACGGCGGCGGACAGTGCGGCGATGGCCGGCGCGGAGGAACTGAATTACGGCGACCTAGTGGCGGCAGGCAAAGCGGACGCGGCGAGCAACGGATACACCAACGGCCAAACCGGCGTCACCGTGGCTATGAATAATCCTCCGAGCACGGGACCGAATACGTCAAACACGGCGTACGTCGAGGCGATCGTCACCATGCCCGAGCCGACTTATTTTCTGCGCGCGCTCGGAGTCAGCTCGATCAGCGTGTCGGCGCGCGCGGTCGCGTATGAGGGCAACGGTCCGAACTGCATCTACGTGATGGATCCGTCGGCCGCGAGCGCGATGTCGGCCAACGGCAATGTCGACATCCAGAGCGGCTGCGGACTGCTGGTGGACTCGAGCGCCTCGAACGGCATGACGGTCAATGGCAACGTGACGATCAGCGCGCCGAACATCGGGGTCGTGGGTGGCTACACCTCCAATGGCAATTGCAGTCTGACGCCGACGCCGAAGACCGGGGTGATTGCAGCGTCCGATCCGCTGGCATACCTGCAGGAGCCCGCCGTCGGCTCGTGCGCCCACACCAATTTTTCGCTGAACGGGAACACCGGCAGCAGTGGCAGTCCCTACCAGCTCACGGAAGGCACCTATTGCGGCGGCATCTCGGTCCACGGCAATTCCGTGCTGAATTTTAACGCGGGAACTTACGTGCTCGCCGGTGGCGGAATGACCATAGGAGGCAACGCGGTGATGACCGGCACCGGGGTGACCTTTTACAACACAACGGGGTTGGGTGGTTACGGGGCAATTTCGCTGAGCGGAAATTCGCAGGCGAATTTCAGTGCGCCGACCTCGGGTTCGCTGGCGGGAATCCTGTTCTTTCAGGATCGCTCGATTCCGAGCAGCGCTGCGGCCAGCTCAATAAACGGAAATTCGAGTTCTACTTTCGACGGGGCGATTTACTTCGCTACGACGGCGGTTACCTACAGCGGAAACAGCAGCCTCAACGGCTACAGCATCGTGGTGGCAGACAAGCTCGTGATCAACGGCAACTCGAAGGTGGGCGACAACTATTCCTCGCTGACAAACGGCTCACCGATAAAAGGAACGATACTGGCCGAATGAGTGCGATGCCAGAAGTCCCGGAGCTTGAATCAGTGCGCGCAGCCTTTCGGATGCGACGGCATGGCGGCGGCGGTCGCACGCGCGGGCAGGCGGCGGTGGAGCTCGCTCTCAGTGTGCCGCTGCTGCTGATGATGTTCCTGGTGGTGGTGGAAACGGGCCGCGCGTTCTACATCGCGATTTCGGTTTCAAACGCGGCGCGGGCCGGCGTTCAGTACGGTTCGCAGAATCTTTCGACCGCCGCCGATAACGCCGGGATGCAGCAGGCGGCGGCCAACGACGCACCAAATGTTGTCGGGATGACAACGACCGCGACTCACTTCTGTCAATGCTCCGACGGGACCGCATCGACGTGCCTGTCAACCGACTGCGCCGGCAGCCATCGGTTGTTGTACACCCAGGTCAACACCAGCGCCCCATACGCGCCGCTGGTCAATTTCATGGGCGTCCTGCCGGCTATGTCAGTGCCCGGCAAAGCCGTTATGCGAGTCATCCAATAATCAAATGAACGCGAGCGGCATCAGGCGATGGCGCCGATGGTTGGGCGCCGCGCTCCGAAGTTCGCGGCCGCGGCGCAGGCCTTTCGCTTGGCATCGGGGAACGGCGATGGCCGAGTTCGCGCTGGTGCTGACGCCGTGCCTGCTCCTGTTTTTCGGAATCATCAACTTCGCACTGGCGCTCTATTGCTACGACTTCGTTTGTTACAGCGCCCAGCAGGCCGTTCGCTATGCGACGGTCCATGGGTCGACCGCGACGCAGCCCGTGTCGGCGGCCGGCGTTCAGACCTACGTGGACGGTCTCGTCGTCGGCGTGCTGAACACGAATTCGCTGACTGTCACCACGACCTGGGCACCGAACAACAAGCCCGGCAGCGTGGTTACCGTGGCCGTCAGCTACAGCTTCCCGCCGCTGACGACGTTGGTCTCCTCGGTCACCATCCCGCTCAGCCGCACCGCGGCCATGGTCATCTCGCAGTAGCTCCCTCTCGGGTTGGCAGAACCCTGACCTAACCTGTGCCGTGAAGTAACGGTCGAGGAATCAGCGCCGGTTTGTCACAGAGGCGCACCGGGTCTAGCATCGGAGCCGTATCCGATGACCGACACGCTCGCGCCTTTGATCCTGGATTTCCTTGAGTGGATAGCGGCCAGACCGAGGCCCTACTCCGAGGTTATGGACGCTTGGCGCACGTCATGCCCTAGGCTAACGGTTTGGGAAGACGCGATCGATCGAGGGTTTATCCTTCGAAGGCACATCGCCGGCCAGCAATTACTCGTCGATCTGACGCCGCTGGGACGCTGCTTCCTTGAGGGAAGCGGCCGGGTTTCGCACCTCGGCTGACGCATAGCACTCGCCGGTGGGGACCGGGCGAGCGTTCAGGGTTCGACGCCCCACTTTCTCTTGTTCTCGGCGATCTGCTCAGGCGTCGGGTGTTCGACCTTCTTGAACGGCATCACCTTGAACTGATCCTTAATCTCGAGCAGAGCGTGGTTGAGCGCGATGTCGTCCTTGAGGACGTCGGGCACTGCCGGCTCCTCGAAAATCGCCTCCCAGGGGCATTCGGGCTCGCAGGCGCCGCAATCGATGCATTCGTCGGGATCGATGTAGAGCTGGTTGGGGAATTTTTCTTTGTCGGTGCCGACGTATTCATAGATGCAATCGACGGGACACACGCTGACGCATCCGGTGTCAACGCAGTCGCGGCAAAGA
>Ga0074044_10000933_pt1 | contig 26941 bp, 21 predicted proteins | sample BogForMeECP23OM1_FD_94443 | JGI IMG/M metagenome (GOLD analysis project Ga0074044, IMG submission 94443) | Bog forest soil microbial communities from Calvert Island, British Columbia, Canada - Bog Forest MetaG ECP23OM1 | ecosystem: Environmental > Terrestrial > Soil > Wetlands ... | reverse complement strand
CGGTTCTGCCTGCGGCTGATGGCTCGGCTCACCAGCGCGCCGATCAGCAGGACCGGCCCCCGCGAAAGTTCGTGCGTCATTTCAAACACAATAACGATACCCGTGCCCGGGTCGCCCACCACCGCCCCCAGACAGGCGCTCATGCCCACCACGACCAGCGTCAGCATGTCGGTGTGCGTCATCGGCCATTCCAATCCCACCAGCCCCGCCATCAAGGCGCCCGTCATACCGCCGAAAAACAGCGCCGGTGAAAAAATTCCACCGCAACCGCCGAACCCGTAACAGCAAAACGTGGCAATGAACTTGGCGACCAGCAGCCCCGCCGCCAGTTGCCAGCCGATGTCACCCGCCAGTGCGCTTGACAAATCGTCGTAACCCAGGCTGAACACGCCAAGATGGCCAGTGCGCCAGAAGACAGCCGCACCGAGTGCCCAAGTGACCAGGCCGCCGAACACTGGCAGCAGCCAGGCCGGAATATGCCGGGTTCGTTTCATCCGCGCCCGCAGACCCAACGACGACCTTTGAAAATAAACCCCCACCAGACCAGCCAGCGCGGCAACGAACGGTGTAAGGATGAAACCAATCCACGACGGCGTGTCCGCGCCCGACAGGATGAAGGCGGGTTGTTTGCCGATGATGCCATGCACCGCCAGCGCGCCGAGGACCGACGCCAGCAACACGCCGCCCAGCAGCCGGCTGTTGAGGTCGCCGATAATTTCCTCGAGCACGAATGTCGTGGCAGCCAGCGGGGTGTTGAACGCCGCCGCCAGCCCCGCCGCCGCACCCGCTGCCGCCGCGGCCCGGCGGTTTTGTTTCGCTTCGCCGGTCGCGCCGGCCAGATTGGAAGTGATGGCACCGGCCAGTTGGACACTGGGTCCTTCGCGGCCCATGCTGGACCCGCCGCCGATGCTCAGGATGCCGGCGATGAATTTCACCCAGGCCACGCGCGGCGGCACCGCACCGAAATCCTTCCAAAAGGCAAGCTTGAGTTGCGGAATGCCGCTGCCGGCCGCCTCAACGCAAAACGAATTCAGCAACCAGCCCACCAACAAAGACGAGATGGTGATGGCGGCAAAGCTGCCGATGAGAAAGGTGGTGAGAGATTGATGGGAAAGCTGGACCAAACCCAACCGGTAAAGCCAGCTTATGCCCAATTGGAAAACCACGACGGTGACGCCAGCACCCAAACCGTAAAGGCACGTCTGCACAATGGCACGGGTTTGACGGGGCAGTTTTTGAAAAGACTCAACAGTGAAAAACGTCGTCACAGCCTGTTATTTTCTACAATCCACGCCCCGTTAAAAGTAAATTTATGGGAACATTTCTTCCCAAGTCTTTAAACCAAATGCCTGGACTGGCGTTTGGGCAGGGCGGTTTTGGCTTTGCGCAACGGGACGACCTTTTCTTCCGTGGACAGAAAACCCTTCAAGAAACCTGGCTTGTCGTGGCGGCCACCGCGCTGGTAATCGCGCCACAGTGTTTCGGCCACCGGCTTCGCATCCAGCTTCAGTTCGCCGGTGAGAAATGCAAAGAGCAGTTCCATCAATCGCACCAGCGCGATGCCATCGGTGCGGCCCGTGTGCGCGTGCAGCCATTCGCTGAAATGGAGAAAGACGTGGAAGGGGGAACGGTTCGGTGTCCCGCCTTTAGGCGGAAAGGGCGCGACCAAACCGGCTGAAGTCGGGACACCAAACCAATCACCGAATCGACCCCAAATCAGCGGTGTGGATTCCATAAAGTTGCCGCTGTTGCCGACCAGACCCCAATAGCGGGCGAAGCGGCGCAGCCGTTGCATGGTTGCAAAATCAATCAGCCGGTTCTGCAGAATTTCGTAGGGCGGATGCGGGCTGTAAACCATCTGCCATTCGGCGTCGTGCCGGACAATCGGCGTGCCGCGCAGCCGTTTGAGAATGCCCACCTGAATTTCTTGTGGGCCGAGCGCGATGAGCCGGTCGAACCCGGCGGCAAAACTTTCCAGCGTTTCGCCCGGCAGCCCGGCAATCAAGTCAGCGTGGATGTGAACGCCAGTCTGGCTTCGGAGAAAACGAAAATTATCCTCCAGCCGTTCATAATTCTGCCGGCGTTTGATGGCCGCGCCGACCGCCTCGTTGAACGTCTGGACCCCGACCTCGAATTGCAGCGCGCCCGGCGGGAACTTCGCGATGACTTCGCGCAGCGCCTCGGGCAATCGGTCGGGAATCATTTCGAAATGGAAAAAATGGCCGGGCCGGTAATGCTCCAGAAAGAATTCGAGAATGGCTTTGCTGATATCCACGTTGAGATTGAACGTGCGGTCAACGAACTTGAATTGTTTCACACCGCGGTCGAGCAATCGTTGCAACTGTTCGAGCAAAGCCGCCAACGGAACCTGCCGCACCGGAATGTCGAGCGATGACAAACAAAACTCGCACGTGAACGGACAGCCGCGCGACGCCTCGGCGTAGATGATGCGATGCGCGATGTCGCCGTCGGTGTAGAGGTCGTAGGGCAAAACGATTTGTGAAAAGTCCGGCAGTTCGGCGGGGATGATTTTGGGCAGTTGGTAGGGCGCGATGTCCTCATCGCGCCGTTGCCCGGAGTCGGTCATTTCGGCGGGCAGCGGACCGGGCTTCGCAAGGCTTCGCCCAGGCGAGGAGCCCGCCCTACCTCCCAACAACACCCCACACACCTCCGCGAACTTCAAATCGGCTTCGCCGGTGATGATGTGGTCGGCGAGTTGAACGATGGGCTGGTTTTCGGTTTCGTAGCTGACCTCCGGTCCGCCGAGGATGATTTTGATGTCGGGCCGGACGCGTTTGATGGTGGCGACGACCTCGGTGGTGGGTTCGACGTTCCAGATGTAAACGCCGAAGCCGATGATTTTCGGATTGCGCGCCAGCAGCACTTCCGCGATGTCGAGCGGACGTTGATTGATGTCGAACTCTACGAGACAGGCGCCCGGCCGGAGCGGGCCGAGATTGGCCAGCAGGTAGCGCAGGCCGAACGCGGTGTGGATTTATTTCGCGTTGAGCGTGGTTAAAACGATGTCCGCCACGCTCGACAGTTTAGCAATGAACAATTGCAGCGTCGAGCCTCTGGCTCGAAAGAATCGGCGCACAGCGCCGACACTACAACCTAAATCAGGGCGCGGTGAAGGTCTGGAAAATTTTGGCGAAGGCCCAGGGTTGGGGCGAATTGGAGAGGGTGACGCTGTTGGTGCTGGTGATGGTTCTTTTTTTGCGGGGTCGGGCAGCGTCGTCATTGATGGACCAGTAGTGCAGCGAGCAGACCCACGGCGTTTTGTCGGCAAAGGCCTTGAGGATTTTGGCGTCGTCGAGGGTGAAAACTTCGTCCTTGGAGCCGTTTCTGCCGAGGCAGGGGCAGAGGCCGACCTGAATGGCGGGGTCAATCTTCCGGAGCTGGGCGTAGGCGGTATTGGCGGAATCAGCGCCAAGCTGACCTTCGGATTTTCCCTTGTTGATGAATTCCTTGCCGAAATACATGACCATGAGGTTGGCGGAATGGACTTTGACACCTTTGGCTTTAGCGTCGGCGAGGAGTGCCTGTGAGGCTTCGGAAATGCCGTTGGGATCAACAGGAAGAGTGTAGGAGATGATGAGTCCGGGGTTTTTCTTTTGCAGGCTGGCGAGGACGGTGTTGCGGCGTTCGCTGTCCTGTTTGCCCTTGTCGAGATTGTTGCCTTCGACGTCGAAATCCAGCCAGGTGAATTTGTATTGGTCCACGACCTTCTGGTAGGCGGCTTCAAGCTGGGCCGGGTCGTCAATGACGTTGGCGAGTTCTTTCCCAGCCTCGCCGCCGAAAGACATGATGACATCGCCGCCGCGTTTGCGGATGGCATCAATCTGGTCATGATAAAAGTTTTGCTCGATGGGAATGCGACCGTCCCACGACGGTTCTTTGTGGTAAACGGCATTTTTGCCGTTGCCATCCTGACGGGCAATGATGAAAGCGAGCGTATAATATTTGAGGCCGAACTGGTCGTCGCAATCGGTAAGTTTGAAATTATCGCCAGCGCCAACATACAGGTACGGCGCAAAAACCCTGTCCGGCCAGCCGGCGCGGACGCTGTGAGTGATTGCTATCAATGACACGGCAACGAGGGAAATGAATTGTTTGCGCATGACGGTTGCTTTTAATGGGTGTGAGCGAAGAGTATTGGCCATTTTGAGCACGGTCAATTTTCATTCGACCCGGCGCGTATTCATTGTTAGCCTGCACCCACTATGACACCCGACGATATTTTGCTGGAAGCAGAGGACAAGATGATCAAGACCGAGCAGGTGGTCGTGAATGAATTCTCCGGCGTGCGCACCGGCAAGGCGTCCGCGGCGCTGGTCGAGAACATCATCGTGGAGGTTTACGACTCGCAGATGCGCATCCGCGAACTGGCCGGCATCACCACGCCGGAACCGCGGCAATTGGTCATCCAGCCGTGGGATGCAGCTTCGACGCACCCGATCGAGAAAGCCATCCAAAAGGCGAACCTGGGGCTGAACCCGGCGGTGCAGGGCAAAATCATTCGCATCTCGTTTCCCGAACTGAGCCAGGAACGGCGCCAGGAATTCGTGAAGATCACCAGGAAGATGGCCGAGGACGGGCGCGTGGCCGTCCGTCACGTGCGCCGCGATGCGATGGAGCAGTTAAAAAAACACGCGCACGACAGCGGCATCACCGAGGACCAGGAAAAACAGGCGGAAAAGGATTTGCAGAAGCTGACCGATCAATACATCGCCAAAATTGACCAGCACCTTGCCCACAAGGAAAAGGAAATCATGACGGTGTGAGCGGCTGGTTTTACGATTTACGAATGGCGATTTACGCGTCCCACACTCAATCGCCGTCAATGGTGTAAATCAAAAATCACGGGTTCATGAACCAAGCGCCAGCGGCGCGGCATATTTGTAGAAAATCATTCCGAAAGAAATTCAGCTCCGTCAGGAGCGGCATATTCCCGATGTCGCTCCTGACGGAGCTTGTGTTGGTGGGTGGCAAAACTACAGAGATGCCGCGCCGATGGCGCTGAAGCGTTGGGTTTTTGTCATTAACAGATCGAATCAGCGCGCCGGCGCGTTCGTGGTGGCGGGTTCAAAGCGCACCACCGTTTCATCCGGCCGGGCGTAGCCGAGTTTTTCGCGGGTCAACCGTTCGATGGTTTTCGGGTCATTCCGCAACGCTTCGATTTGGGCCTGGAGTTGTCTGGATTTTTCCGTTTCCTTTTCCAGTTCCAGTTCCAGCCTCAATTTTTCCGAGCGCATCCGTTCGTTTTGCTGGATGAGCGGCAGATAACACATCCCGATGAGCAGCAAAAAGGCAAGGACGACCAGACCGACGACCACTTTCGTCAGTTTGCTCCAGATGCCGAGATCCACGTTCATCACGGCGAGTTAAGCATGCGCGGCGCGCCGGCGAAAGCGGATTTTACCCGCCAAGTTCCTTCCACGTTTTCAATTTGCCGTCCGCGCCGAAGGTCAACCGCAAATATCGGGCCGGCACGCAAGTTTCGGTGCGCATGGGCGTGAGCGGGCCAAAATAACAGCCGGGCGGCGCAAAGTAAGGTTCCGGCGCAACGATGGTTTGGGCGCGATGCGTAAGCCAGTCGGCGACAACGGTGCCGTCGGTCAATTTCGCGGATTTGTCGGGCGGGCCCAGTTCTGTGACGGCCTGGTCATAGGTGTAATTCCCGACCCGCGCCGACCAGTCAATTGTCTGCGTTACGCAACCGGCCAATGCCAGCGCCGCCAGCATTGGCGCAAGCCATTTCCCGCCTGCGCGCGCCGTAAAAAGTGCCGCGTTCATGCCGTCAGACTACACCGGCGCGGTTTGAAAGCAACCGGCGCGCGCCCGTCTATTTTTTTTGGATTTGGTTGTCAGCACACGGTTTAACCGTTATCACTTCACACGTATGATTAAGGCGCTGTTCCTGATTTTTCAAACCGGCGCGGCGTGGGATCGTGTGGTGAAAGCCCGGCGTAATTGGGGATCTCTGCTGGTGCTTTACTTGTTTCCGATGATGTTGATGGTGGCGGTCGTGGACGGTTTTGGTTTGGTGGAATGGGGCGAGCCACAGGCAGGCATCTTCCACCGCATCAAAAAATTCACCGCCGGCCAGGTGGTGATTTATGAAACAGCGCATTCGCTGCTGACGCTGCTGGCCATTGTGGTTTGCGCTGTTCTGATAAAAATATTGGGGGAGACTTTTCACGGACACTACACTTACCAGCAGACGTTCACGCTGGTCATTTATGGATTGAGTCCGATGTTCCTATTGCGGTTGTTGGATGCGGTTCCGGCGATTCTTCCGTGGGCCACCTGGGGCATTGGCATCACGCTTTCCATTGCGGTTCTTTACCAGGGCATCTGGCACGTCATGCAGCCCGCCCCGCCCAACGCCTTCGCGCTGTATTTCATGAGTTCACTGCTGCTGGCCACGGCAACCGGTTTGGAACGATTCGTCACCGCATGGTATTTGGCGGGACGCTTCCAACCCGCTGGAAATTTCATTTCGCACCTTGCTGCGCACCCGCCGTTTTAATCCCATGCCCGCACCCGTCGGAAAAAACCGGCTCAACGCCCTCGGCGAACTGGACGCCGCCGTCAAATCCATGCCCTCGGCCAATCCAAAACCGGATTTGCTGCCGCTGTTCACACGCATTGATGAACTGACGAAACAACCGCCGCGCGACACCGATCCGGCGCTGCTGCGTTACCTGCGCAAAAAAAGTTGCGAGCAGGCCCGGCTCCATTTGCAGGGCCGCGACGCGGAAAACCGGGCCGGCAACTGCCGGCAGGTTTGGTTGGAGTTCACGCTTTGGCGTGGCAGGAGCAGTCCCGCTTGGCGGGACTGAACTCCAACAGCAATACGCCCGCTTGCAACCTTCAACCTTCAACCTGTAACTTTTCCCCCATGTTCGACGACACCATCGCAGCCATTGCCACTCCGCTCGGCGAAGGCGGGCTGGCGGTTGTCCGTATTTCCGGACCGCAAACGCTCGCCGTCGCGGACAAAAGTTTTCTGCCGGTCGGAAAAAGTTCGTTGAAGCCGTCCGCCGCGGCGACGCACACGATTCATTTCGGTAAAATCGTCCGGCAGGGCCGGAGCGTGGACGAAGTGCTGCTCGCCGTCCTGCGCGCGCCGCGCACGTTCACATGTGAAGACACGGTGGAAATCACCTGTCATGGCGGCATTTTGCCCGCCAAGCTCGTGCTCGACACGCTTTTGGAAAACGGCGCGCGCCTGGCCGAACCCGGCGAATTCACCCGCCGCGCCTTTCTCAACGGACGCATTGACCTCGCGCAGGCCGAAGCCGTCGCCGATCTGATTCATTCGCGGACGGAACTCGCGCTCGCCGCCGCCAACGAGCAGCTCGCCGGCAAACTTTCACAGCGCATCAACGAATTGCGCGATGAGATGATGAAGGCCCTCGCGCACGTCGAGGCGCACATTGATTTTCCCGACGAAGACATTTCGCCCGATACCAAGGAGCAACTGCTCAAGCGCCTGGAGCATGGCGTCGCGTTCATGGACGAACTGTTGCGCACGGCCAACGAAGGGCAAATTCTCCGGCGTGGCATCCGCGCGGCGATTGTCGGACGGCCCAACGCGGGCAAATCCAGCCTGCTCAATCAGTTGCTCGGTCACGACCGCGCCATCGTCTCGCCGATTTCCGGCACGACGCGCGACACGATCGAGGAGACGGCAAACATCCGCGGCCTGCCGGTCGTGTTCATTGACACGGCGGGTTTGCGCGAGGCGCGCGACGAAATCGAGCAGGAAGGCGTCCGCCGCAGCCACGAGTCGCTGGCCCGGGCCGAGTTCATTCTTCACGTGCTCGACGCCAGCGAGCCGCTCACGCCCGCCGATGAAAAGTATTTCGCCGATTTTGTCGGCAAGAAACGGATTTTGGTGGTGAACAAGGTGGATTTGCCGAGGAAGTTAATGTTACCCAAAAAGGTAGGGCTCGCTGTCCCCAGCGAGCCGCGGCGCGATAGGGACATCGCGCCCTACCAAATTGAGGTTTGCTGCCTGAGCGGGCAGGGGATTGAGGCGCTGAAGGACGCCATCAAGGAACTGGTGTGGTCGGGCGAAATCAGGGCGGAGATGTTGCAGGTGATGATCAACTCACGGCATCAGGACGCGCTCACCCGCGCGCGCGCGGCGACACGACGCACGCTGGACGTGTTGCGCGCCGGTGAGACGTTGGAACTGGCGGCGGGGGAATTGCGCATTGCTGTCAACGCCGTCGGCGAAATCGTCGGCAAAACAGCGACGGAAGACCTGCTCGACTCCATCTTCAGCCAGTTTTGCATTGGGAAATGATTGCGGAGGGTCAACTCCACTGCTTTCCCATCTTGTCAATGCCGCTGTGCTTCAAATCTTCCGGCGTCATTGCGATGCGGAATTCGACATCGGCCTGAAAAGTCAGGAACCACGGCTCGGCCAGAGCCGGGATTTTCGAGGCGTCCGGCAAATCCACGATGAGCACGGCGCCCCGCTGGCCGTTGTGCTCTGTGAAATAGGCCGCCTCCGGCTTGATGGCCTCCAAAATCCTGGCCAGCTTCGCGCCCACCGAGCCGTCCTTGACCGCCGCGTTGAAGGTTTGATGGGGAATTTTGACGTTCATTAACATTCGCATGATTAATCCTTTGGTTTAGTGTTTATGTTGACCGCCGCGCCAAAATAAGTGGGAACGAAGTTAAACGGCAAGCACTAAACGACGGCGGAAGATTTGCCCGACTCCATCTTCAGCCGGTTTTGCATTGGGAAATAGAATTTGACGCTGTGGGCTTATCGTGGCACATTTGGCCCATGCAACGCAGACACGTTTCATTGTCACCCGTCATTGACCGAACCATTGAGTCCCAGGTGAAACTGGGGCGCTACAAGGATTTCTCGGCGGCCATTCAAGACGCCGCGTGGAATTATTTTATCGGGCCCGACTCGCCGTTTGAAGAATACGGCGTCACTCCCAAAGAAGTCGAACGCGCCCACGCAAAAGTTTTGGCCGAAGTCAGACGCGAACGCCAGGCGGGAAAACTCAAACCCTGGCGTCCGTGATTCTTACCCGATCTTCGTATCAGCGCGCATTCAAGCGGTTGTCGCCGGCGCAGCAGACCGCCGCCAATGCCGCGATTTCCCGGCTGCCGGAAATATTTGGTCGGCCGCATTTGCATTCCGGCATCGGCATCCGTCCGTTTGGCGGATTCTACGAATGCCGCATCGGGCGGGATTTGCGCCTCCTGTTTATTTTGGATCAAGGCAATTTCGTCCTCGTTACGGTGGGCAATCACGATGCCATTGCGCGTTTCATTCGCGACAACTCTTGAACTGCCGGCGTGGCAAAACGGCGATGGAAGACCTGTTCGACTTCATCTTCAGCCAGTTTTGTATTGGGAAATAGTCGCGCGAAGGACGCGAAGAAAATAAAGTTCGCAGCCTTCTACTTGCCACTGCTGACTCACATTTCAGAATCTGCCGGTGGATTTTGCAGCGACTTAATGGTGTCTCGCATTGCTCGGCAGGCAGAGAGCAGGAGGCCATATTCAAAGCAGTAGGATTGCCATCCGCCCTTGTCGGCGTTCTTGAATTCGTAGATATACCTCCAAGAAGTGAAGATATCCGACGAGCGATTGAGGAGCGCTCCGAGATCCAAGGGTTCGCTGCAATTGTCATTCCATTTCGGTAGGTTTGCTGGCACTGGTCGCATGGCTACGGTTATGGAAGGATATCTGCCGTTCCAATCTTTCTTCCGTGTTTCTTCATATGAATTCTCAATCACGTCTTTGAAGTGTTGAGGCATTGCTGCATATAGCTTACCGAGGTCATGACCGTGCGCGTCAGTCTTGGACGTTGTGAGGATCGCCTTGATATATAGCTCAACGGCGAAGGCAAGATTTGTCGCGGCCGCCGCCACATCTCCCATGCTGGGTAAAAATGGATGAGACTTTGTGCTCTCTTCCACGTCCTTGCCAATTCTATTGACTACTGGTTCTGCCAGCCGCAGAAAGGCTTCAGCGCAGACAAGTGCTGCGTCACGGTCGTTATTAGATGATGCCTGTTTCATATAACTTCACCATACTTCCACCGGCCCTTTGGGCACTGGAATGTGTTCGCGTTGCGTCGACGTGGGTTTGTCGCGCATGAAAGACGCGACCAGCGGCGGCGGGCGGAAGCGCGGCTGCAATTCGCCGTTCGTGTCGAGGAATTGCTGCCGCCAGCGGGTATATTTTTCCAGAACCTCGTGAAATTCAGCCCGGGTGGAAACTTGCACGACGCGTTTGTTGAATTCGCGGCACGGACCGAACCGCTTGGCATGCCACGGCGCGACTTTGCGGAACATCCGGCAGCCGGGTTCCTCGCCGAAAACTTCAATCATCAAATCCAGATGCCGGCACATCACCCGCACCCGATCGGCAAAGGGGGGTTCGGGTGGGCGTTCACCTTCTGTTGAGGCAGGGCGCGATGTCCCCATCGCGCCGTCATCTTTTTGGTGGGGCGAGGCTACTGACGAGCCGGTCGAAGTTCGCTCTCCCAATCGGCTCGCGGGGACGCTCGCCCCACCGGCGGCGGGCTGCGGAGAGCCCGCCCTACCCAGATACTGCAGCGTGTGCTGGAAAATCCACGGATTGTAAAACGCGCCGCGTCCGATGCTCACGCCCGCGCAGCCGGTTTCATCGAACATCTTCTTCGCGGCCTCCGGCGTGGTCACGTCGCCGTTGCCGATGACGGGAATGTTCTTCACGGCCTGCACGACCGCGCGAATGCCGGCGAGATTCACCGTGCCGCCAAAACCCTGTTCACGCGTCCGGCCGTGAACAAAAACTGCCGCGACCCCGGCGTCTTCGAGCACACGCGCCAAATCCGGTGCGGTCAGGTTGGCATCGTCCCAACCGAGGCGCATCTTGGCGGTGACGGGAATTTTCACGGCGTTGACCATGCCCCGGACGAGCGCGGCGGTTTTGGTCCCGCCTTGCGGGATCATCATGGCCGAGCCGCCGCCAACGTTGCAGACCTTGCGGACGGGACAACCCATGTTGATGTCCACGGACGCAAAGCCGAGCGATTCGAGGATTTGTGCCGCATCGCGCATTTCCCCGGACACGGAGCCGAAGAGTTGCACGGCCAGCGGCGAGTCGGCCGGGCGGGTTTCAATCAGCTTGAAAGCATTCTTGTTTTTTTCCAAAAGCGAGCGGGCGTTGACCAGGTCGGTGGTGCAGAGGCCGACGCCGCCGATTTCGCGCACCACGAGGCGGAAGGGCAGGTTGGTGTAACCCGCCAGCGGCGAGAGAAACAGGTTGGATGGGAGCGTCAGCGCACCGATTCGCATTGGCACAATTATAGCTGAATTAGCTCATTGCGAAAGGGGCAATGACATGGTATCATGGCCTACCTGAGTGGGGAAAATGATGATGTTCGACGAAGATCAAAATAGAAAAAACGGTGACGATCCTAAAAAGCCGCCGGGCGGTTTCAAAGTGCCGTCGGCGACGTGGCTCGCGTGGATTGCCATCCTCGGCAGCATTGGGGCGTTGATGCTGCTTCACAACCGCATGGGCGCGCAGAATTCGACGCTGTCGCAGGCGGATTTTTTTCAGAAATATGAGTCGAATCAGATCGCACAGGCGACCATCAATTACAATCTTCAATCGGGAAACCTGATTGATATTGTCGGCACCTATTACCAGACGGAGAAGGACGGAAGCATTAAGAAAGGAGAAAAAGGCCAGCCCGTTTTGATTCCTTTTACCACGAAGGCCCTGCTCACGGAAAAGATGAAAGACGTATTGTTGCCGCCGGCGGGCAAACTGGAAGTGAGCGAGACCAGCCCGATGTTATTGAACATGATCTGGACCGTGGCGCCGTTTTTACTGATACTGGTTTTGGTTTGGTTTTTCTTCATCCGCCAGATCAAAATGGCCGGCAAGGGCGCATTGAGCTTCGGTAAAAGCAAGGCGCGGATGCTCGCGAAGGAACGGAACAAAACCATGTTCAAGGACGTGGCGGGCATTGAAGAGGCCATTGAGGAAGTTTCCGAACTCGTCGAATTTTTGAAGGACCCGAAAAAATTCCAGCGGCTGGGCGGACGGATTCCCAAAGGGGTGTTGATGGTCGGGCCGCCCGGCACGGGCAAAACGCTTCTGGCCAAGGCCATCGCGGGCGAAGCGGACGCTTCGTTCTTCAGCATCAGCGGCTCGGACTTCGTCGAAATGTTCGTCGGCGTCGGCGCCAGCCGCGTGCGCGACATGTTTGAGCAGGCGCGCCGCACCACGCCGTGCCTCGTTTTTATTGATGAAATTGACGCCGTCGGGCGCAGCCGCGGCCACGGCCTGGGCGGCGGCAACGACGAACGCGAACAAACACTCAACGCGTTGCTCGTGGAAATGGACGGCTTTGACACGCAGGAAGGCATCATCATCATCGCCGCGACCAACCGGCCGGACGTGCTGGACCCGGCACTGATGCGTCCAGGCCGTTTCGACCGGCAGGTCGTCGTCAATCTGCCCGACGTGCGCGGGCGCGAGGGGATTTTGAAGGTTCATGCCAAAAATGTGAAGCTCGCGCCGGACGTGGATTTGTCCATCATCGCGCGCGGCACCCCGGGTTATTCCGGCGCGGAACTGGCGAATTTGTTGAACGAAGCCGCGTTGCTGGCCGCGCGGTTGAATAAAAAAGCGGTGGGCATGGAGGAATTGGAGGAAGCGCGTGACAAGGTCCGGTGGGGACGCGAGCGTCGCAGCCTCGCCATGACGGACGAGGAAAAGAAAAACACCGCCTGGCATGAAGCCGGCCATGCGCTGGTGAACATGATGCTCGAACACACGCATCCGCTGCACAAGGTCACGATCATTCCGCGCGGGCAGTCACTGGGCTCGACGATGCAGTTGCCGGAGAAGGACATTTTAAGCCGCCGCCGGAAGGAAATGCTGGATGACATTGCGGTGACCATGGGCGGTCGCATCGCCGAGGAAATCATGTCCGGCGATATTTCGACCGGTGCGGCGATGGACATTCAGCAGGCCACGAACATGGCGCGGGCGATGGTTTGCCAGTATGGCATGAGCGACAAAGTCGGCATGGTGCAATACGGCAGCGACGACGAATTTGTTTTTCTCGGGCGCGAGATGGCGCGCACGAAGGTTTACAGCGAATGCACGGCGCGCGAAATTGACGAGGAAATCAAGCGCATCATTGATGCCGGCTACAAAACCGCGCAGGACATCCTCTTCAACAATCGCAGCAAACTGGAATTGATTGCCGGCGCGCTGCTCGAATACGAAACGCTCGATCGCTCGCAGGTCGAGGAAATTGTCAAAACCGGCAGGTTCACTCCGCCACCGCCCAAGCCGCAAAGCGAAATGGTCCTGGGCGCGCCCGCCGGCACGCCCCTGCCGGAAACACCGCCGAAGCCCGTGCCGCCGAAACTGCCCGGCTTGGGAACGCCGGCGCCGGCCCCGGTTTGAAGGTCGCAACCGGGGTAACAAAGCCCCGTTCAAATCATTTCGGGGAGTGTCGGCGCCGGATAAACCCGAAACTCGAAATCCGAAGATCAAGCAACATCCGGCGGCGGCATCACTCTTTCGATTTTGAAATTTCGGACCTCGGATATCCTTCGGTCTTCGGGCCTCGGCATTCGGATTTTGCCTCTCCTACGCGCCTTTTTCCAAAGTCTTCAAATCCTCGGCCAAAAACCGGGTCACATCCTTGAACCGCGCGACGTTATCCGGGTTGACGGCCATGAGCGTCTGGTGCGCTTCGAGACTGGTGCGCGTGATTTGCTCATGCGTTGGATGGGTGGGTTCGGGCGTGCAGGTCTCAATGTCGTCGGGCAATTGCAACGCGCCGGTGATGATTTTGAAGAGATGCAACGCGCCCAGATTTTCCAGCAACTCGGTGATGCGTGCGTTCGGATTGAACAGCTCGATGCCGCGTTGATTGGACGCGCCCGCCTGGTTCATTTTTAATCCGAACCCCGCCAGCACGCCGAGAAACGTGCTGTCCATGAGCACACACTCCGACAGGTCAATGATGAAATGACCGTAGCCTTTCTGCGCCAGCCCGGCGAGCAGCACCTTGAAATCGGGGCTGAACGAGAAATTGGCGCGACCCGATATTTTCACACAGGCGAAATCCTTGCCGACCAACACCAGCAATTTTGCAGTCAAAGTTGACATTTTTTAACAACAAATTTTGCGCGTTCACGCCGCAGCCGCCTGCGGCAGGACAATCTGCACGAGCGTTTCCTGCAATACCAGGGCTTCGTCGAGTCCGCTGGACACCAGCCGCTGGTTGCAGCGCAGCAGCAAATCCATGGCGCGAACCAATTCGTCCGGGGTATATTTTTTCGCCTGCGGCAGCGCTTTGTAAAGCACATACGGATTCAATGCCAGCGGATTAAATCTCCGGTCCGCGGGCAGTTTATCCGCCGGCACGCGCTCCAGTTGCGCCTTGAACCGGTGGTAATCCATTTCCGGTTTGATCCAGCCTTCGCGCAGCATCTCTTTCAGCAGCAACATCGCGCGCACTTTTGAAATCAAGCCGTAAAGCAAACCGATTTCGGACTTGTGCGAATCGGTTTTAACTCCCCACAATTCCTCATCCAGGGCCGAAAGCATTCGGCCCAGATCGCGGTCGCCCAAAGCATCGCCCAGCGCAAAGGCCCGCGCCGTTTTGTTCCGCGTGCAAATGGCGGCAACGTCGGCAAACTCGATTTTCTTCCGCCCGCCGGCGAACAGGCACAGTTTTTCAACCTCGTTCTCAAGCTGGCGCGGATTGGGCCCGACGCGATTGACCAGTTCGGCCAGCGCTTCCTCGGAAATTTCCTTTTGCCGCAGGCGAACGGCCGCTTGCGACGCGGCTTCCGCGCGTTCCGCCCAATCGCGATCATCCACCGACCAGCCGGAAAAGTTTTCAACCGTCCCGATTTGGTCGAGTGTTTTGAAAAAGGTTTTGCGCTTGTCCACCTTGCCCGCGCTGATGAGCAGCCGGACGCCCGACCATTTGAAATTTTTCAACTCCCCGGCCAGATCGTTCAGCGTTTCCGTGACATCCGAGGCGGAGGCGGCGCGTTCGTCGCCGAGAAAATTACAATCGCGCAGCCAGATGACCTTGCCGGAGCCGAAAAAGGGCAGGGTTTGCAGCGCTTCGCGCAATCGGGCGAGGACAGTGAGCGCCTCGCCGCTGTTGGAGACCGTGGCCTCGATGATTTCGTGGTCCATGCCGCCGAGTTCATCACACCATTGCCGGTGGAGCTGTTTGGCGCGTTGCTTGACGGCAAACTCGTCGTCGCCGCAAATGAGGGCCACCGGCTGAGAGGTCTTGACCGCAGACATGTTTATTGGTTCCCGGGAGTTTCCAGTGGTTTCATCGCCGGAGCAAAGAATTAATGACTAATAGTGAAGCACAATGACAAAAGAATTCCCAATGAATCAATGCCGAAACCACTCGTGGTTTTTTGCCCTCCGGGGTCATTTGCGCTTCGTCATTCCTTGGTCATTATGGTTTCGTTCTTCGTCATTCCTTTCCGTTCTCAGCCGGGGCAAATGGCCGCCGGAGTGCCGCCTGATTCCATTGAAAAGCCAGGTCATCTGTCTTATTCGGCTTCGCTGCCGGTTTCATTGATCTTGTTCAGCACCTCGCTCATGTCCTCGACTTGTTCAAAAAGCTCGGAGGCGACAAAAATCGGTTTCTTTTGCGCGGCGGCGATGGCGAGGCAATCGCTGGGGCGCGCGTCCACCTCGACAATTTTCCGCGCCAGCTCGTTTTGCTGCTGCAAGATGAGCCGCGCGAAGTAGGTTGAATTCTTCAAATCCGTGATGATGACGCGCTCGACATTGATGCCGAAGCCCTGGAAAATCCGGTTGATGAGGTCGTGAGTCAGCGGACGCTCCTTCGGCGTCTGGCGCAGAAACATGCCGATGATGGCGCCCATTTGCGGCTCGACGTTGATGACGAAAACCTTTTCATCGTTGCCCACAAACAGCGCGCAAGCGCTGTTGGCGGGAAGAATCCCCCGAATCTGAACTGGTACAACATCATGCTTCATGCCACGAATTTAGGCCACATCCTGCGAAAAACAAGTCCCAGTTTGACGTTCCATCAGTGCGTTTGCCCGCAGCCACACGGAGCTGCGGTTGTTTTTGGCGGGTCATAATTCAAATACGGTCCCAGCCAGCGTTCTATTTCCTGCAAGGTCATGCCTTTGCGCAAATGATAATCCAGAACCTGATCGCGACCGAGCCTGCCGACGGCGAAGTATTTCGATTCCGGGTGCGCAAAATAAAGCCCGCTCACGCTGCTGGCGGGCCACATGGCGCAGCTCTCGGTGAGCTGGATCCCGGTGTTCTTCTCCACCTCGAGCAGTTTCCAAAGAATTTCCTTTTCCGTGTGGTCGGGACAGGCGGGATAGCCCGCCGCCGGCCGGATGCCGCGATACTTTTCCCCGATCAAATCTTCGGTGGTCAGCTTTTCAGCTTTGCCGTAGCCCCACTCCTCGCGGACGCGCCGGTGCAGAAATTCCGCGAACGCCTCCGCCAGCCGGTCGGCCAGCGCCTCGGCCATGATGGCGTTGTAATCATCGTGGTCGGCTTTGAATTTTTTGACCAGCTCGTCCAACCCGTGCCCCGAAGTCACAGCGAACGCCCCCAAATGGTCGGCGGGAAAACGTGCTTCCGGCATCTTGCCGGAAGTTCCGTTTGAAGTTTGATCTGCCGGCGGGACGCCGGCAGCACGTTTCGGCGCCACAAAGTCCGCCAGGCACCAGTTCGGCGTGCCGTCGTCCTTGGCGATTTGTTGACGGAGGAAATGAAAGGTCGTCAGGACCTTCTTGCGCGATTCGTCCGTGTAAAGCTCCATGTCGTCGCCGACGCGGTTGGCCGGGAAGAAGCCATAAACGCCGCGGGCAGCGATCCGTTTCCCGGCGACAATTTTTTTGAGCAACTCCTGCGCGTCAGCGAAAAGTTTGCGCGCCTCCTCGCCGTGGTTCGGATGATTCAAAATGGCCGGATGGCGTCCGCGCAGCTCCCAGGTGTGAAAGAACGGTGACCAGTCAATGAAGGGGACGAGGTCTTTTAATTCGATCCGTAGCCGCCGATGTGAATCGGCGGATTCGTTGGTTCCGGATTTCCGCGGATTCACATCCGCGGCTACAACGGAAGATAGCACGCGCACGCCGGAAAACTCGGGCTTTGGCAAATCATCAAATTTCAGCTTCGGGGCGTTGGCGCGGGCCTGTTCGATGGAAAGCAATTTTGCCTGCTGCCCGGTGTGCTGCGCCCGGATGCGGTCATATTCCTCACGGATTTGCCGGGCGAACTTCGGCCGATGCCCGGCGCTGACCAGATTGCTCACCACGGGCACGGCGCGCGAGGCGTCGAGGACGTGCACGACCGGTTGCGCATAGCCCGGCGCAATTTTCACGGCGGTGTGGGCCTTGCTGGTCGTGGCGCCGCCGATGAGCAGCGGCAGTTTCAAGCCTTCGCGTTCCATCTCGCGGGCGACGTGCGCCATTTCGTCGAGTGACGGCGTGATCAGCCCGCTCAGGCCGATGATGTCCACCTTCTGCTCGCGGGCGGTGGCGAGGATTTTGTCGCACGGCACCATCACGCCGAGGTCAATGACCTCGTAGTTGTTGCAGCCGAGCACGACGCCGACAATGTTTTTGCCGATGTCATGCACGTCGCCCTTGACGGTGGCCATGAGGACTTTGCCGGCGTTTTTGTGCACGCCGCCGGCGGCCTGCTTCTCCGCCTCCATGAACGGCAGCAGATGCGCCACGGCTTTTTTCATCACGCGGGCGGATTTCACCACCTGGGGCAAAAACATTTTGCCGGCGCCGAACAGGTCCCCGACGACGTTCATTCCCGCCATGAGCGGGCCTTCGATGACCGGCAATCCCGACTTGTCGGGATATTTCTGGCGCGCTTCTTCAATATCCCGGTCAATGAAATCCACGATGCCTTTCACGAGCGCGTGGCTGAGGCGCTCCTCGACGGTGCCTTTGCGCCATTCGCCGGCGACGGCTTCGACCTCGCCCTTCTGTTTCACCGACTCGGCAAACTTGACGAGGCGCTCGGTGGCGTCGAGCCGGCGGTTGAGCAGCACATCTTCGACGAGTTCGAGCAGGTCTTTGGAAACCTCCTCGTAAACGGCCAGCATTCCAGGATTGACGATGCCCATGTCGAGGCCGGCCCGGATCGCGTGATAAAGAAACGCGCTGTGCATCGCCTCACGCACGACCTTGTTGCCACGGAAGCTGAAGCTGACGTTGCTGATGCCGCCGCTGACCCGGGCGAGGGGGAGATTTTCCTTGATCCATTTCGTCGCGCGGATGAAGTCCACGGCATAATTCGCATGCTCTTCCATGCCGGTGCCGACGGTGAGCACGTTCGGATCGAAGATGATGTCCTGCGGCGGGAAGCCGGCCGTCCGGGTGAGCAGATCGTAGGCGCGTTGGCAGACCGCGACGCGGTGCTCGAAGGTGTCGGCCTGGCCGCGCTCATCAAAAGCCATGACGACGACGGCAGCGCCATAGCGGCGAATCAGTTTTGCCTGGTGAAGAAACTTCTCTTCGCCTTCTTTAAGACTGATCGAGTTGACGATGCCCTTGCCTTGAAGACATTTCAGCCCGGCCTCGATGACTTCCCACTTCGAGGAGTCCACCATGACGGGCACTTTGCAAATGTCCGGCTCACTGGCGACGAGGTTGAGGAAGCGCGTCATCGTCGCGACGCCGTCAATCATTCCTTCGTCCATGCAGACATCAATGGCTTGCGCGCCGTTCTCGACCTGCTGGCGGGCGACGGTGAGCGCGGCCTCGAAATCGCCGGCCTTGATGAGTTGCGCGAACTTTGGCGAACCGGCGACATTCGTGCGCTCGCCAATGTTGATGAAATTGATGGAGGGGAGCGCACCCGCCTCGGGTGCCGTTTCCCGCGCCTCGCGGGAAACACCACTCGCGAGGGAATCAGCGTCGCGGGGCGCAACGCTGGACACGCGGGGCGCGTGTGCTCCCCGAATCGTCAGTGCATCGAGTCCACTGAGGCGCAGACAAGGTTCGACTTCCGGCGGCACGCGCGGCGGCAAACCGCGCACCGCGTCGGCAATGGCCTTGATGTGCGCCGGCGTCGTGCCGCAGCAGCCGCCGACAATGTTGAGCCAGCCGTTCTGCGCCCATTCCTTCAACTGGGGTGCAAGCGTCTCCGGCGTTTCGGGAAAGCCGGTCGGGAGCAGGGGATTGGGCAGGCCGGCATTCGGATACGCGCTGACGTAAATCGGCGCGAGGCCGGAAAGTTCCTCGATGAGCGGTCGCAGCTCCTTCGGGCCCAGCGCGCAGTTCATGCCGACGGAGAGCAGGGGAACGTGGGAAACCGAATTCCAAAACGCCTCAACGGTCTGTCCGGTCACTCCGCGATTGCTGCCGGCCTGGATGAAGGTGACCGAGGCCATGATTGGAATGTGGCGACGTAAAGATTCGGAGGGGCGAGTTCCACGAGCCCCTGACTTTCCCGACAATTCGGATTTATGGGACTCGCGGAGCTCATCCCTCCGATAGGGAAGGGGATCGAGTTCGCGTTCCTCAAAAATCTTCTGAATCGCAAAGAACGCGGCTTTGCCGTTAAGCGTGTCAAAAATCGTTTCCACCAGCAGCAGGTCCACGCCGCCGTCGAGCAAACCGTTCACCTGTTCGCCGTAAACTTTCACCAGCTCATCGAAGGTCGCGCCGCGAGCGGCGGGATTGTTCACATCGGTGGAAATGGACGATGTTTTCGTCGTCGGGCCGATGGCGCCGGCCACGAAGCGTACCCGTCCCGGCTGTGCCGCCATGACTTTGTCCACCGCCCGCCGGGCGCATTGAGCTGCGGCGACGTTGATTTCATACGCCAGCGACTCCAGGCCATAATCCGCCTGGGAGATGCGGTTGGCGTTGAAAGTATTCGTGCCAATGATGTCCGAACCAGCCTCCAGAAACTGCTGGTAAATGTCGTAAACGATCTCCGGCCGGGTCAGGTTGAGAATGTCGTTATTGCCCTTGAGGTCGCGTGGGTGGTTTTTGAAACGGTCGCCGCGGAAATCGGCTTCGGAGAGCTTGAGCGCCTGGATCATGGTCCCGCGCGGACCGTCAAGGATGACGATCCGCTCGCGCAACCGGCGTTGGAGATGTTCAATTTTGTCCGGCATCGGTTTGATGCAAATTAACCGGCTGCAAACTAACGGCAAACCCTTCCCTGTGCAAATTAAAAATCAACGCATCTTGATATGATGATATGATACAAAATCCGAAGGCCGAAACCCGAAAGAAATCCGGGGGCCGAAATCCGAGGCGATGCGACTGGCCGTTGCCGCCTCCAGTGTTCGGTGTACACGCTTCAGCGTGCCAGCCGAATTCCAAGACGGCACGGACGATAATGGACATTTTCGGGTTTCTGATTTCGGCCTTCTTTCGGCATTCGACATTCGGATTTCGGATTTATCATGTTGCCCCGCTCTTCACTTGCATGGCTGCCATCCCTTCCCTATGCTTGGCTGCGCAACCCATGAAACCGGCGATTTGGCTCAACCATCCTCCTCTCCCGTGAAAATCCGCAAAGCTGTCATCACCGCCGCCGGCCGGGACCAGCGCCGCCTGCCTCTGCAAACGCTGGTGGACCGCGACGGCCAGACCAAATCGGCGCTCACCATCCTGCTCGAAGAAGTCCTGCAAGCCGGCATCGAGGAAATCGGCCTGGTGATTGCGCCGGGCGATCAAAGCGCGTTTGCCGCGGCCGCCGGACCGCACGTCAATCGCATTCAATTCATCGAGCAACCCGCGCCGCTGGGCTACGGCCACGCGGTGCTCTGCGCCCATCCGTTCACCGGGGCGGAGCCGTTCCTGCTGTTGGTGGGCGACCACCTCTATGTTGCCAATGGCCAGAAATCGTGCGCGCGGCAACTGGTGGAAATCGCCTCGGCGGAATCCTGCGCGGTGTCGGCGGTGCAGCCCACGCACGAGAGCCAGTTACCCCACTACGGCGCGGTCGGAGCCCGGCGGCTGGCGGGCCACGCCGGTCTCTACCAGGTGGACCGCGTGCTCGAAAAACCGACGCCGACCGTGGCTGAACAAAAACTCATCGTGCCCGGTTTGCGCGCCGGCCACTATCTTTGCTTCTTTGGCATGCACGCGTTGACACCGGGCGTGATGGATATTCTGAAGGAGCTGGTGGGCCGGGGCCAGGGTGCCGGGGGCGCGCACCTTTCCGACGCGCTGGAGAAAGCGGCAGGAAGCGAACGCTATCTGGCCTGCGAACTTCAGGGCCGCCGCTACGACATCGGCGTCAAATACGGCCTGCTCACCGCGCAACTGGCGCTGGCGCTCAACGGCCAGGACCGCGACGAAGTCCTGACGCAGCTCGTCGAACTGCTGGCGCAGACCCCGCGAGGTGCAGCTTGACACCGGCACTCATCCCAAATTCCGAAGCCGGCCTGAGCGTAGCTGCGACGCCTCGTCGCAGAAAGGTGCAGGCGACGCCCTCGTCGCCAGTTGTGGCGGCGATTATGCCGCTGCCGGAAAAAATGCGACGGGGGCGTCGCTATCACCCTGTGGCGACGAGGCGTCGCCGCTACTTTAGGCCGGCCGCTTCGGAGTTCGGATTCATTTTTTGAGGCATGGCCAGCAAACTCGTTCAACTCATCACTTCGCCGGACCCGGCGGTGCGCAACCAGTCGCTCGACGCCGTCTGCCGCGCCGCGTCGGTGCCGGAGCTGCTGGCTGAATGCGCCGAACTCGAGGCCTTCCGTCATCGCAGCGAAAACCTTTATGAATGCGTCCGCGCCCTGCTGTTCCTCTATGCCATCCACCGGTTTCATTTGCCGTTGAAGCCGGCCGTCCACGCCCGGACCCTGATTTCGTTTCATGGCTACACGCAACTGCTGCAGCGCCGGTTTGAAGAAGCCATCGCCACTTTTCTCAAGGCGCAGGCGGCGGATGGGCCGTCCGACCCGATTTCCAGCGCGCTGGCCGTGGCCTATTACCGGCTGGCCTTGCAAACGCTGGCCGACCAGGTCCGCCGCAGCGTGCGCTCGGTGCGTGGCAATCAATGGATGTTCCGCATGGGACATCCCGCCGATCATCCGCTGCGCATCCGGCCCGAGCTGCTGCGGCGCAGCGACGAGGACGGCACCTACCCGATCCTGCGCGAACGCACGCCGGTGCGCATGGACCTGACGCATTGCGGCTGGAGCGACATTTTCTTTCTCGGCATGGATTATCCCGAGGGCGCGAAGGTGTTGAACATCTCGATTGACCTCGGCGTGCACGGGCGCGACTCCGCCACGCGACCGCCCGTCGAAACCTACCTGCGCGTGCTGGATGAACCGTTGCTGCGCCTGACCAGCGTGGATCTTGGCGCCACCGCCGACATCACGCACCTGGCCGACGTGTTCGATTTCGCCAAAGACTACCTCGGCCTGCTCAAGGCGGCGGTCATCGCCAGCGGCATCGTTCCGCCCGGCGTCGAAGGCTCGGGCCAGAGCCTCGCCGACTTGCTGGCGCGGGTGGTGGGGCCGGGCAGGGGACTCGAACTTGTCAGCGCCGTCAACGGCATTCCCAAAGGTTCGCGCCTCGCCGTCTCCACGAACCTGCTGGCCTCCATGATTGCGTTGTGTATGCGGGCCACCGGCCAGGCCAGTTCGCTTCATGGTTCGCTCCAGGAGGACGAACGCCGGCTCGTGCTGGCGCGCGCCATCCTCGGCGAATGGCTCGGCGGTTCGGGCGGCGGCTGGCAGGACTCCGGCGGCATCTGGCCGGGCATGAAATTGATCGAAGGCATGCTCGCCGCCGAGGGCGATCCCGAATTTGGCGTCAGCCGCGGTCGGCTCATGCCGCAGCATCGCATCCTCACCCACGAAGACGCCTCGCCCGCCTTGCGGCAGAAATTGCAGGACAGCCTGGTGCTGGTGCATGGCGGCATGGCGCAAAACGTCGGCCCCATCCTCGAAATGGTCAGCGAAAAATACCTGTTGCGCTCCGAGGCTGAGTGGCAGGCGCGCCTCAGCATGCTCGCCATTTTGGACGAAATCCTCGCCGGACTCCGGCGCGAGGACGTCGCAGCTCTGGGCGCGGCGACGACGCGAAATTTCTTTGGTCCCATCCAGACCATCATTCCGTGGGCCACGAACCTGTTCACGGAAACCGTCATCAACCGGGTGCGGGCGGAATTCGGGAAAGATTTTCTCGGGTTCTGGATGCTGGGCGGCATGTCGGGCGGCGGCATGGGATTCATCTTTGACGCCGCGAAGAAAGCCGCGGGCCAAGCGCGGTTGCAGGAGTTGATGACGCAGACCAAGCGCGAGTTTGAATATTCCCTGCCGTTCGCGATGGAGCCGGTGGTCTATGACTTTGCCATCAACGAAAAAGGCACCTGGGCCGACCTGTTGCATGGCCGGTCCGCCCTGTTGCCGCAGGGATATTACGCGCTCATCATGCCGCCGTTGTTGCGTCAGGATGCCCGCGCCCTGCCGCCGTTGCACCGCGCGGAAATGGACAAATTCGCCGCCGCCTGCCGTTCCAGGCCCGAACTCCGCGGCATGGTGCAGACACTCTTTGATCGGCTCCTGCCGCGCCTGAAGACCGACGACACCAGCGACGAATCGTTGCCGGCATTGCTCGAACGCTACGGCTTCGACCGCGCGCAGCACGAGCAGGTCCGCGCGGATTTGAAGTCGGGGCGAATCGGCCTGGCCCAAAACCGTTTGCCGGTCAGCACGCAAATTCAGGACGTGACCGAAGGCGACGTGTTCGACGCCACGCGCGAGCTGCCGAAGAAGTATCTCGAAGCGGGCATGGCCGCGTTGGCGGCGGGTGAAGCGGCCGTGGTCACGCTGGCCGCCGGCGCGGGCAGCCGGTGGACGCAGGGCGCGGGCACGGTCAAAGCGCTGCATCCCTTCTGCAAATTCGGCGGACGCCATCGCACATTTCTGGAAGTGCATCTGGCCAAGAGCCGCCGCAGCAGCCGGCTCGGCGGCGTTCCATTGCCGCACGTCATCACCACCAGCTACATTTCACACCAGCCCACCGAGGCGTTCCTCGCGCGCGAAAAATTCTACGGCTATTCCGGGCCGCTGGTCTTGTCCGAGGGCCGCACGGTCGGCTTGCGGCTCATCCCGATGGAGCGCGATTTGAGGTTTTCCTGGGAGGAGATGCCCCAGCAAATGCTCGATGAACAACAGCAGAAGGTGCGCGACAGCCTCCGCCACGCGCTCATCGGCTGGGCGCAGCAGGCCGGCGAGGCGGGCGATTACACCGACAACGTGCCGCTCCAGTGCCTGCATCCCGTCGGCCACTGGTTTGAGATTCCCAACCTGCTCCGCAACGGCACGCTGGCGCGCCTGCTGGAGCAGCGGCCCAACCTCAAGCACCTGATGCTGCACAACATTGACACCGTGGGCGCGGACGTGGACCCGGCGATGCTCGGCTTGCACATCACGCTGGGCGGCGGGCTTTCCTTTGAAGTCATCACCCGGCGCATTGAAGATCGCGGCGGCGGGCTGGCGCGCGTGAACGGCCAGCCGCGCATTGTGGAAGGCCTGGCCATGCCGCGCGAAGAAGACGAATTTTTGCTTTCCTATTACAACTCGATGACGAGCTGGATCAACCTGGACAAGCTGCTCATCGTGTTCCAGCTCACGCGCGCCGACTTGGCCGACGCCGGCAGGGTGGCCGACGCCGTGCGCGCGCTCGCGGCCAAAATGCCGACCTACATCACGCTCAAGGACGTGAAGAAACGCTGGGGCCACGGACAGGAGGACGTTTTTCCCGTGGCGCAATTCGAGAAGTTGTGGAGCGACATGACCGTGCTGCCGGAGATGAACTGCCGGTTCATCGTCGTGCCGCGCCGGCGCGGCCAGCAACTCAAGGATCAATCGCAATTGGATGGCTGGCTGCGCGACGGTTCCGCAGCGCACGTTGAAGCTTTGTGCGAATGGTGAGCGCCGCAAAGGCGCGAAGAACTTTTTACGCGAATTACACGAATTGTCACGAATCCCCTTCTCCGCACCGGATGGGGAGAAGATGGCGCAAGCCGGATGAGGTGTCGAAACCGCAAAAAACGCGAAACACGCGAAAGTTCTGACCAAATGTGAAGCAAAAATCACTATCAGGATGATGAAAAAGCCATGTATTTGAAAATTGACCCTCAAATTCATTGGGATATTCGCATATTTTTCGGTCAAAAAAGAGTTTTTCAGCAGCCTGCTATCTGCCTGGCACATCAAATTTGATGTTGAAAGATTATGGAATTTACCGTAGAGTTTTATGTGAATGCTGGCGGGCGGGCGCCGGTGCAGGAGTTTCTCGACGAACTCAAGCAAAGTGATCCGGACGATTTCGTGGCGGTGCTGGCCGGGCTGGCGAAGTTGCGGAATCGCCAGTATCACCGCGAACCGCTGTCCAAGGCGCTCGGCGGCGGTCTGTTTGAACTCCGCCACGTGGGCAAGTTGAACACGCGCGTGTTGTGGTTCTTTATGAAGGGCCGACGCATCATCGCCGTCCACGGCATCCGCAACAAAGGCCAGGCCATCCAGTCCCGCGACCTCGACACTGCGCGGGCGCGGATGAGGGATTGGAAAGAAAGAAATGAGCTATGAGCAAAACGGATTTTGATTTGTTTTTGGAAGAACAATTGAAAGACCCTGACTTCGCCGAGCGGTTCAAAAGGGCGGGCGAGGCGTGGGACGTGGCGTTGCAGATTGCGGCGCTGCGGGAAAAGGCCGGTCTTTCCCAAAAGGACCTTGCCCGCAAGCTCAAGACCTCGCAGCAGCAGATCAGCCGGCTCGAATCCCCGTCTTACGAGGGCCACTCCCTGAGCATGTTGCGCCGCGTGGCCGAGGCGCTGGGCGCAACCGTTCACGTCGCCTTTGAAACGGGCGGTCAAACCGCCCCCATGACCCTGTCGGAATCCAAAATCCCGTATCGCACAGGCGGGCGCGGGAAGAAGTAAGATTGAACCTGTGAAAGCGAACCCCATCCTTGAAGAAGTCTGGCGGACCAAAGATCAACTGGCCGCCGAGGCGGGTTACGACGTGGACCGGTTTTTCGCCCAATTGCGAACGTGGTCCGAGGCGCATCCCCACACCGGTCAGGTCGTGCGCAATGCCGAAGAGCTTCGGCGTCTGGCCGCTGAAAAACCGGCCCTGGCCTTGAACGACCAGCCGCCGCGCAAGCAACGCAAAAAAGTTTAACCGCGAAATCTTCTGAACGATTTAATTGACAATGGGAATTCAATTTGTCCCGCCAAACATTTTCCCTGACCGCGCGAAGGTATCCGTCGGCACGCCCAAGTCGTGCTTCATCAAAACATCCCGGTCCCACGGATTTTTTGTCCGCCCGATGGAAATTCTCTGCCGGAGCGACAGGTGAAACGAATACCACGGCGAAACCAGCGCCGTGTTGATCAGCGGAAAATCCGTGCCATAGACCAGCCGCCCGGAAAATTCGGGCCGGGTCAGGGCTTCTTTCAAACTGCCCGGCCGGTTGATCTGCGTCAGCGCGGATATGTCCGTGTAAAGATTGGGAAATTCGCGCATCAGCCGCGCCAGCCGGTCGGGGCCGCGTTCGCCGTGGTATTTCTCCGACGACGCGATGTGCGCGGCCACGACCGTCACCCCGAGGCTCAACGGCAGCCGCAATTTTTCCGGGTCGCCCAATGCCTCGTCGGCGCGCGAAAAAGATTTCTCCATGCCGGTGTGTGACAGCAGTGGAAGTTTCAACTCGGCCATTTTTTTGTAAAAGGGAATAAGTCTCGGGTCGTCCGGGTCAATCGCCATGATGGGTGGAATCCATTTCACCAGCACCGCGCCGTGCGCCTTCGCCCACTCCAGCCGCGCCAGGGCGTCGCGGCGATAGGGATTCACCGACGCGCCGAACAGCAGGTTCGTGTGCCGCGCCGCCATTTCCGCGACGAACTCATTCGG
>Ga0074044_10000932_pt1 | contig 26951 bp, 25 predicted proteins | sample BogForMeECP23OM1_FD_94443 | JGI IMG/M metagenome (GOLD analysis project Ga0074044, IMG submission 94443) | Bog forest soil microbial communities from Calvert Island, British Columbia, Canada - Bog Forest MetaG ECP23OM1 | ecosystem: Environmental > Terrestrial > Soil > Wetlands ... | reverse complement strand
GGTCGCGCTCTCCATCATCAATATTTTCGGCGTGAAGACGGGCGCTTTCATTCAGAACATTTTCACCACTGCAAAAGTATCGGCACTGCTCGGCTTGGTGCTCTTCGGAATATTTCTTGGCCGGAACGCGCAAGCGGTGGCCGCGAATTTCGGCGCAAACTTCTGGCACAACGCCGGCCTGGGCACGTTGCATGACGTCGGCATGGGCGGAAGCGTGATGGTCTCGACCCTTACAGTGCTGGCGATTGCGCAAGTCGGTTCGCTGTTTTCCGCCGATGCCTGGAACAACGTTACCTTCACCGCCGGGGAGGTGAAAAATCCCAGCCGGAATCTTCCCTTGTCGCTGGCACTCGGCACCGGCGTGGTGATCGCGCTCTACATCGCGTGCAACTTTATTTATCTGGGCGCGCTGCCGCTGGTGGGCAGTCCCTCCGGGACGACACTGCTCGAGCGCGGTATCCAGTACGCCCGCGAAGACCGCGTAGCCACCGCGGTCATGACCCAGATGTTCGGTTCCGCCGGCGGTGCGCTCATGGCCGTCGCCATCATGATTTCCGGTTTCGGTTGCTGCAATGGCCTGATTCTCTCCGGAGCCCGCGTCTACTACGCCATGGCAAAGGACGGCCTCTTTTTTCGCAGCGTCGCCCGGTTGCACCCCGGCTACAAGACGCCCGCAGTTTCGCTGATGGTGCAGATGGTCTGGACGTGCGTCCTCTGTATCTCCGGCAGTTACGGCCAGCTTCTGGACTATATTATTTTTGCGGTGCTGGTTTTCTACGTGCTCACCATCGTCGGACTTTTCGTTTTGCGCCGCACCCATCCCGATGCCGAGCGTCCGTACAAGGCCGTTGGATACCCAATTCTGCCTGCAATCTATATCGTGATGGCTTTGTTTATCGACGTTGTACTGTTACGCTACAAGCCGCAATACACTTGGCCGGGACTGTTCATCGTGCTGCTTGGCATCCCGGTGTACTACATCTGGCGGCCACGAGCCCAGACGGCTTAGCAGACCGCGTCGCCAGTGCGGTTTGTATCAGGGTATGCCTTCAGGCATACCGTAAGTGAGCGTTTTTTGCGGATGCGCCTTTAGGCGCTGGCCTTTGGCTGCCAGAGTTTCATCACAGGAAGATAGGAGAGACGCTACTGATGACTGACCTCTTTGCGAAAAAGCCGCTTGAGTTGCTGATGGAGGAGGCGCGAGAGACGGGCTCGCATAGTTTGAAACGCACGCTGGGTGTATTTCAATTGACGGCGCTCGGCGTCGGCGCGGTGATTGGAGCCGGAATCTTCGTACTGTCCGGCTTGGGCGCTCACTACGCCGGACCAGGGCTGATGCTCTCTTTCATTCTCTCCGGGTTAGGTTGCACTTTTGCGGCTCTGTGCTACGCGGAGTTTGCCGCCATGATCCCACTGGCGGGCAGCGCCTACACCTACGCCTATGCGACGCTGGGCGAGATTTTTGCCTGGATCATCGGCTGGGATCTCACCCTCGAATACGCCATGGGCGCCAGCACCGTGTCCTCCGGCTGGTCGAACCACTTCATCGAACTACTGAATATTTTCCACATCAAGATGCCGCTGTGGCTCGCCTACGACCACTGGACTGGACTCCACACCGCGGAAGACATCGTCGCGCGCCAGATGGCGCAGCTCGCCGATCCCGCGCTGGTGGCTGGCACGCAAGCGTTTCTCGCAAAAAAGTCGGCGATCATGGACGCGCAATCGCCCGAGCTGTTACTGAGAGCGCACACTCTGTTGAATGCGCCCCATCTGTTCGGCTATGAAATTGGGTTAAACGTACCCGCCTTCATCATCGCTTTGGTGATCACGGCGATTCTCGTTATAGGCATCAAGGAGAGCGCCCGCTTCAACGCCACCATCGTAACCATTAAAGTTGCGGTTGTTCTCTTTGTAATCGCGCTGGGAATCCACTATGTCCACGCCGTCAACTGGGGATCGGACTGGGCGACTTTCGCGCCTTTCGGATTTTCCGGAATCGGCGCCGGAGCCGCCTACATCTTCTTCGCCTACATCGGATTCGACGCCGTTTCCACCACCGCTCAGGAGGCGAAGAATCCGCAACGCGATCTTCCCATTGGCATCATTGCTTCGCTCCTCGTCTGCACCGTGTTGTATATCGCGGTCGCGGCCGTTCTCACCGGTATGGTTCCCTGGCGAGACGTCAACATCGAAGCGCCCCTGGCTCGCGCTTTCCTGGATCGCGGCCTTACCGGTGCATCCAACATCATTACGCTAGGAGCGCTGGCCGGGCTCACCAGCGTGATGCTCGTTATGCTTCTGGGGCAAACGCGCGTTTTGTATTCAATGGCCAACGACGGCCTGTTGCCCAAGAAATTCTTTGCCGATGTTCACGAGCGCTTCCGGACGCCTTGGAAAAACACCATGCTCGTGGGCCTGTTGGCGGCGATCGTCGGCAGTCTGACGCCAATCGCTATTATCGGACAAATGGTTAACATTGGAACGCTGTTGGCATTCGTGATTGTGTGCATCGCGGTCATGGCCTTGCGCCGCACCAACCCCGGCCAACCTCGTCCCTTCCGGACGCCATGGGTGCCGTTTGTTCCAGTCATGGGCATCATTTTCAACGGCTACATGATGTACAAACTCGGCATTTGGAACTGGGCGCGCTTGATTATCTGGCTGATCATTGGCTTGGTCGTCTATTTCTCCTACAGCCGGAAACACAGCCGAGTGCAGGCCGCGCTGGAAGCCCGCAAGAATCCGTAAACAAGTTCTCTGTAAAGACGCGGCTAGCCGCGTCTCCGCGTGCAGCATTCGTTCGCCGACATTCACCTGGACGGGCGGGACGCCCGTCGCTCCATTAGCAGCTATTCTTCCTGCATTCTCCTGGCAATCGCCGTCACCAGTGCACGCGGTGAGAAGCGCACCGACTGTGCCAGCAGCCAATTCTTGAATCCCGAAATCACCACAGGTCTTCCGGCAATCAACGCGCGATATCCGTCTTCGGCGACGGTTCGCGCATCCATCGAACCGAACTTCAGCAGCCGTATGCCGGTGGCATTCGCCCGCTTGGCGAATTCCGTGGCGGTTGGGCCTGGACACAAGCAGGTTACGGTGACGCCTGATCCGTTGAGTTCGTTGGCCAACGCTTCGGACAAATGCAGGACGTACGCCTTGGTCGCGAAATATACGGCCATCAGCGGTCCCGGTTGAAACGCCGCAGTGGAGGCCACATTCAGGATGCGTCCACTCTTGCGTTCGATCATCGCGGGAAGATACAGCCGCGTCAGGTGGGTGAGCGTGGTCACGTTGAGTTGAATCTGGCGGAGACATTCTTCCAGATCGTTCTCGGCAAACAGACCATACTGTCCGAATCCCGCGTTGTTGACCAGCACGTCCACCTGAATATCGGCGCGCGTGGTCTGATCCAGCACATACGCGGAAGCTCCGGGATCGGTCAGGTCGGTCGCCAAAATAAGCGAGCGCGTTCCATGCGATTTCTCCAGTTCCGATGCGAGTTGCCGGAGTTTATCCGCGCTGCGGGCGACCAGAACCAGGTTGTATCCTTCGCGCGCGAAGATGCGAGCGAACTCTATTCCGATTCCGAACGAGGCGCCGGTGATCAGCGCGGTTTTGCGGTCAAGCATGGGAGCCACAGTTCAACCGAAAAGATCATGTCATAAACAAAGGCGGGTCCGAAGACCCGCCTCTGCGTCCAAGAAGCGGTTTCGCTTACACATGCGCCAGCGCCGGCTCCACTCCGTAGATCGAGTGCCACGAAGTTGCGGCTTTCAGGCGATCGTTCACGTTATTGATGTTCTTTACGCCTTCATCTTCCAGCCACTTCCGGAAAGCATTCGCGCCGTGTTTCGCGTAGACGGGGATGCCTTCCTTCCACGTGGCGCGTCCGCAGAGCACGCCGTTGAATTTCACGCCCGACTCGGCTGCCAACTCCAGCGACTCGGTAAACTCGGAATTGCTCACGCCCGCTGACAGATAAATAAACGGCTTGGTCGAGACGGTCGCTGCTTCATGGAAGAATTTAATCGCTTCCTGTTTCGAGTAGGCCTTTTCACCCTTGTAGGACTTCGTCCCTTCCACAAACTTCATGTTGATCGGGACTTCGACCTTCATCACGTCGACGCCATAGCGGTCTTTGGTGAATTCACGCATGCTTTCGATGACCGCCTTCGGTTTCTTCTTGGCGAAGTCGAAACCCTTCTCGTCCACGCCTTCTTCGTAAGTAACAAACTCCAAAAAGAACGGAATGTCATTGGCGCGGCACTCATCGCCCAGTCTCTCGACCCAGGCATGCTTCTTGTCGTTAATGTCTTTCGGATCAAACGGCGTGTAGTAAAGCAGAATCTTGACGCAGTCCGCGCCCGCTTCTTTCAGCCGACGCGCCGACCAGTGATCGAGCAGGTCGCCCAGACGTCCCGGTCCGGTCTTGTCGTAGCCAGTCTTTTCATAAGCCAGCAGCAGGCCGGCGTTCTTGGCGCGACGCTTCGAAGCTGGCAGTCCCCACTCCGGGTCGAGCAGGATGGCGGTGGCATGGGGCGTCAACACCTCGCTCACCAAAATCTTGAACTCTTCCATCATGGAGTCGGAAACCGCCGAGCCCTTTTCCTTGGCAAGAGACTTCTGCAGTGAGCCGCGCTGGTCCATGGCCGCGGCGGCGATTACGCCATGTTTATTTGATACCGCCTGCATTCCGGCGAGTTTGCCGGGGGTAAGTTTCATAAATCCTCCTATGAGTGCAATAGCAACAGATAATTCTAAACCACGGTCCCTGCCGTGGGAATAAGCATTCACATTAGATATTGTCATCCCGAGCGAAGCGAGGGATCTGCAGTTCGCCGCAAACTGCAGATCCCTCGCTTCGCTCGGGATGACAACTCATGGAGGGTGTTGTTGCGAACAATCCGTGCCTTCGCCAAGGCCTCCCGTTCACTGCCGCAGCGCCAGCGTTCCGAGCACTGTCTGTTGCCTGGCGATCAGCGACTGGATGCCCTGCCGCGCCATCGCCATCATCTTTGCCAGTTGAACGTCGTCGAACACCTGGTGCTCGGCGGTCGCCTGGAGCTCAACAATTTTGTTGCCTGCGGTCATGACGAAGTTCATGTCCACATCGGCTCGCGAGTCTTCTTCGTAGTTGAGATCGAGAAGAACTTCGCCGTCCACGATGCCGACGCTGATGGCGGCCACAAAATCCTTAATCGGAGCCGAACTCAATGTTCCCGCATCGACCAGCCGTTGCAGAGCCAGGCCCAGCGCGACGAATGCTCCGGTGATCGATGCCGTCCGCGTGCCGCCGTCCGCCTGGATCACGTCGCAATCGATCCAGATGGTGCGCTCGCCCAGTCGCTTCAAATCCGCGACCGCGCGCAGCGAGCGTCCGATGAGGCGCTGAATTTCCTGCGTACGTCCGCTTTGCTTCCCCTTGGCCGATTCTCGCGCGGTGCGGGTCAGCGTCGAGCGCGGCAGCATTCCATATTCGCCGGAGATCCATCCCTTGCCCGAATTGCGCAGGAATGGAGGCACCGTCTCCTCGACCGAAGCGGTGCAGATGACGCGGGTGTTCCCCATCTCAATCAGCGCCGATCCCTCCGCGGTGGAGATGAAGTCGGGAATGATGTTGACGGGACGAAGCTGCTCGGGAGCGCGGTTATCGCTGCGAAAGATCATCGACGGAATTCTAACAGCCTGCGGGAGAACGGTAGCTCTCAGACGTCAGCTTTCAGCTCTCAGCAAACCTCTCCAAGTTGTCATCCTGAGCGTAGCAGGGGGTAGTTGAGTGCGACCATGTGCTCTGAAACACCCACACTTTCGCAAAAAACGCGAATGTGTGGGGCACACGGCCGGATTGGTGCGGCCCCGCTCTCGAAGAATAGGAAGTCAAAGTCCCCGCCCTGTCGCGGAAGGCGCGACAAGGACGGGCCACCCTCGCGGCATTGAGATCAGGGAAAGTTTGGGCCAGCCCTCTCACTGATTGCCTGCCTGAATAATCGTCGTCACATCGAACGTTTCGGTCAGGTCCGCATGTCCGGCGAGCGTTTCACGGGTCTTGCCCTCCACCAGGATGTTGACCCGCTGAATCCCCGGAACGTTGACGGCGAGCGTCTCCACCAGCGAATTTACGGTGAGCTGCTCGGTGAGAACGCCGGAACGATGCTGATCCGCGAAGGCGGCATTCAGATCGATAACGGCCGCTCCGGGATCGACCAGGAAGATGCTGCGAATGTCCGCGGCCGGAGCCAGCGGATGCGGAGCGCCGGGTTGCTGGTAGATACGCAACAACGCGCGCAATAATTCTTCGGCTCGCTGCTGGCGTCCTCCGGGAAGAGGAATCTTTGCCGAGCGCGCACGGAGCGTGCCCGCGGCATCGTCCGCTACATATAAGGTAACCGTTTCCGTGGGACCGTTGGCGGGAGGAGCGACGGGGAACTCGTCGGCGGCAAGCGAATCGAATTCCCGCGCCTGTCGCCGCATGTGGCGAAGGTAGATTCCCATCGAGACGACCAGCAAGAGCAGCGCTGCTACTCCGATTAAGAGATGGCGTGGAATCATGGTTGCACCATCATGGCATCGGGTGATCGGGTGATCGGGTCATCGGGTGATCTAAAGTCAAAGGCCTTTGACCTTCGATGACCCGATGACCCGATGGCCCGATGACCTGATTTTTTCAGCTTGCGTTTCATTGCTGCACCATCAGGCGGTCGCGGACAGAAGCCACGGCATCGGCGATGGCCGACGCGGCGCGTTGTTGATAATTGGCCGAGGTCAAGTCGGCGATGCCGTCCGCTCCGGGAGCGAGTTCCACGGCGACTGCGGGCATGGACACGTTATTCAGCGGACGCAACGAGGCGGAAGATGCTTTCACCGGGAATTCTCGCTTCTTCATCTCGATAAGGATTGCCGCCGACACGATGCGGCTGACGGGCAAAGCCGGAGCCTGGGCCGCGTTCCAGGGATGAAATACTCCATTGCTCGGTCCTTCCACGGGAAGCAGAGCGGTGAAGACGCGGGCGCCGCTGCCCGCGGAATCCGCGTGCAGGCTGATGTAGATTCCGGCGCGCGCAACGTTGGCGGCCGCGGCGCGCTGGTCCAGAGTCAACGTGCTGTCGCCGTCGCGCAGCATAGCAACCGCGAAGCCTCGAATCTGCAGTTCGTGGCGCAGCAGGCGGGCGAATCCCAAGGTGACGTCTTTTTCGGCCAGAGAATCGGACAAGGCCGCGCCCCGTTCGTCGCCGCCGTGCGCGGGATCGACCACGGCGAGAACGCGCTGAGCAATGCTCGCGGCGGGTTGGACCGGCGCGGGATTCTCGGTGCCATTGTTCAGGGAGCCATTATTCGGCGACTCATTGTTCGGAGATCCGACGTTCGGCGAGCCAAGGTTGGGCGACTCAGCATTCGGAGATCCGACGTTCTGCGAGCCAAGGTTCTGCGAGCCAGCGTTCGGAGATCCGGCAACACTCGGCGTGGCGGATGTTTGTTGGACCGCGGAAATGATGATCGTCCTTCGGTCGTTGCTGAAGCTGGCCATCAGGGGCTGGTTTGCCGCGACCTCTAACTCGGCGTCGCCGTTATTTTCGGAGTAACTGGCTTGCTTGATGACGCTGTTGTCAAAGGAAATCGACTGGCTTCCCGGGGAAACGACCGGGTCTCGCCTGAACACCATGCGCAGCTTGCCGGGTTCGGTGGAGATGGTCGGATTCACGGGAGCGGTGAAAGTGAGCAGCAGGCGCGGCGGGTTGCTCGCGTCCAGCCGGAAACTAGCTTGTATGGCGACCTCGCCGACGAACAGACGGCGCGCGCTTTCATGAAAATTCACCGAGGTTCCCAGGAAACGCGGCAGCAGCGTGCCCAGCGAACTTATGGGGACGAGTCCACGGGAGTTTTCGATCAGGAAGGGAGCCGAGAGATCAAAATCGTGTCCGCGAATCACGGCCCGCGTTCTTCCTGCGGCAAACTCGGCATCCACTGTGTTATAGCGCAGCTTCCAGCGCTGTCTGTCCGACTGGCTGCTGACGCGGCCCAGCGGTTCCAGAAGTTCGAGCAGCCCGACATACTCGTGGCCCGCACGCTCCAGAACCGGGAGTGAGTAGACGGCGACGGGAGAATAGACGGAGATGCGCCGGTCATCCGTATTAGGCAGGGCGGAAGGCGGCGCGGATAGAAGCGCGACCGTGGCGAGCAGTACCCATGACCCAGTACTCAGTACCCAGTACAGCACTTTCCATCTAGAACTGGGTACTGGGTTCCGAGTACTGGGTACTTTACTCCAGCGCATAAATCGTGAGCCCGCTCAGCAGCTTGGGGTAGAAATCGGTGGACTTCTGGGGCAGCACCTCGCCGGCAAAGGCGATATCGCGAACCTGTTCCATGCGTACCGCATTCATCAGGAACGCTATTTGGGCCTTTCCGTTGCGCACCTGCAGCAGCGCTTCCGCGGTTTCGCGACAATACGAAACGTTCTCCTGATTGCGGATGGCTTCCCCGGAAATCTTCAGAGCGCCTTCCAGCAGGCACTTGTGCAATTGAACGACGTCGAGCGCTTGCTGGCGCAAAGAAAGCTTTCCGAACAAGTTGGTGCCGATCGCCTTCGGGGAGTGGAGCAGAAATGCACGGTCGGCGGTGACGGCGAGCGGCGCCGTTCCTGCATGTCCGGCCTGCTGCAGGATGGTAGTGGCGCGCGCGGCGTCGACTCCGGCATCGACCTCTTCCACGTTGAAGAACTTCTCGGCCTGCGCCCGAAATTGCGCCGCCGAAAAAGCTGGCAGGCCGAACACGAGCCGGTGCGTGGGCAGAATCACCAGGCCGGGGCGGCTCATATCGACGAAGGTCATCATCACCGAGTCGTAGGCAGTGGGAAGGCCCGAGCCGGTCTCGGCCTCGGCTCGCCGCTGGTCGCGATAGGTCAGAGCAGTTTCATAGCGGTGATGGCCGTCGGCGATGATCAGCTTTCGATCCCGCATCTGTTGTTGCACGGAGGCAATGAGCGAGGGGTCAGAGATCTTCCAGACGCGGTGCACGACGTCGTACTCGTCGGAGACCTGGATGTCCGGAGGTTTATCGAGGGCTGCCGCATCGAGCAGGGCATCGACCTTGCCCGCTCCACTGTAGAGCATGAACAGTTGGCCAAAGTGGGCTCGATTGGCACGCAGCAGGTCCAAGCGGTCGGCTTTCGGCTTGGCCAGCGTTTGCTCATGGCGGAAGACGACGCCCGCGGAATACTCTTCGATCCGGCCGAGGGCGATAAAGCCCCGGCGCTCGGCCTGCATGTCGGTTCCCGGGACCTTAAACGTCTGTGAATAGCGATAGATGGAAGGCTCGGGGTCGCGCCGCAAAACGCCGGTCTGGCGCCAGTTCTGGAAGGAAGCCGCCGCCCGGGAGTAGACGTTCTCGGCGTCGCTGTCCCCCGGCAGGCGCTTTCCGAGAATGATGCGCACCAGGTTATAAGGACTAGCCTGGTAGTAGCGCTCCTGCATGGCGGGGGTAATTTTGTCGTAGGGCTGGGTCACAACCTGCTGGAGCGGCACGCGTTCGGGGTCGTAGCGCCACGCTCGAAATGGGGAAACAATGGCCATAAGGAGAAGGCAGAATTGTAGCAGGGACGATCGGGCAGCGGCCGGAAGTCCGGGCCAATGAGCAGAAGAGAAAAAAAGTGCGCACCGTCAGAAGCAACTTTCCCGATTTGCTTCCGAATCTTAGGGTCGCGTCCTGAAAAGATGACAACAGTTTTTCGAGACTGTGCTACTATCCGGCTCATAGAGCTTGTTGTGGCCCGCCTTGTGGGATGCGGGTTGCCTCCCGCCAAGTGCGGATCTAGTGGGGCCTATGCGGTACGGCAAACAGTTTTCGGCTCGCTTCTCGCTGGCTGTACTTCTGGTGGTTGCTGTGTGCGGCGCGCTGCCGCTCCTGGCGCAGACTTCGACTGGGGATGTCCACATCCAGCCCCGCGTCACGCCGCCGACTCCGAAAGAGGCGGAGATTGATCCGGCGTTTAAAACCCACACCAAGCCTTACAAAGTAGCCGTGGACATGGTGCTGGTGCCGGTGACCATCACCGATCCGCTAAACCGGCTCGTCACCGGCCTCGACCGCGAAAACTTCAACCTTTACGAAGGCAAAGACCAGCAGGAGATCAAGACTTTCTCCAGCGAAGATGCTCCGGTGTCGATCGGGGTGATCTTCGACATGAGCGGGAGCATGAGCAGCAAGATCGAGCGGGCGCGCGAGGCGGTGGTCGAGTTCTTCAAGACCGCGAACCCGCAAGACGAGTTCTTCATGATCACCTTTGCCGATAAGCCGGAGGAGATCGCTGATTTCACCAGTTCGGTGGATGACATTCAGGGTCGGCTGGTATACAGCGTTCCCCGGGGCCGCACGGCGCTGCTGGACGCCATCTACCTTGGCGTCACAAAAATGCGCCAGGCCAAATATCCGAAGAAGGCTTTGCTGATCATCTCTGACGGCGGCGACAACCATAGCCGGTATACCGAGAACGAGATCCGTTCCATGGTTAAAGAAGCCGACATTCTCATTTATGCCATCGGCATCTACGATCATTATTTCCCCACCGAAGAAGAGCGGCTTGGACCTGCCCTGCTAAGCGACGTAACCGAACTGACCGGTGGACGGGCCTTCACCATTGATAACCCGAACGACCTGGCGGACGTTTCCACGAAAATTGGTATCGAGTTGCGCAACCAATATGTAATCGGATACCGTCCTCGGAATCCAGTGCGCGATGGCAAATGGCGTAAAATAAAAGTGAAACTGTTACCGCCAAAAGGATTGCCGCCGCTCCGGGTGTACGCCAAGACGGGTTACTATGCGCCGACGGAATAATGTTCCGCTCCTGATTTTCTTCCTTCTGACGACGCTGTTTGTGGCTAACTTGCAAGCGCAAGGCGGATCCGCGTCCCAGTCGACACCGCAATCTGCGCCGCCCAGCGCCGCGCCTCCGCCCTCCTTCACGGGACAGGGCGCAGCCTCTCCGAACGTCTCTGGGAACGTCTCTCAGAGCGCCTCCCCGAACTCTGCGCAGAATCCGGATTCGGCTGACAGCGGCGTTTTTGTTTTTCGCAAGGAAGTCGAAGAAGTCGTGCTGCACGCGACGGTGGTCGACGAGAAGCAACACATTGTCACCAGCCTCGATAAGGGTGATTTCAGCATTTTCGAGGATGGGCATCCCCAAACCATCACTTCGTTCCGTCATGAAGACATTCCGGTCGCCATGTGCATCGTTATCGATAACTCTGGTTCCATGCGCGAGAAACGGCAAAAGGTGAACGTCGCCGCCCTCGATCTGGTGATCTCGTCGAATCCAAATGACGAAGTATGCATTGTCAACTTCAACGACGAGTACTACCTTGACCAGGAATTCACTTCGAACATCAAGAAGCTGAAAGCGGGATTGGACAAGAGCGAGACGCGCGGCGGCACCGCGCTTTATGACGCGGTTACAGCCACCGCGAATCACTTGAAGACGGATGCGAAGCTGGAAAAGAAAGTCATTTTTGTAGTGACCGACGGAGACGACAACGAGAGCGGGGAAACTCTCGAAAAGGCGGTGCAACGTCTGCAGGGCGATGGCGGACCCACCGTTTACGCGATTGGCATCCTGGAGAAGGAAGAGCATCCAAAGCACGCCAGACGCGCCCTGCAACTGATGTCGGAGAGAACTGGCGGCATAGCTTTCTTTCCCCAAACGCTGGACGAAGTTGACGCCATCAGCCGCACCGTGGCCCACGACATTCGCAGCCAGTACACGATCGGATACAAACCGACGACGCCGAAAACGCAGGGTGGCTATCGACAAGTGAAAGTGGATGCCCGTTCGCACAGCCGCAGTAAACTGACCGTCCGGACGAAGAGCGGATATTACGCCGGACCCGAGCCGGCTTCCGGGGCGCAGTAGCTCTCATGTGTGGAAGCGGGCTTTGTACCGCTTAGATGGGGCAAAGCCCCGTCACCACACGTTCGAACTACCACCGATTCAGACTACCAAGTTACCAAATTGCAGAATTAGAGAATAGCTTCATTGACGGTGGCCCTTCCCGTTCCATAATCTAAAGTGTGCCGTTAATGACATCAACCTCGCGCCTGCGCGTCAGCGACGATATTTCTAAACTCGTCGGCGAAACGCCGATGCTGCAAATAAGAAGGCTGACTCCTCCGGGCTCGGCCGATATTTTCGCCAAGCTGGAATACCTGAACCCAGGCGGCAGCGTGAAAGATCGTGCGGCCATTGGTTTGATCGAGCGCGCCGAAAGTGAAGGCAAGCTCAGGCCGGGCGGCACGGTGATCGAAGCGACCGCGGGAAACACGGGCATTGGCCTCGCACTGATCGGGGTGACGCGCGGCTACAAGGTTCGTCTGTTTGTCCCGGAGAAATTCTCCGAGGAAAAGGTGATCATCATGCGAGCCTTCGGCGCGGAGGTGACGCGCACGCCGGAGGCTGAGGGCATGCAAGGCGCTATCCAGGCGGCGAAAGACTTGCTGGCCACCGACGCTTCGGCCTTCATGGCCGCGCAGTTTGATAATCCCGCCAACACCGACTACCACTACGAAACTACCGCGCGCGAGATCTTCGAGCAGATGGAGGGGCGCGTCGATGCGATCACGGTGGGCTGCGGAACCGCCGGAACTTTTACCGGAATCGCCCGTTACCTAAAGGAGCGGCTGGCGAAAGTGCATGCGGTGGCGGTGGAAACGCAGGGTTCGATCCTCGGTGGAGGAAAACCGGGTCCACACAAGGTGGAAGGCATCGGCAACAGCTTTATTCCTGGGAATTTTGACCGTTCCGTTTGCGACGAGGTGATGATGGTGACCGATGACCAAGCCTTCGGCATGGTGAAAGAGCTGGCTGCACGCGAAGGGGTGCTCGGAGGCTCGAGTGCGGGCGCGAACGTGTATGCGGCGGTTGAAATTGCCAAACGGCTGGGGGCAGGGAAGCGGGTCGTCACGCTGATTCCGGACTCGGCCGAACGATATTTGTCGAAGAAAATTTTTGAAGGCGGAATATAGGTGGAGGGATGCAATTGCAGAGGTTAGAGGTCAGATTGCGAGGTAAAAACCTTCATGCTGGCAGCGGTTGGGTTCACCTCTGCAATCTAACCTCTCACCTCTGACCTTGCGCGCCTCTCCCCAGGAGAATCCTTTGACCACTCAATCGTCGGGCTTTGCAACCCGCGCCATTCACGCCGGACAGGAGCCCGACCCGCTTACTGGTGCGGTCGCCGTGCCCATCTATGCGACTTCCACCTACGTTCAGGAAGAAATCGGCAAGAACAAGGGTTACGAATACGCTCGCGTGTCGAATCCGACGCGCGACCGGCTGGAGACGAACCTGGCGGCGCTCGAAGGGGGAACGGCGTCGCGTGTTTTTGCCAGTGGAATGGCGGCCATCAACGCCGTGGCTACCATGCTCAAAGCAGGCGACCACGTCGTCGCCGGCCATAATCTCTATGGCGGGACGCCGCGCCTGTTTGATCAGGTCCTGGTTAACTTTGGTCTTACATTCACCTACGTCGATACATCGGACGTCAATAAAGTTGAACGCGCGTTGCAGAAGAACACCCGGTTCGTATTTCTGGAGACGCCGACCAACCCGCTGATGCAGCTTTGCGACCTTCGCGCCATTGGCGAAGTCAGCCACCGGCACGGCGCCGAGGTGGTCGTCGACAACACTTTCATGTCGCCGTATTTTCAGCGTCCAATCGAGTTCGGCGCCGACATGGTTATTCACTCCACCACGAAATTCCTCAACGGACACAGCGACGGGCTGGGGGGTGTTGTGGTCTGCACCAAACCGGAGCAGGCGGAAAGACTGGCCTTTCTTCAGAAGGCCGCTGGGGCGATCCTGTCGCCGTTCGAGTGCTGGCTGATTCTGCGCGGGGTGAAGACTCTGGCGGTGCGCCTGGTGCAGCACGACTCCAACGGCCGCAAAGTCGCGGACTATCTCTCGAAACACAAAAAGGTGCAGAAGGTTTTTTATCCCGGACTGGCCGATCATCCGCAGCACGAATTGGCCAAGCGGCAGATGTCCGGCTTCGGAGCGATGATCTCTTTCGAGACCGGATCGCTGGCGAACGCTAACAAGATGCTGCGCAAGGTGCGCGTGTGTTCGCTGGCTGAGTCGCTGGGCGGAGTCGAGACACTGATTTCGCATCCCGCCACCATGACGCACGCGGCGGTCGGCGAAGAAGGCCGGCGCAAAATCGGCATCACGGACGGATTGGTGCGGATATCCGTTGGCATCGAAGATGTGGACGATATCCTCGCGGATCTTGACCAGGCGCTGACTGCGATCTAGCGGCGAACTGCAGATCCCTCACTTCGTTCGGGATGACAAACTTGGTAGAACTATTCGGTCCGGGCCGACGTTCGAACCGGTCGCGCTCAGCGCACGGACTCTCCAATCCAATCGAGGTAGGCTGCGCTTCCATCTTCGATGGCAATCTCGATGCACTCCGGAAGTTCGTAGGTATGCAACTCGCGCAGAGCCTCGCGTACACGATCGAAGGCGTCCAGCGTCGTCTTGATTACGAGCAGGCACTCGGTTGCCGTCTCGATCTCGCCTTGCCAGCGATATACGGATTCAATCTGGGGAGCGATGTTGACGCAGGCTGCCAGTTGCCGCTCAACCAGGGTATGGGCGATGCTCCGGGCTACTTCGAGCGAACCGCAAGTGGTAAGCACGAGCCTTTTGTCGGTCATATTAAGTAAAATCGAAACCTAAATAAGATCGAAGGGTTCAAGTTTCACTCGAAGCATACGAGGCAAGCCGATGGCAACGCAAATCAAGTTTGGCACATCTGGATGGCGGGCCGTGATGGCCGAAGAGTTTACGTTCGCCAATGTCCATCGTGCGGTGCATGGCATCGCGCGCTACGTGTCGTCACAGGGGTCGCACGGGACCAAGGTCCAAATTATTGTGGGACGCGATCCGCGCTTCCTCGGCGAAAGTTTCTGTGCCACGGCCGCTGACATCTTGTCCAGCTACGGCATTACGCCGCTCGTCATCGCGGAGCCCGCGCCTACGCCGACGATTTCCTACGCGGTGATCCAGTCGAAAGCGGACGGCGCTATCAACTTCACTGCCTCGCATAATCCGCCGGAATATAACGGCATCAAATTCTCGACGCCGGATGGCGCGCCGGCGCTTCCCGAAGTCACGCAGGCGATCGAGCGCGAGATCGCTGCTTTCGACACGAGTCCGCGTGCGACAAGAGCCGGGGCGCAGGCCGAATCTCAATCTCAATCTCAATCTCAATCTCAATCTATCGACCCGCGCCGGATGTATCTTTCGCGGCTGCGCGAACTCGTTGATCTCGAGGTCATCAAGAAATCCGGCGTCAAGATTGCCTTTGATCCGATGTGGGGCGCTGCTCGGGGTTATTCGGACGTGTTCTTGCGCGAGGCGGGCGTCACCGTGGCCACTGTCCACGACACGCGCGATGTGCTTTTCGGAGGGCACGCCCCCGAACCTGACGATCACCTGCTCGAAGACCTGCGTCGCGAGATGCGCGAAATGGGCGCGGGGATAGGCATTGCGACCGATGGCGACGCCGATCGCTTTGGGATTGTCGACGAGGACGGCACGTTCCTCCAGCCTAACTACATCATCGCTCTGCTCTTTGACTACCTGGTCGAGACTCGCGGCTGGAAAAACGGAGTCGGGAAATCCGTGGCCACCACCAACCTCATCAATGCGCTCGCTGAAAGACACAAGATCGAACTGCACGAGACTCCGGTGGGCTTCAAATATATTGGTGAACTCATCAAGCAGGACAAGATCCTAATCGGTGGTGAAGAGAGCGCCGGGCTTTCCATCCGCAAGCACGTCCCGGAAAAAGACGGCGTGCTCGCCGGCCTGCTCTGCTGCGAGATGGTTGCTCGCCGGGGCGCCTCGCTAGGCAAACAACTGGCCAGCCTATTTGCCGAAGTTGGTTCCTTCTACCCGCTGCGCGAGAACTTCCGCTTGACGCCGGAAGTGAAACAGAAGTTTACTGAGAAGTTACGTCGTGATCCAAGCGAGTTTCATGGCATCAAAGTTGCCGGTGTGGTAAGAACCGACGGGCTCAAACTGGTTCTCGCTGGCGGATCGTGGGTTTGTTACCGGCTTTCGGGCACGGAGCCAGTGGTGCGCGTGTATAGCGAAGCGCGCAGCCGGGAAGAACTCGCAAAGTTGAGTGCAGCAGCCAAAGCATGGATCTTCGATTAGGACCACCGCCGAGAATACGCATCCTCCCACGCGGGGAGGAAGGGCTGCGCGCCGCGATGGGTCATGTCATCGGTCAGGTCAAGGACCAGGCCAAGGATCAGGCTCCCAGGGCAGAGGCTGCGGCCGCGCGTTGGGTGGAAAGCACGCGGCCGGCCTGGTCGTGGCTGATGCTGGAGTGGCGTCGTCTGGGAACCGCGGCCGCGGTCGTTCTGATCTTAGGAGTGCTGTTGCACGCCATGTTCGGAGCCAACGGCATGGTCGTCTATCGGCAGAAGCACGCCGAACTGCAAGCGCTGCAGAGTGAAGTCGAGCGCCTGCAGACGGAAAACAATCAGTACGTCGATCAGATTAAATCGCTCAAATCCGATCCAGCCGCCATCGAGAAGGAAGCGCGCGAGCAGTTGCACTACACTCGCCGTGGAGAAGTTGTATACGTCGCTCCCGATCCTCCGCCGAAGCCACCTATCGGGCGAGCCAAGAACGAGCGGTAAGAACGACTCGTGGATACTGAAAGAACCGGGCAGCCTTTTCTACGCCCTTCGTTCTACTACTCCGCGACGATCGAGTGTGTGCTGTCGAGTGCGCACTTTGCGTCTGGCGGTGCGCTGGATTCGGGTGCGTGTCTCCCGCGGAACGAATTCCACCATTGCAGCAGCGGCCTCACCTGCGATTCATAGGGCTTCAGGCTCTTGTTGTCCAGGAACTCCATGTTCTGGAAGTCGTTGTCTCGCGCCACGCTGATGGTATAGGGGTGGGTATCCTGCATGACCAGCGGCGAGACAGTTCGCGGAACATTGAGATCGCGAAAATCCTTGGCGTCGATAATCGCGACCAGCGTGTTCCAGTCGGTGTCAGAGAGTTGACCCTCATAAACCTTGCGGTCAGTGTCACGCCCACGCTTGATGTCCGCTCTCTCGGTATGAAAACGGTGGTCGTTATAGACCAGAGTGCAGTACTGCGGGGCGGACATGGTACCGGGCTGGACTTCGTTGAGAAACACGCGGAGAGCGGCATGAGCCAGTTGTTGAGCGGAGCCAGCAGTGGCCGCCAGCCCCAACCCCAGCAAGAAAGAGAAGAATCGAATGGACCTTGTCATTTCGCTATCCTATGTTGATCGGTGCACAGTATTGGGGTTTCGAATCCTTGAGGTCTGACTTGCTTTTTTTCTCCAGACCCTCGAACCACTTGATCAGAGGGTTCAGCGTCTTCTGGAACGGTGCTGCATTGTCGAGGTATGTGTCCATTCCGTTCGTGACGCCGCCCGTTTCGCTTGCGCCCATTTTCACGCGCTCCTTGACGGTCGTTAAGTGTTGCGTCGTTCCCGCGTGGTCAATTTGGGCATCAATACTTTCAATCTCACGAATGGTCCCGTTATCAGGAGGAGTTGGCGCCTTCGGTGTGACCAGCTTCTTCAGGGCTTGGTCATCGAGGATTGCCTTCAGATGCTGGAGATCATCAGCGCTCAGGGAGCCTTCGGCGGCCTTGGTTTTCGGCTTTCCTACGGTCGTTTCCTCACGTTTCTCCAGCACAAACTTGCCGTCGCCGTAGACCACCACGCAGGAAAGCGAGTTCGGGTAGCTGGATACATCCCCGCCCTTGCCATAGGTGATGCCATTCATGCCCTGAGCGTGCACGACGTTGGTTTCGAGATTCAGATACGCCCTCGAGCGTTGCAGCGTAAGCAGCGGCGTTGAAGATTGCTGGCCGGCGGCAAGGTTTGCCAACAGCAAGATTCCGAGAAGCGGCAGAAGCGTGAGTAGCCTGTGAAAGTGGAACGGTACAACCATCTTACTTCCTCCTGGTGTGGTTACGATGATGCCCGCCATGATATACCGGAATCGCCGTAAAACACCGATCGATTTGTCCCTGGTTGCCGGACGCAGTTTTCCCGATGTTTTTGCCGCTCAGCCTCTGCTCCTCCTGTGATAGAGTTCAGAGATCGCTGCACGTGTGGGAACTAATCTTAAGGAGGGTGACATGCGGAAACTACTCTTGTTGTTACTTGCCGGCGTGCTGATTGCGCTGGTCGCCTCGGTGTCATTTGCCAGCGACGCCCAGACCGTGAATGGCTGGGTTAGCGATTCCAAGTGTGGAGTCAAGGGAGCCAACGCTGGCGCGGAAGCGTGCACGAAGAAGTGCATCGCAGGCGGTGAAAAAGCCGTCCTGGTTACCGACAAGGACCAAAAAGTCCTGGCAGTGGACAATCCCGATGCCCTCAAAGATCACCTTGGACATCACGTTGCCGTCACCGGGCATGTCGACGGCGACAAGATCCACGTTGATAGCGTCAAGATGCTGTAGGGGCAGGTAAATCCAACAGATGCAAAACGGGCGGCCCTGGTGGCCGCCCAATGTTTTTCCTGTAAATGCGGAACGTCGCGCTGCCGAGCTGCGCTGGGCTTGGACGGGCGAGGGCGCCGTCCCCACACGAGCGGGGTTCTATCGCACGACGCCTTCCAGGGGGGAACTGGCGGTTGCATACAGCTTCCGCGGCATTCGTCCCGCCAGGTATGCCTGTCGTCCGGCGAGCACGGCGTGCTTCATGGCTTCCGCCATCAGCACCGGTTCTTGGGCGCCGGCGATGCCGGTGTTCATGAGCACGGCGTCGTAGCCTAGTTCCATGGCAATAGCCGCGTCGGAAGCTGTACCCACGCCCGCGTCCACGATCAACGGAACTCCGGTGATCAGCTCGCGGAGGATCCGGAGATTGGCGGCGTTCTGAATGCCCAATCCGCTGCCGATCGGCGCGCCTAGCGGCATTACCGCCGAGGCTCCCGCGTCCACCAGCCGTTTGGCGAACACGATGTCGTCCGACGTATAGGCGAGCACCGTGAATCCTTCTTTCGCGAGCACACCTGTCGCTTCGAGGGTCGCTTGCACGTCCGGATAGAGCGTAGCCTGGTCGCCGATTACTTCGAGCTTGATCCAGTCCGAGAGTCCAACCTCGCGCGCCAGCCTGGCGGTGCGGATGGTGTCGTCGGCGGTATAGCAGCCGGCGGTGTTGGGCAGAAGGAAATATTTATTCGGATCGATGTAATCGAGCAGCGATTCCTTGCTGCGGTCGAGATTCACGCGGCGCACGGCCACGGTCACCATATCGGCGCCACTGGCTTCGAGCGCACGCGCGGTCTCCTGAAAAGATTTATATTTGCCCGTCCCAACGATCAAGCGGGAACGGAATTGCTTGCCAGCGATACTGAATGAGTCCGTCATGATCCTATTGTAAGGGTTGGGATGTCATCCCGAAACTGTTTCCGCCTCCGCCTTCTCGTACATCTCATCAATCAGCGTCCGGTAGCGCTCCTCAATTCCCCGGCGTCGCACTTTTAGAGTGTGGGTCAAGGTTCCATCCTCGGCCGAGAGTTCTTCTGGCACCAGCAGCACGCGTTTCAGTTTCTCAAAGCGTGCCAGGTTCTGATTCTGGTCTTCGATGATGCCTTCATACAGAGCCTGCACCTTGGCGTTCGCGACCAGTTCTTCTCGCGAGACAAATTTAACCTGGTTTGCCAGTGCCCAATCTTCCAGGGCAGGGAAATGCGGCGCGATGAGCACGGCGGGAAACTTTCGCCGGTCACCGAACACCACCGCGGTCCCAATCAGCGGATTCAACTTCAGCGAATTTTCGATGGGTTGCGGAGCGATGAACTTGCCGCCGGAGGTCTTGATCAGGTCTTTCTTGCGATCGGTGATCGAAAGGAATCCGTCACTGTCGAGGTGTCCGATGTCGCCTGTTTTGAACCAGCCGTCCACAAACGCGGCCTGCGTTTCCACGGGACGGTTCCAGTAGCCCTTGAATATCGAGGGAGCGCGCGCCAGCACCTCGCCATCATCGGCGATCCGAACCTCGACGTTGGCCAGAGGCTTGCCGACCGTCCCCAGTTTGTGTGCCGTGGGCGTGTTCACGGCAATCACCGGGGAAGTCTCGGTAAGTCCGTAACCCTCGTGGATGGGAATGCCGATATCGGCATACCACTCCGCCAATTCGCGGCCCAAGGGCGCGCCTCCGGAAATGAACTCTTCCGCTTTTCCACCCATCCCCGCGCGCACTTTGGAAAAGACGAGCCGATTCGCGATTTGCCAGGAGAGCGCCGTGGGTTGAGTTCCGGCCAGAGTCTGAGCGCGGTGAGCGCGCCCCACCGCAAGCGCCCAGCGGTAGACCACGTGGGCCGGAAAGCCCACAGCCTTGGCGATCACCTGCGCGCGAATCTTTTCGTAGACGCGCGGCACCGCAATGAAGATGTTGGGCTGCACTTCCAACAAAGCCTGGGCCAGTTTTGCAATGTCAGGACAATAGGCCAGCACCACTCCGCGGTAGAGCAGGGCGAAGTCCACATGCCGCGCCGTCACATGGGAAAGGGGCAGAAACGATACGCTCACTTCCTCTTTTGTCCCGAACCCGAAGGCCTCCATCGAACACGCGACATTCGAGGCCATATTGCCGTGGGTCAGCATTGCGCCTTTCGCAGTTCCCGTCGTCCCTGAGGTGTAAATGATGGTCGCCAGGTCGTCGGGACCAATCGATCGCGCGCGGGCATCGAACTCGGGATCGGAGTCGGTCGGCCCCTGCAGCATCAGTTCCTGCATGTGGACCGCGTGCGCAGTTTCGACCGCATCCATTACGAGAATCCGTTCCACCGGCGTGTGTCGTTGGATGGTCAGCACCTTTTCCAACTGGTTCCTGGTGGACACGGCAATAACGCGCGCACCGCAATCGTTGAGCAGGAACGCGGTCTGCTCCGGGGTCTGTGTGGAATAAACCGGAACGGTGACGGCGCCCAGGGCAAGCGCGGCGAAATCAGTGATCGTCCACTCCGGGCGATTTTCGCTGAGGATGGCGACGCGATCGCCTTTGCCGATACCCCAGGATGCAAGCGCGCGAGCCACGCCTACGACACCGCGGTAAATCTCGGTCGAGGAGATCGGAACCCAGCCCAGGGCCCCTCTTTGCAGCATGACGCGGTCGCGGCGGTTCTTGCGGACCGCCAACAGAATATCGTTTAGAGTTTTAAGGCTCATCCGACCCAATCATTGTCCGCAATCGTTGTTCCGCAATCATCGTTCTGCAACCCATTGTTCCGCAACCACTGTATGAATTTATTGTACGCAGCCAGGAGGGACCACAGAAGCGGTTTGAGTGTGTCATCACACAGGCGTGTGACGCTTTGACCACGTCCGCGTTCTCAGGGTAGGCTTGAGAAGTTCCGAAGGAGTCTCCATGAAACGAAAAAGTGCTTTGACCATGCTGGGAGCCTGGCTACTGACAGCGGCGATGGTCTGCCCGCAGATCTTCGCTCAAGGCAACCAGGCTCAGGGCAACCAGGTGCAGGGCAACAAGGCCGAGCCGGTAACGATGAAATTAAACGTTGGCGACGTCGCTCCCGATTTCAAGCTGCACTACTTCGATGGCAGCGACTTGAAGGAAGTTTCCCTAAGCCAGTATCGCGGCAAGAGCAACGTCGTACTGGCCTTCTACGTATTTGCTTTCACGGGTGGTTGAACCGCGCAGATGAAGGCCTTCCAGCAGAATCTCAAGCAGCTGGAATCGGCCGACACCCAGGTTCTGGGTGTGAGCATGGACAGCCCCTTCGCGAATAAAGCCTTCGCCGACCAGATCGGCGTCACCTTCCCGCTGCTGAGTGACTGGGGAGGAGAAGTTACCCGCCAGTACGGCATCTACGTGGACAAATACAAAGCGGCGCGCCGCGTGAACTTCCTGATCGGCAAAGACGGGAAAGTTTTGGAAGAGCAGATTGACAAGGATGCCATCGATCCCAAGAAGATTGTGGATGCGTGCGAGCGCAAGAAGCTGAGCCGTTGAGTCAAAGCGCCGCCAGCCAGTTTGACCCTGCTCCACCACGCTGTTATGATTTTTATGCGGGGTGGAGCAGTCTGGTAGCTCGTTGGGCTCATAACCCAAAGGTCGGTGGTTCAAATCCACCCCCCGCAACCAACCCTAACCTCCACAAAAACAGTCGCTTGGATCTGATTGCACGAGTCCCCAACGTCACGTGGCTAGTGCCTTTTAGCTCCCATTAGCGGGAGGCTGCTTCGTAGAGGCATTTTCATTGAACAAAATTCCTACGACAATCGTGTTGGCAGCGCGCTTCTGCTCGGAAATCGCTTGAGTGTAAGTATTCAGGGTGCTCTGAATCGTCGAGTGCCGGAGCAATTCTTGCTGCACCTTGATGTCAGCGCCCGCGCCTCGCAACATCGTCGAGTACGAATGTCGAAACGTATGCCAACCAATCTTTCCGATTCCAGCCCTTAGTGCGGCTGGCCTCAGATGGCGTTGCAGGATGTTCTGTTGTGCTCGGGGTCGGCCACCTTTATTCGCGAAGACCCAGTCTTGAGGGCCTTGGTGCAACGTGCGTTTCCATAGTTCTCGCAGAGAACGGGCCAGCCGAAGATCGATGGGGAGCGACTTTTGGGAGGCCTCAGTTTTGGTATCGCCCGACCTCCCGTTCACAACTCCTCGCCTGATGAGGACAGTGAGATCCTCCCAGTTGAAATCTTGCCACTGTAGGCCCATGATTTCACTGGCGCGGAGGCCTAAACAAGCCGCAACTACGATCATGGTGTGGTACGGCTCGGCCAGTTGCGCCAGAAGGAGGCGGATCTCGCCCGGCGTCAGCACGCGAGGTATGCATCGGCGACCGCCCCGCTGTCGCACGAGGTCGATGGGATTTCGGTCGGTCAGTTCCCACCTGCGTGCGTGCTCATAAATGAGGTGAAAAAGGCTCCGAAGATTGACTTTGGTTTTCGGCGCTAGGGCAAGTGACCGCAACCATTCTTCGACCGCAACCGGTTTTACATCCTCCAGCGGCCGGTCACCCCAACGAGGAAGAATCCAGCGTTTCAATGTCGACGAATGAGATTGTTGTGTTGAGTGCCGCCGTTCCGGCAATTCACGTTCAATGTAATGATCTATCAAAGCACCGATTGAAATGGGTCGTCCAAATCGATGATGCAGATTCAATCGGAGGCGAAGTGGCTCGATGATCCGCAAGGCATCCGTCTTGGTTGGGTATTGAGCTATGGTTCCTATGGTTGTCGACCTCCGATAGCGGCGTCCTTCTTGCGTCGTTTCATAAAACCGAAACTGCCAGACGTCTTCAGAAAATCTGTTGTTTTTCTTGGTCAAAGATCCATATTGATATCTGCGTCGCTTCATGATTTTCCTCCAGTCTGAGTTGACACGACAGAGAAAGGGGAAAAGAGCTAGCGGTAAATCGTCGGGTACAGCCGATTGGCGGAGCGGCATTCTCGGGGAACTGGATCGAATCTATAGGCCTGATTCTGAAGAGGTTGGGAAATGACTCTTTGGGCATCGCGCCCAAGAACAGGTCGTTAGGCCTGCCTCTGATCGCAAGTGGTGTCCTCTCCGGTTTTTACGGCCTCCACTAACGGCGCGCCGCAACATGAAAGCCTCAGCCGTGTGGGGTGTTAGAGGAGCAGATCACTTGACACGGTGGATGTCGCACAACTGTCCACACCAAAACTCAAGAGCATGGACCCGTATAATTCCAACCATGTTGCTGACCATTACGACTACGCACAACCCGGCAACGGACTTGGGCTACCTCCTCCACAAGAATCCGGAGAGGATGCACTCATTTGAACTGTCGTTCGGTAAGGCACATCTTTTCTACCCAGAAGCGACTCCAGAGCGGTGTACAGCTGCGCTACTGCTTGATGTCGATCCGGTTGGCTTGGTGCGAGGCAAGCGAGGGCAGCATGAGGGCGGCACTCTTGATCAGTATGTGAATGACAGACCTTATGTACTCTCTTCGTTCCTCAGCGTGGCGATGGGCCGTGCCTTGGGAACGGCTATGACGGGCCGGAGCAAGGGGAGACAGGAACTGGCGGATCAGAAGATTCCGCTGACAGCAACGTTGGCGGTGGTGGCCTGCCGAGGCGGCGAGCAACTACTCAGAGACTTGTTTGAGCCACTGGGATATGAGGTTAGCGCCGAACATCATCCGCTCGACGAGACGTTCCCCGAGTGGGGCGAGGGGCCGTACTACACAGTCAAGCTTCAGGGCAACGTCCGTCTCCAAGATCTTCTGAATCATCTTTACGTGCTTGTGCCCGTGCTCGATGCCGAGAAGCATTACTGGATCGGGCAAGATGAGGTCGACAAGCTTCTTCGTAAGGGAGAGGGCTGGCTAGCGGCCCATCCGCACAAAGAGGCGATCGTAAAACGCTATCTGCCACGACAGCGGCAATTGGCGCGAGAGGCGCTCGCTCAGCTGGCAGAGGAAGACAATCCCGATCCGGATGCGAGGGAAGAGGCGAACTCGGAGGAGGAAACGAAGATGGAGGAGCCGATTCGGCTCTGGCAGCAGCGCATGGGAGCGGTGGTTGCTGTGCTCCGATCCTCAGGCGCAAAGCGGGTGCTCGACTTGGGCTGTGGTGAAGGAAAGCTATTGCGGTCTTTATTGGAGGAGAAGGCGCTGACAGAAATTGTTGGCATGGATGTTTCGTATCGTAGCCTTGAAATTGCAAGTCGAAACCTCCACCTCGATCGAATGCCCGCGAAGCAAAGGGAACGCCTGAAATTGATGCACGGCTCGTTGATGTATCGCGATAAGCGTTTGGCTGGATACGACGCGGCGACAGTCGTGGAAGTCATCGAACATCTCGATGCGCCACGGCTAGCCGCGTTCGAGCGCGTCCTTTTTGAGGCCGCACGCCCGAAGACCGTGATTGTGACTACGCCCAACGCCGAGTACAACGTGAAGTTCGATACTCTACCGGCCGGGCAATTTCGCCACAAAGACCATCGTTTCGAGTGGACAAGGAAACAGTTCGAGCAGTGGTCGGGCCGAATGTCGGAGCGCTTTGGGTACGGTATTCGTTTTCTGCCTGTAGGGGAAGAAGATCCTCAAGTCGGAGCACCGACGCAAATGGGGGTATTCAGTCTTGGTTGAAAGCTCAAGATCGACTCTTCACCTGATTGTTCCCATAGGAACCCAGATTGTTTTGCGAACAGATGTTTTCGTCCATGCTTCGCAGACAGAGTATCCCCGTGGCTCGGTAGCGGAGATCGTGCGCCCGCCGGATGACGGAGGCCACTCCTATCGTGCAAAGGTGACGGATGGAGTCGAGTTCAGCGTGCGTCGCCATGAATTCTCGATACTGAAGCAGGTAAAGTCAGGACCGCTCGGGGATCCCGCCCACGTGTTGGCAGAGTACGACCTCTACGAAAACGTGATCTATAAGTGCGTGGTCGGGTCCCAGGCCTACGGCTTGGATCGGGACAGTTCCGACGTGGACCGGCGAGGCATCTACCTCGCTCCCGCGGAACTGGAGTGGTCTTTGTACGGCGTGCCCGAACAACTCGAAAGCAGAGAGAGCGAAGAATGTTACTGGGAATTGAAAAAGTTCATGGTTCTGGCTCTTAAGGCCAATCCAAACATTCTGGAGTGCCTCTACACGCCGATTATTGAAAAGCGGACACCCATTGCCGATGAGTTGCTAGCGAGCCGAGAGATTTTCCTCTCGAAATTGGTCTATCAGACCTACAACGGTTACGTGATGTCGCAATTCAAGAAGCTGGAGCAGGATTTGCGCGCATCCGGTCAGATCAAGTGGAAACACGCAATGCATCTGATCCGTCTGTTGCTAGAGGGCGTGACGATCCTCAGAGACGGGTATGTTCCGGTACAGATTACGGAGCGCCGTGACACGTTGCTTTCCATCCGTGACGGACAAATGAAGTGGGATGAAGTGAACAACTGGAGACTCGCACTGCATCGAGAGTTTGAGGAGGTGTTTCGCTCGACCAAGTTGCCCGACGAGCCCAATTACGCCGCGGCGAACAGTTTGCTCATAAAAGCGCGCCGCTCGACCGTCGGGGGTGCACGCGCGTGAACGAACAGTTGCTACTTGCGGTCAAGGAACACCCGTATCCGCTTCTATTCGCAACGATCAGCGGAGCGCATCTCTACGGGTTTCCATCGCCTGATTCGGACTATGACCTCAGGGGTGTTCATATCCTGCCCGCAGACGAAGTGCTTGGGCTGGCCTCAGTCCGTGACACCGTGGAGGTCTCGAAGAAAGACCCTATCGACCTCGATCTGGTAACGCATGATATCCACAAATTCTTTGGACTGCTTTTGAAATCGAACGGATACGTCCTTGAGCAGTTGTACTCTCCACTCGTGGTGCATACAACAGCAGAGCACGAAGAGTTGAAATCGATCGCGAAGGGCTGCATCACCCGCCATCACGCGCATCATTATTTCGGGTTCGCCGAGAATCAATGGCGGCTCTTCCAGAAAGAGGACCCGCCGAGGGTGAAGCCCTTACTATATGCCTTTCGCGTCTTGCTGACGGGGATTCATCTGATGCGGACGGGGGTAGTGGAAGCAAACTTGAAGCGACTGAACGAGCAGTACAAGCTGGTTTACATGCCAGAACTGATTGACCGGAAGACGCGAGGTACCGAACACCAGACCCTGGACGCGACAGAGACTTTATTCCACGCCAGTGAGTACGATCAGCTCCGCAAAAGACTTGAGGAAGAGGCGAGTAAGACCTCTCTTCCCGAGTCTCAAACCGCGAGAGCCGCGTTGAACGACCTGCTGGTTCGAGTTCGCCTGAAAACCGTTGGCGTCGAGAGGGCAGTCACGAGTCCGGTATCTAGAGATCGGGGGATCACTCTGTGAACATCACAATCCCCGAACTCTCGTTGGTCGTGCTCATCGGTCCTTCTGGCTGCGGAAAGTCGAGC
>Ga0074044_10000931_pt1 | contig 26961 bp, 26 predicted proteins | sample BogForMeECP23OM1_FD_94443 | JGI IMG/M metagenome (GOLD analysis project Ga0074044, IMG submission 94443) | Bog forest soil microbial communities from Calvert Island, British Columbia, Canada - Bog Forest MetaG ECP23OM1 | ecosystem: Environmental > Terrestrial > Soil > Wetlands ... | reverse complement strand
TTGTTAACCATGGCCATGATGGGCGTAGCCTTCTCCCTGATTCCGGCGGTGATGTGGCCCTCGGTGGCATACATCGTCGACCAGTCGAAGCTGGGCACGGCCTATGGCCTGATGACCATGATCCAGAATATCGGTTTGGCGGGCTTCAATCTGCTAATTGGCTGGGCCAACGACCACAGCTACGCCAGCGCAGAAAATCCGGCAGGATACAGGATGGGGATGTGGATCTTCTCGATTCTGGGATTCCTAGGCGTGTTGTTCGCCTTCCTGTTACGGCAACGGGAACTAGGTCCGCACGGCCATGGCCTGGAAACGATCACAGCCAAGGGATAACGGACTAGTTTGTGGAGAGACGGGCGTCCCCGCCCGTCAAAACGCGGCGGGACTGGCGGGGACCCTTGATCTCTGCACAAACCGCCTTGAGGTTACGAAAGTTATCAGCGGCCCCACGTAGCCGAGTCTTTTGGTCGGATAAATCAAGCTCGCACCGCATCCGCGAGGTTACGCTTTTTGGTATCCTGACAGGTTACGAACGGTCGGGGAGCTTCTCGGCAAATTTGTACAACGAAAAGAGTTTGACGCCGCATCTGAACTCCTAGCGGCCGGGAAAAGCGACTTGACCGACCCGAAGCAACGCATCACCGAAGCTGAAGCGATTGAGCAGGCCAAGCAAGGTCACGAAGCTGCGTTCGAGACCCTCTATCACCTGCACAAACGCCGTGTGTACTCGCTATGTTTGCGCATGGTCCCCAATCCCGCCCAGGCCGAAGATCTGGCCCAGGAAGCTTTTCTTCAGCTCTTTCGCAAGATCGGTACCTTTCGCGGCGAATCCGCCTTCTCCACCTGGCTGCATCGTATGACGGTCAACGTCGTCCTGATGCAACTGCGCAAGAAGGGATTGCCCGTGGTGTCGCTCGAAGAAACGCTCGAGTCCGAGGACGAATCTCCGCGCAAGGAATTTGGTACACAAGACGCCAAGCTGACAGGTTCCATCGATCGCCTGCAGTTGCAGCGGGCGATCGACAAGCTGCCGCCGGGCTATCGAACGGTTTTTGTTTTACACGATGTAGAAGGGTTCGAGCATAACGAAATCGCCCAGATCGTGGGCTGTTCGATTGGTAACAGCAAGTCGCAGCTGCACAAAGCACGACTAAAGCTGCGGGATTATCTGAAGTTCATGAGAGCCGAAAAGGCCAAAACAGGGTAAATGGAAGTGCGGTATTGGGGAGAGTTGCTATGAAGTGTTCAGAAGTAGAGCGAGTTCTGCCGGAACTCGTGGACGGCAGTCTGGCCGCTGCGTTTCCAGCTGACTTTGAGAGTCATTTGGAGTCCTGTCCCGCGTGCGCGAATCTGGTTTCGGATCTTACGCTGATCGCGACCGAAGCGCGCGATCTTGCAGAATGCGACGAACCGTCGCCGCGAGTGTGGGTACGGATTGCCGCCCAACTGCGAGACGAAGGGCTGATCCGCGACCCGGAATCCCGGCCCATCCTGGTTCCAGCCTCTCCGCGAAGGCGCTGGACGTCGACCGCGTGGTGGCTGGCTCCCGTCGCGGCCGCGGTACTGGCGGCAGGCGCTTATGTGGTAAGCCATAAGCCTGCTCCGCAAGTGGCCACGCAAGTTTCGGCGCCCGCGCCGACGAATCCGGCGCCACAGAATTCCGCGCAGAAATCTCCGGATATCTCTCCCAATCCCGCTCTAGTGGCGACCACCTCTCAACCCGTCCCGGCGACTCACTCACCAACACCAAAGCTCGCTAAGCCGTCCGACGTGGTAGCATCGGCCGCATATCCCACTGTGGAACATGAAGCCAGCGCCGAAGATCAGCAGTTTCTAAGCGTGGTCTCGACCCGTGCTCCATCGCTGCGCGCCACCTACGAAGGTCAATTGCAAACGGTCAATGCCAACATCCGCGAAGTTCAGGCCTACCTCGAACACTATCCGGGAGACCAGGACGCGCGGCAGCAACTCATGGATGCCTATCAACAGAAAGCACTGCTTTACCAGATTGCGTTGGATCGTATTCAATAGCGGAAGGGCGGACCGGTCGACCCGGCCGCAGGGGCGGCGTTTTATGGCAGTTCTTCAGCAGGCGCGTATCGACTACACCAACACGGTTGTGACCGTGGTTCTCGTAACCTGCCTGTCGGCGGCAAGCTTGGCCCAGTCGAAAAAAGAATACAGCTACACCGTCGGTCCGCGGGCAAACATCTCCGTGGAAACGCAATACGGCGCGATCTCCGTTAAGCCCGGCAGCGCCAATCAGGTCCTGGTGACTGCCACTTTCAAATCCGACAACGTGGAAGTTGATCAGCAGCAGAATGGCAACCGCATTGAAATCGCATCTCACCTGCTGCGGGGCACCGACCCGCAAATCGGCCATATTGATTACGAGCTGTTGATCCCCCCCGACGCCAATATCAATCTGCGTTCTTCCAACGGTCCGCTCTCCGTCGAGCGCTTGCAGGGCGACTTGACCCTGGAAGGTACCGATGCGGTTGTAGATATTCGCGAGGTAGAGAATGGCCATGTGCACGTCCGCACCATGCGCGGCCCAGTCACTCTTACCGACGTTCGCAACGGCCACGTGGAAATCGATTCCATCAGCGGCGACATCCAGATGAAGTCCGTAACCGGGCCGCTGGTGCAGGCCCGCTCCGGTAGTGGCAGGATTCTCTACGATGGCGATTTCGGCTCTGACGGCGACTATAAATTCACCACCCACACGGGCGATATCGAAGCCCTGGTGCCTGCCGACGTTTCCGCCGCCTTCCGCGCTCACTCCGTGCTCGGCCGCGTACGGCACGACTTCCCTCTTAAACCCAGACACTCCCGCTTCCGTGAAGAAGCGGGACGTTCCTTTATTGGCACCTCCGGCCAGGCAGCCTCGGAAGTCCTGCTCCGCTCTTTCAGTGGTAGAATCCGGCTCAAGCAACGCTAAATATAAAGAAGACTGAGGGAGTCGGTGGCCGCCAGGGGAGAATGTGTGGTAGCGGGGCTCTGCCCCGCTGAGACAGGCAACGCTGTCGCTACAAGTGACAATTTCACCCCTGTCGTGCCACAAAAGCCATGAGTGTACGCGCGGTCTTTCTGGTCGGATTCATGGCTTGCGGCAAGAGCAGCGTGGGGCAGGAACTCGCTCGCCACATGGATTGGGATTTTGTGGATTTGGATATCCGAATTGAGTCGCGCGAGCGCCAAACCATTCCCGAGATTTTTCGGTACCGAGGCGAGTCCGGCTTCCGGCTCGCCGAAACCAATGCGCTTCGCGAACTCACAGAAGCGCTCGAGCAAGACCCGCTCCAGCGTAATACCGTGGTAGCACTCGGGGGCGGAACTTTCGCCCATCCACAAAACCGCGATCTGTTGCGATCTTGGCCCTCAGTTTTTTTGGACGCCCCGCTGGACGAACTCTGGCGACGTACCACGGAGGACGTTAAGATGCGCCCGTTGCGAAGCGATCGCACCGAGTTCGCCCGTCTCCATCAATACCGTCTGCCCTTCTACCGCCAAGCCACAGTGACTGTCGTAACCTCCGGCAAAGATCCCGCTTCCCTTTGCCAGGAAATCGAGCGTACTTTGCAGTCTTGGAGGAGAACGGAGGCGTCGGACTCATCCCGAACCCTCCCCGCTCGTTCTGGAACAGGAGAATCCCAGTGAACTTATCTTTCCTCCATCGACTTTCTTACCGGCTGCTGCCCAATCGGCTGTCCTGTCGCAGACTCTCTGGCCTGGCCGCCCTCGCGTGCTGCCTTGCGGCCTCCGCCCTTCTAGCCAGCGCCGCTCCCCTGTCCAAAGACAAAGATAAAGATAAGGAGAAGGAGCACGAGGGCAAGAACATCGACTCCGGTTCCTTCGGCGTGTTCCAGAGCGGCCATCGCGTAGGGACCGAGACTTTTTCTATCTATCAGACCGGCAGCGGCAGCGTCGTCAACTCGGAGTTCAAAACCGAGAATGCCCCCAAAGATGCCGTGCAGACTTCCGTGATGCAGCTGACCGCGAATGGGGATATCCGGCGTTATGAGTGGAAGGAGTCAAGCCCCGAGCAAGCGCAATCGGTGGTCCTCCCCAACGCCGATTTTCTGACCCAGCGCTGGACCATGGGACAGGAGAAAGAACACGAGCAAACTTACCTGCTGCCGCCCTCGACCAGCGTCCTCGACGATTATTTCTTCATTCAGCGCGAAGTGCTGGCCTGGAAATTTCTCGGCGCAGCCTGCAAACAAGATAAAGGCCAGGTGCAATGTCCGGTGAAACAGCGCGCCCAGTTCGGAACCATGAACCCCCACGAACATTCTTCGGCCGCGCTGAGCGCGGAGTTCCTCGGTCGCGAAAAAGTGGCGCTGAAGAACGGACCTCAAGATCTGCTCAAACTCGAACTCAAAAGCGAGACGGGAACCTGGCAACTCTGGCTCGACGATCAATACAAAGTAATGAAGATACTCGTGGTAGGGGAGAATACCGAAGTAGAACGCGATTAAACTAGATGTTAGGTATCAGGCGTCAATAAGCATTGCAGTGGATTTCTAAACCCTGAGACCTGAAACCTGGGGTTGGATAACTCTTGACGCTTCTAGACTCACGCACCTCGCGCGTCCTGTTCACGGCCTTTCTGTTTGCCGTGGGTCTGGGGTTTCTCTACGCCGCCCGCCGAACCCTGATCCTTTTCTTGTTCGCAATTTTCTTTGCCTACCTGATTAATCCCGCCGTCGGACGCCTCGAAAAACTTGTCCACAGCCGCGTCTGGGCGATCACCGTCATTTACCTTCTCCTGGTTGTCGCTCTGGCGGTGTTCGGCTTTCTGGTCGGCCCGAGGATTGCCCGGCAAAGCGCGCGCCTCGGCGCCCAACTGCCCGGACTGATGGATCAGGCGGGTACCGGTCAGTTCTCCGGCCAGATCGGCCAGATCGCTGAACGAATCGGAACCGAGCGCGGCTGGAGCGATGTGACCCAGAAGCGTATTCAGGATTTCGTAATCAGCCGCCGCGGAGATCTATCCAGCCTGGCGCAGCGCATCGGGGTTCGAGTAGCCGAGGCGGCACAGCAAGTGTGGCTGCTCTTCCTGGTGCCGATTCTTGCCATTTTTTTCCTGCGCGATGGCGGCAGCTTTCATGAAGTGCTGGTGGCGCTGGTGCAGTCGCGCACCCAGCGTGAATTTCTGGAAGACGTCCTCCAGGATCTGAACCAGATGCTGGCGCAATTCATCCGCGCCCAGTTGACCCTGGCAGCGTTGTCGCTGCTAGCCTACACCTCCACCTTGGGGTTGATGCGAGTGCCCTACGCTCTTATGCTCGGCACCGCCGGAGGCGCGCTTGAGTTCGTACCCATGGCCGGACCGCTGCTAGCCGGCGCTGTCATGGTGACCGTCGCCGTCCTGTCCGGTTATTCGCACTGGGGCTTTTTACTGCTGTTTCTGCTGGCGTGGCGGTTAGTACAGGACTATGTCATCTCCCCACGCGTAATGGGCGTGACCGTGGAGTTGCATCCGCTGGCGGCCTTGTTCGGAATTCTAGCGGGCGGTGAAATCGCCGGTATCCTCGGTGTCTATCTTTCCATCCCGGTGATGGCCAGTCTCCGCATTGTCTGGCGCCGCTGGCGCATCTACGCCGAAAAACGCAAGTTCGGCCCCCTCAACGAGTACTCGTTCCCGCAAGAGTTGGGAAAAGGCAGAAGTTAGAACGGCCTGCCTCTGTGCCCCCGGTGGTAAAGTATTTGACTGTAGCCTTACTCCCACGAAGAATTTGCGAAGAAATACGCCCACAGACCAGGAATACTCCCGCCGCATCAACCGCGCCATCCCCGCCCGAATTTTCGCTAGTATAAAATCAGAACTTATCTTTCTATCAAACTATGCCGACCAAACTTCCTGTAGGAATTCTCGGTGCCACGGGCATCGTCGGGCAGAGATTTATCCAGATGCTCGAACATCACCCCTGGTTTGAGGTCGCGTGGCTGGCTGCGTCCGACCGTTCCGAAGGACGACCCTATGCCGAAGCCGCGCGCTGGCGTTTAAAAACTGCCATCCCCGCCCCAGTTGCGAAAATGATCGTTTCTCCGGCCAGGCCCGAAGGCGCGCCCAAAATTATTTTCGCCGCCCTCGATGCCGGCATCGCCCGCGAACTCGAACCCCAATTTGCCGCCGCCGGCTGCGCCGTTGTTTCCAATTCAAGCGCTCTGCGCATGCAGCCCGACGTTCCGCTCGTGATCCCCGAGGTCAACGCCGACCACATTCGTTTGATCGACAAACAGTCGTGGCGCCAGAAATCGGGCGGCTATGTAGTCACCAATCCCAACTGCTCCGCCATCGGATTAGTGCTGGCGCTTGCCCCGTTGCATCGCACCTTCACCCTCGAGACCGTCATGGCAGTCACCATGCAAGCGGTCAGCGGCGCCGGATATCCCGGCGTACCTTCGCTGGACATTCTCGGTAACGTGATTCCCTACATCGCCAAAGAAGAAGAAAAAATGGAAGAGGAGACCCAGAAGTTGCTGGGCGTTGCGAAATCCGACCACGTCGACCCGGCTCCGTTCGCCATGAGCGCGCAATGCAATCGCGTTGCTGTGGAAGATGGCCACACCGAATCGGTCGCGGTTCGGTTCAAAAAGAAAGCGAAGCCGGAGGAGATCATCGCCGCCTGGAATGACTTTCGCGCCGAGCCCCAGAAACTGCGCCTGCCTAGCGCTCCCGATCAACCCGTGCTCTACATGACCGCGCCCGACCGTCCGCAGCCCCGCTTTGACGTCGACCAGGGTGCCGGCATGGCCACCTCCGTAGGACGCCTGCGCAAGTGCAATGTTCTCGACTGGAAATTTACCGTCCTCTCGCACAACACAATTCGTGGCGCAGCCGGTGCCGCCCTGCTGAACGCCGAACTACTCAAAGCGAAGGGATATCTCGGGTGATGAGAACACCTACCACGGAGGCACGGAGACACGGAGAAAAGCCGAAGCATGACGGCGCCGTTCCGCGTTTTGACCAGGAACCGTGGCACATGTTTAGAGTGTGCATGCTTCCACCGGTCCGCGAGGATCACAAACGCAATTCCTTGACTCAGGTTTTCTCCGTGTCTCCGTGCCTCCGTGGTAGGTGTTCTTCCGACGGCAAGGAGCGCTCCCGCCCATGATCGTCATGAAGTTTGGCGGGACCTCGGTGCAAGACGCGAAAGCGATCGACGGTGTAGCACAGATCGTGCAGGGCCGGTTAGCGGATCGTCCGGTGGTCGTGGTCAGCGCCATGGCCAAGGTCACCGATTCCCTGCTGACCATGGGCAAAGCCGCCGGCAGCGGCGATCGCAAGACCGCTCTCAAAATGGCGCGCGCCCTACGCGAGCGCCACTACGACACCGCCGGAGAACTCCTCGGCACCGCCCTCTTCACTGAATTTCACGGCGACCTCGGAGCCGACTTCGAAGATCTCGACGAACTCCTGCGCGGCATAGGCGCCGTTGGAGAAATCACTCCGCGCACCTACGATTACGTAGCGTCCTTCGGTGAAGTGCTTTCAAGCAAAATCGTAGCCGCCGCTTTTACCGCCCGCGGATTACCCGGTGCTCACGTGGATTCTCGTCAATGCCTGCTCACCGACAGCGCCTACACCCGCGCGGTTCCGCAGTTCGAGGAAACCAACGAGCGCTTGCGCAAACGCGTCCAGCCGCTGGTCGAAGCCGGCAAGGTAGTAGTGATGGGCGGTTTCATTGGTTCGAATCGCGCCGGCATCACCACCACCATCGGCCGCGGAGGCTCGGATTTTTCCGCCGCAATCTTTGGCGCCGGCCTCAATGCCCAGCGCATCGAAATCTGGACCGACGTAGACGGCATGATGACCACCGACCCGCGCCTCTGTCCCGACGCCCGCCGCATCAAGGTCATCAGCTTTGACGAAGCTGCCGAACTAGCCTACTTCGGAGCCAAGGTCCTGCATCCTGCAACCGTGCTCCCCGCAATTCAGCAGAACATTCCCGTCTACGTTCTCAACTCGCAGAACCCGACCTGCGAAGGAACAAAAGTCACGGCGCGAGCCCCGCACTGCGAAAATATCTTCAAGGCCATTGCCCTCAAGAAAAAAATCACGCTGGTAGAAGTAGCCGCGCCCCGTCGTTTGCTGGTGCGAGGATATTTGAAGTCCATTTTCGAGGCCTTCGACAAACACGAAGTAGCCGTAGACGTGGTTTCGACGTCCGAAGTCAGCGTCTCAGTGACAGCCGAGACCAATGAAGCCATTCCAGCGTTAGCGGCCGACCTGGCGAAAATTGCCGATGTAAAATACGAAGGCCGGAAAGCAATCGTCTGTCTGGTAGGCGAGAATCTGCGCAACACGCCTGGAATCGCCGCTAAAGTCTTCGGCATTCTAGAGAACGTAAAGATCCGCATGATTTCGCAAGGCGCGTCGGAAATTAATTTAACGTTCGTGATTGAAGAAGACGACGCCGCAGAAGTAGTCCGTAGATTGCACCAAGCGTTCTTCGCGGTTGTGGACCCGGAAGTGTTCGCGTAGTTTTTGTCACCGCCGAGACGCCGAGGACACCGAGGAGACTTTGGCTCAGACTTTCTCGGCGCTCTCGGCGTCCCGGCGGTAAACAGGTCTCTCCATGAATCTCCTGATCCTGGGCCGAGGTAAGACCGGCTCGATGGTGGCCGAGGTTGCCTTGGAGCGCCGCCATCATGTCCGCGTTCTCTCCGCTGCCGACAACGCCGGCGCCTGCGCCCTCACACCCGATGCACTAGCCGCGACCGATGTGGTGATTGACTTCACCACCCCCGCAGCGGTCCTCGCCAATGCTGACGCCTGCATCCGCGCCCGGAAGAATCTCGTCATAGGAACAACTGGCTGGTACAGTGAATTACCGCGCCTGCGCGAAATGGTGCTCTCCGCCAAAACAGGTTTCCTCTACGGATCGAACTTCTCCATCGGCGTCAACCTTTTTTTCGAAATTACCGCCACCGCCGCCTGCGCCCTGAAATTCGATTACTCGGGCCAGATTTTCGAACGCCATCACACCTCAAAAAAAGACGCTCCGTCCGGCACTGCGATCACGCTCCAGAAAATTGTGCGCGATAGCGGTGGCAAGAAAGAAGACGTCGAAATCGTCTCCTTCCGCGAAGGCGACGTGGTCGGCATGCACGAACTGGTTTTCAATTCCGCCGGCGATCGCATCTACTTGTGCCACGATGCCAAATCCCGCCTGGGATACGCCGAAGGCGCCATCCGCGCCGCCGAATGGCTGGCCGGAAAAACCGGCTTCTACGAGTTCCGCAACATCTGGCGCGAGCTCTAACTTGAAAATGTCCGATCTGCCCGTTCCGGCAGCGGCAGTAACTCACTACTCTAACCTGTGGGGATTGAGATGAAGCCCTTGCTCTTTGCTCTCTGTGTTGCGTTTAGCGGTCTGGGCGCGCAAACGCCGGTATGGCAGCCATCGCCCGGACATACGCAACTGCCGATTTGGCCTGGCGCGGTGCCCGATGCTCAGCCTGTCGCGGGGCCGGAGGTCGCTACGACGACGGGGAAGGAGTTCCTGGTTGCCGGGAGGCCAGCGGTGGGGGTAAGCAACGTGTCACAACCTACGATGACGGTCTATTCGCCAAACGGAAAGAACACGGGCGCTGCCGTAGTCGTATTTCCGGGCGGGGGCTACCTGGACCTGGCTATCGATTTGGAGGGCACAGAGGTCTGCGACTGGCTGACGTCCAAGGGGATTACGTGTGTGCTGTTGAAGTACCGCGTGCCCGGTGAGCCAGGGTATCCGAAGCCCGCGCCGTATCCGAAATCAGGGCCGTATCCGGAATCACCGATGGCGCTCGAAGATGCGCAGAGGACGGTTGGTCTAGTGCGCTTTCGCGCTGCGGAGTGGCATATCGATCCGCACAAAATAGGAGTGCTGGGGTTTTCGTCTGGCGGCCATCTGGTGGCAGCGACCAGCAATCATTTTGATCACCGCTTCTATCCGGCGATAGATGCAGCCGACAAAGAGAGCTGCCGTCCCGATTTTGCGGTGGCTATTTACCCGGGACATCTATCGCTGTCCGCGGCGGAGTGGGATGCTAAACAGGGCGTCAAGAAGTTTGTGGTTCATCATCCAGTAAATTCCGATAAAGAGCTTGCCTTGAACCCTGATCTGCATGTCACCCGCCAAACGCCGCCCACGTTCTTGCTGCAGGCCGAGGATGACCACGTGGACAATGTGGACGACTCGCTGGCTTACTATATTGCGCTGAAAAAGGCCGGAGTTCCCGTAGAGATGCATTTGTATGCGCAGGGCGGGCATGCCTTTGGCCTGCGGCGCACGAAGTTGCCAATAACGGGATGGCCTCAGCTCGTGGAGACGTGGCTGGGCACAATCGGAATGATTTCGGAGTGATTTGTATTGCGGCGTTAACTTGCCGCGCCACCAAAAACCTCTTCCGCCCATGCAAGCACTCGCCAGAAGAGTTATCCTTACCCCATGCAACTACGGGGTTGTGGTACGGCTCTGGTCACACCGTTCTCCCAGGACGGTGCGGTCGACGAAAACGCGCTACGCAATCTGGTCACCTGGCAGGTAGAATCCGGCATTGATTTCCTGATTCCCTGCGGCACCACCGGAGAAACTCCCACGCTCAACCACGACGAGTGGCTGCGCGTCATCGACCTCACCATCGAAGTAGTCGCGGGACGCGTGCCCATCGTCGCAGGCGCAACTTCCAACTCGACGCAAGAGGCCGTGGCCAAAGCGAAAGAAGTGTCAGCGCGCCCCGGTGTGGACGCCATCCTCACCGCCTCGCCCTACTACAACAAGCCGACGCAAGAGGGTCAGTACCGTCATTTCCGTGCTATCGCCGAAGCCGTCGACAAGCCCGTCATCGTCTATAACGTTCCCGGCCGCACCGCCGCCAATCTTGAACCTCCGACCCTGGCGAGGTTGACCGAGGTTCCAAATATTGCCGGCGTCAAGGAAGCCAGCGGCAACATGACGCAGATCGCCGAAGTGCTGAACCTGGTGCCGGAGACCTTCACCGTGCTATCTGGCGACGACGCGGTCACGCTGCCCGTCATCGCGCTAGGCGGCGTGGGCGTGATCTCGGTAGCATCCAACGAAATCCCCCGTGAGATGGCGGAAATGGCGCGCGCCGCCCTCAACAACGACTGGCAAACGGCGCGCACCCTTCACCGCAAATACCTTCCATTGATGCAGGCCAACTTCATCGAGTCAAGCCCGCTGCCCGTGAAAGCCGTCCTCGCCATGATGGGCAAAATCGAAGAGGTCTATCGCCTGCCCCTGCTTCCCATGCGCCGCGACACGCGCTCCAAGCTGCAAAAGATCGCAACCGACGCCGGATTGATTACTCGTCCCGCAGCCCCGCCAGTCACTCCCGTCGAATTTTATATTTACGAAAATTGGGCCGCCGGCCCGCACAAAGCCATGCTGCACCGATCCTCCTGCGGACAATGCAATTCCGGCAAAGGCCGGCCCTCCGGCCACGATCCCAATCATTCGCGCTGGCACGGCCCGTACAGCACCCTAGCCGAGGCGCGCGAGGCCACACATCAGATGCCCGGAGTCCTGATCCGCAGCGAATGCAAGTGCGTGGGGTAAGAGCGGCACTTAGCTCTTAGCTTCTTGTTCTCGGCTTACACTTTGCAGCCCTTTTTGCCATTGATTTTGGGTGGCGCAGCGCTTCAGCGCTGCGATCATTGGCTCGTTTTGGCGACCGGCTTCAGCCGCTGAGGTTCGACAGGCGAGCCACGTATGCGGCCGCTGGATGTACTAATTCACACGTTTCACCACAGACTCCCTATGCCAGATTCGCTATCCACTCTGCAGTCGGCCATCGAGCGCTTGTCGGCGCGCGAAACGATCAGCAACCCCGACGAAGCTCGTCCCATTTTTTTTGACTTCCGCACCGCCCTCACGCGCGGCGACTTCCGTGCCGCCGAGAAAGTCGATGGGCATTGGATCGTCAACGCCTGGGTCAAGCAAGGCATCCTGCTCGGCTTCCGTCTCGGCGAACTGCAAAAAATGTCGGACGGAGACGTACTCTCCTTCATTGACAAGGACACATTCCCTGCCCGCCGTCTAACCCTAACCGATCGCGTTCGCCTGGTTCCCGGAGGATCCTCCATCCGCGAAGGCGCCTACGTCGCGCCCTCGGTGGTGTGCATGCCTCCCATGTTCATCAACGTCGGAGCCTACGTGGATGAAGGCTCGATGATCGACTCCCATGCCCTGGTAGGCTCGTGCGCGCAAGTAGGCAAACGCGTCCACCTCAGCGCGGCCGCACAAATCGGTGGCGTCCTCGAACCCGTCAACGCCGCTCCGGTGATCCTCGAAGACGATGTGCTGGTCGGCGGCAATTGCGGAGTCTACGAAGGCACCCTGGTCCACGCTCGCGCGGTTTTGGGGGCGGGCACGATTCTGACCCGATCCACGCCCCTCTACGATCTGGTACGCGGCGAAATCTACCGTGCATCCGCCGACCAACCCCTTGAAGTTCCGGAAAACGCCGTTGTGGTCCCCGGTTCGCGGGCGGTGAAAAAAGGCAAGGGTGCGGAATGGAACCTTTCCCTCTACACCCCGGTAATCGTGAAATATCGCGACGCAAAAACCGAACGCGGAATTGAATTGGAAGATTGGCTGCGGTAAAAACCGATTTCCTCTTGCGCTTTACTTTGTGCTATGATGTAAAGCATGGCGGAAGCCACTTTGTCGTCGAAGAACCAAATCGTCATTCCGCGCGAGGCCCGCGAGGCATTGGGCCTCAGGCCGGGCGACAAGATTCTCGTCGTCGTGAAAAGCGGGAAAGTCCTGGTTCTACAAAAACCAAAGTCGTATCATGCCGCCATTCGTGGCTTAGCTCGGGGTAAATATCCAAAAGGCTATCTGCAAAAGGAACGCCAGAGTTGGGAGTAGATCGGCTGCACGCCTTTCTACGGCGTCACCCGCGAATCGCTCTGGACACGAGTATCTTCATTTATCACTTAGAGCCCAACCCCAAATATCTTGCATGTACCAACCCTATTTTTTCGTGGCTTGAGCGGCAAGGCTCCGCTGCCATTACATCCACCATCACGATGACAGAATTGCTCGTCCTGCCCTACCGCGAAGGCGACGAACAGCGGGCAAACAACTTCTACGCTTTGCTTTCTACCTACCCCAACCTGGATTGGATCGCACCTAACCTGGAAATCGCGGATCTAGCCGCCCAGATTCGCGCTCTTCATCGCCTGCAAACTCCCGACGCGCTGCAGGCCGCGACCGCCCAGTACTCGCAGGCGACTGCTTTAATCACCAATGACCCAGTCTTTGAGCGGGTAAACGGTTTTGAAACACTCACCTTGGATCAGCTTCTCTGACATTCTGATCTGACATTCGGAAGACCAAAATTTTACATTTTTCTGACAACTTCCCGCTTGGGCTAAGGCACAATGCCGTTTGCTGAAAAACTCAGGGTTTGATTTTGCTTTGAAAGGGTGCGGCTTCAGCCGCACCGTAACTAGCCTACGCTCAACGCGGCTTCAGCCATCGAGGGGATGTGTTTTTCAAACAAATCCACTGCCTACTGTCAGAACTTCTGCGACAAAGGCGCGGACGGAAGCTCAACTTGCTCCCTGGCAAACTTCCGCCGCGCCTCCAGATGCTTCCCGCGGAAATGCGCCCGCGCTCGCTCGCCCCAAGCTCGCACAAAGTAATAGTTCAACCCGCACCCAATGGCCGAACTAACCACCGGAATCAGCCGTCCCGCCCACTTTTCCACTACATCGGCTCCCGCCTGCACCGCGATCCGTTGAATCACCTTGGGCACAAACCGATTGACCACTTCCTTCTCCAGCAACTCGCGACTGATGTCAACGCCGGCGGCGCTCGCCGCCGCAATCCACAGCTCGGCAATTTCGTCGTCCGTATTTATCTCGAAGCCATAAATCAAACTAAGCTTCTGAATGGTCCGCATGGTAATCGCAGACAGAATCCCAAGGTCCGGCACAATCGTCAGGATTCCACCCATACCAAAACCCGCCCCCTCGATCGCCGCCAGCTTCATCCCGGCGCGAATCACCGTCTCCGCCACATCGTCGAGACGTTCCACCGGCAGCGTGTACACCCCATGAAAAGTAGCCAGCGGCAATCCGTGCGCCCCTCGCAGTTGCATCAGGAAGCGCCCGGGATCCACCTTGATCGTCTCGTAGGCCCGAGTCAAGCCTCCGCGAATCGCCCCTTCGACCCGCCGCCGCAGCCAAGATTTTTCCTCGTCAGCCATCTTTGAATATCAGTTTATCAGTCGAGCTTTAGTTCCCCCTCGCAAGAACCTGTCATCCTGAGCGAAGCGAAGGACCTGCTGTTCACCGCAGAAATAAAGACCATCATTTCGTTCGGTTGTTCGCTATTTATTCTGACGCTCAATTGGGACCATCGTAAACCCCAGCCGCCCCACGCCTGTGCTAGCATCGACTTAACAATGTCAACAGGAAAACTGCACATAGTACCGCTCGGCGGAATGGGTGAGTTCGGAATGAACTGCATGGCCATCCGCTATGGCGATGACATTATCGTAGTAGACGCCGGCCTGATGTTCCCCGAAGCCGAGTTACTCGGCGTCGATATCGTAGTCCCCGACATTTCCTATCTCCTCGAAAATCGCAACCATGTTCGCGGCATCGTACTAACGCACGGCCACGAAGACCACATCGGAGCCCTGCCCTGGATTCTAAGCGAACTGAATGTTCCCGTCTGGGCCACCGAGTTCACGCTAGCCTACGTAGAAGATAAGCTGGACGAACACCAACTCCTCGACGACGCCGACCTGCGCGAAATCCAGCCCGGAAAGCGTTTCAAGGTTGGCCCCTTCACCATTCATCCGCTGCAGGTAACCCACAGCCTGGTCGATTGCGTGGCGCTAGCTATCCACACGCCGCTAGGCGTAGTTCTCCATACCGGAGACTTCAAAGTCGACCCCACCCCCACCGACAATCGCCTCTTCGACCTGCACGGTTTCGCCGAGTACGGCAAAGAAGGAGTGCTGCTGCTCCTTCAGGATTCCACCAACGTAGAGCGCAAAGGTTACACGCCAAGCGAGCGCGCCGTCCGCCGCAAATTTGAAGAGGTCTTCGTCCGCACCAAGCGCCGTCTGTTCATCTCCTGCTTCTCGTCTTCGATTCACCGCATCAAGCTGACCGTCGACATGGCGCGCGAGCACGGCCGCAAAATCTGTTTCATCGGCCGCTCCATGAACAACTCTTCCGAGATCGCCGAAGATCTCGGCTATGTCCAGATTCCCGAAGGGATGTTGATTCAGCCCGGCGAAATGAGAAACTTCGCGCCAGAAAAAGTGTGCGTGCTAATCAGCGGCACCCAAGGCGAACCAATGTCCGCCTTATCGCGGGCGGCCGTCGATAACCACAAGCACGCCAAAATCGAAAAAGGCGACACCGTCGTTCTCTCCTCGCGCATCATCCCCGGCAACGAAAAAGCCATCTACCGCATGGTGGATCACCTGTTCCGCCGCGAGGCCTTCGTCATCTACGACGACGGCTCTTACCCGCCCATCCACGTCAGCGGACACGCCAGCCAGGAAGAACTAAAACTAATCATCAACCTGGTGCGCCCCAAATATTTCGTCCCCATCCACGGCGAATTCCGCCAGCTCAAGTTGCACGCCGAACTAGCCGCATCCATGCCGGGAGCAGTAGGCAGCGTGCTCCTGATCGAAAGTGGAGACGTTCTGGAAATCGACGAACAAGGCGCCCGCAAAGCGGGACGCGTCAATGTAGGCCGAGTCTGCATCGATTCCGGCTCGCGCACCGACGTAGTAGAAGATCTAGTAATAAAAGACCGCCGTCATCTAAGCGAAGACGGTTTCGTAATGCCAGTAATCGCCATCAACAAGCTCACCGGACGCGTAGAAACTTCCCCCGAGATCGTGACCCGAGGCTTCAACCCCGGCGAAAACGGCCTGATCGAACGCGCCCGCGAAATCGTCATGGAAACCCTCGATGCCTCCAGCGCCGAAGAAAAAGCCGACTACGGAGTAATCAAAGAAAAAATTCGCACCGACCTCAAGCGCTACATCTCCCGCCAAACGCAGCGAAGGCCGCTGATTATGCCGGTGATACTGGAGATTTGAGAACCTTGTCTTTCTGAACGAGGTCCTTTTATCCCCCTGCAAATGAACCAGGTTGTGCTAAACTTTATAGGAGTAGTTTTTTCTGACGCTGGGGCGATTGCGAGAGCTTTCCACCCACGCCCGAAGATTCTGCTCACCATTTCACGGAGCGATCGCAACCCTATCGTTCCACGATAAGGAGCCCATTGTGGCCAAGCCTACCTCTGCCCCGCACGAAACCACTCGCCCAATGCAGGTTGGAAACACGAGCTTCATGCTCGACCGTTTGGGTGAAGACTGCGCCCCACTTCAATTTCTGCGCGAATTGACACAGAACGCCCTCGAAGGCATCCAGCGCCTCCCCGATAAGAAGGGCGAGGTTACATGGGACGTAGACTGGAACACAAACGCTCTCACAGGTGTGTTCAAGCTCTGCGTCATCGACAACGGCATCGGTATGACAGGTGAAGAAATGATGCAGTACATAAATGCACTTTCTTCGTCGGTCAACGTTCTATCCAATACAGGAAATTATGGAGTGGGAGCCAAGATCGCTGCCGGCCCGCGCAACAAGGCAGGACTTATCTATCTCTCGTGGAAAGATGGGATCGGGTACATGATCCACCTTTGGCGTGACCCGCACAGCGGACTCTACGGTTTACGGCAGCTCGAACTGCCAGACGGAGGCTTCGGTTATTGGGCATACGTCCAGGACGACGTTAAGCCCAGCTTGATCGACAAGCACGGCACAATGGTCGTGCTGCTTGGCAATGACAGCGATGCTGACACGCTGTCGCCACCAGACGGAACTCCGAGCCCCTCACGCTGGACGACGCGATATCTGAATACCAGATACTTTCGCTTCCCCGAGAACATTGTTGTCAAGGCGCGCGAAGGATGGCAATTCCCGAGGGCGAATACGGACAGCAACGTTCTGCGTACACTCACCGGGCAGAAAGCATATCTGGATAAACACGCAGAATCTCGTGGGAAAGTCGAAGTGACTGGAGCAAGTGTGCGCTGGTGGATTTTGAAGGATGAGGACGCCCTCACTCAAAACTCAGGGTATGTAGCCTCGAGCGGCCATGTGGCGGCGTTGTATCAGGACGAGCTTTACGAAATGGTCAGTGGCCGCCAAGGGGTTGCCCGTCTACAGGCGTTCGGTGTGATTTTCGGTCATCAACGCGTCGTCATCTACTTAGAACCGCAGGCGGGGAACGGTCGACGACTAACATCGAACACCGCACGCACTCAGCTATTGATCAACGGCGAACCGCTGCCATGGTCGGATTGGGCTAGCGAGTTCCGCGAAAACATGCCCGCTGAGATTTCGGACCTTATCGATAGCGTGGCCGCGGCAGCTAGCGGTTCCGATCACAAGCAGAGCATAAAGGAGCGACTCAAGGCGATCATCGACTTGTTCAAGTTCAGCCGCTACAGACCGACGCCGAAAGGCAAGCTTATGCTGGAAGCGGAAAATAGTGTGGCCGGCGGGAAGCCGAAAACTCGGCGCGAGAAGAATTCGGATTTAGTGGATACTGAACCTGGTGGCGGTAAGGGCGGCCGTGCAGGCGACATCTACAGTCTGTTTCTCTCTGCGAAGGGCGTACCCGGAGAGGAGGTCGCGATCATGCGAGAGCCTACGGTCCAGTGGGTCTCGGCCGACAACGGCACACGCACTCCGCCCGATCTGGAGGATCGCGCAGCCAAGTATCTGCCTCAGCAGGACCTAATCATGGCTAACGCCGACTTTCGAGTGTTTAACGACATGATTGACCGCTGGTGTGCTAAGTATCGACAGGTGTCCGGCGCGCGCGACGTGGTGAAGGATGTGGTGCAGGAGTGGTTTGAACAGCAACTTGTCGAAGCCGTGATGGGCGCGCAGGCGCTACGTGACGCTAGACAGTGGACGTTCGAAGATGTCCAGCGGCTCTGGTCCGAGGAGGCGCTGACGGCCGCGGTTCTCCCTCGCTATCACGTCGACATCGCCGTAAAACGTGCCCTAGGAGCTAAGCTGGGCACCTTGAAGGAAAAAGTTGTTTAGGACAAGCGTAGCTCGATTCTCGCCCGAAGCGCAACGCCTGGCATGACCACGGGCTACGCCTTCCATCTTATCCTGCGGCCTCGACCGTAATCTTCAACCCCACCGCCTTAGCGACGGCAACCAACGTAGAAAGCCGAGGGTTTCCGCGGGCCGACAAGGCGCGATAGAGGCTCTCGCGCTCAATGCCAGCGGCTTTAGCGACTTTGGCAATGCCGCCGCGCGCCTCTGCGATGCGCCGCAAGGCAATCAGAAGCACGCTCGGCTCATCGTCATCCTCCAAGGCGGCGCGGAGATACTCAGCGGCAAACTCAGGATTCTCACGCAGTTCACGAACCGTGGCTTCGTCGTGCGATATGCTCGCCTTGCGTTTCATTGTGTTCTCTCCCTGTAATCCTTGAGGTATTCGAGCGCCCGCTTGATATCGGACGACTGCTTGCGCTTATCTCCGCCGCAAAGTAGCAAACGCACTCTTTGCCTGTTAGCGCGTAATAAACCCGATATCCTGGCCCCCAATCGATGCGCAACTCGAACAACCCGCCGCGCAGTGCCTTGCAATCCCCGAAGATCCCTGCCGAAAGGCGATCAATCCGGGCCACAATCTTTGCCCTGGTTCGAACGTCTCTCAGTTCCGACAGCCACTCACCGAAGACGTCTCTGCCCGACGCGGTGAGATAGCGGCGGATTTCGATCATTCTGTTATCGTAACTTATAGATTACATCTAGGCAAGCGTTTCGACGAATCAGGGCGCTCGAATTCCCTTCCCGAGACGATCTCTTATCCCAGCGGGTTTTTCCACCGCAGCCCAGGAAACCGCGCAAAATCGCGATCCGCCGTGTAAAGCACGCCTCCATATTCAATCGTCAGTGCCGCGATCTGCGCATCACTCACCAGCGGGCCCGAGGCGCGCCCCTCCAGAATCATTCGTCTCAAAACGGACCAATGCTGGTCCCCGGCCACAAGTACTTGCACATTGGGTTGTTGTAGCCACTCTTCTACAATGTGCACAGCTTGCTCCACAGCCACACGCGCTCCCGCCAACCGCCGATTCGTGATCACTCGGAGGAATGCGGACACACTCTGCCAGGGCAATCCCACTGCTTCTGTTCCGGACAACACGTTCTCCAGCCAGACCAGGCTCTTCTTATGGTCCGCTGAAGCGAGATCGTAGGAATAGATCAGCAGATTGGCGTCAATTACGATCACCGATGGTCCGGCCCTTCCAGGTCTTCCAGAAGCTCCTCGACTTTTTCAAACGGAGGGAGGCCCAGATTTAGCGGCTTGACGCGAAAAGGCTTCCGCGTGGGTCGCTTCGAAGCATTCAATCCGAAGCGCAGAAAGCGATTCACCACCTGCTTGAACGGTTCGCCGGAACGGCGAACCTCCTTCTTCAGCAAGCTAGCCACATCGTCGTCGAGCGTAAGGGTTGTTCGCACATCATGATGCTAATAGCAATGACATCATGATGTCAACCTAGATCCGGCAACCGATCATCGAGCTTGGAATTTGCAAAAAAGCACGGGGCAAGGCACTCTGAAACCCAGCCATGGTTACCCTCAACGATATTCGCGCCGCCCAAACCCTCCTCCACGGCATAGCCGTCCACACTCCCCTCATCGAATGGACGAGCCCCACCGCCCCACGCAAGCTCTTCCTCAAGCTGGAAAACCAGCAGCCCATCGGCGCCTTCAAGCTACGCGGCGCCTATAACAAGGTCGCCTCCCTGACCGACGAAGAACGCCGCCGCGGAGTTATCTCCTACTCTAGCGGCAATCACGCGCAGGGCGTAGCCTACGCCGCGCGCGCACTGGGCGCAAAGGCCATCATCGTCATGCCCGGCACGGCGCCGAAAAACAAGCTCGAAGCCACCGCCGCCCTCGGCGCGGAGATCGTCACCGTCGGCCCCAGCAGCGAAGAGCGCCGCCTCCGCGCCGAGCAACTAGCCGGCGAGCACGGCTATGTCATCGTGCCTCCCTACAATGACGAAAAGATCATCGCCGGCCAGGGAACCGTAGCCCTCGAAATCCTCGAAGACTTGCCTGAGGTTGAAACCGTACTCGTTCCCGTCGGCGGAGGCGGCTTGATCAGCGGCGTGTCAGCCGCCATCAAACTCAGCCATCCCAAAATAAAGGTGATCGGAGTCGAGCCCGAACTAGCCGCCGATGCCCAAGCCAGCCTGCGTGCCGGCCACATCGTCGCCTGGCCACCGGAACAAGTTTCCCGGACCATCGCCGACGGTCTCCGCGCGCAAAGCATCGGAGCGATCAATTTCGAACACATCCGCGCCTACGTCGACGCTATCGTCACCGTGACCGAAAACGAGATTCGCGAGGCTCTGCACGCCCTGACCGCCAACCCTAAAACACTAGCGGAACCCAGCGGCGCCGTCGCCGCGGCAGCGTTTCTTTTTCACGCCAACGACCTGCCCCAGACGACCGTCAACGTAGCTGTAATCAGCGGCGGCAACATCGATCCCAAACTCCTCGCCGAATTGCGCCGTCCCTGAACCGCACGCTCGGGAAGTCATAACTCCCCTGCGAGCCTCGGAGCCTGCCCTGAACGAAGCCGAAGCATCCCATGTGGTTTTCGCCTCCGGCGCTTCGCCGTCATCACCTCGAGCTCCACCGCGCCGTCGCTACCAACAGAAGATGGTCGACGCGGCGTGTATGGCACTAACGAGCCACTTGCCAAATTCCGCCAGTGTGGTAGCATGAGTCACTTTGCGACTGGTTACTTCCGGTCGCATTCGGGTTCGGGAAGCGGATTTCCAAATGCTAGCCGGTTTTTAATTTGGCAATTCCCCCACGGTTCTGAGCCTGCAACCGTCCGATTTCGCAGTCAGTTACAGACCGGCGACGAGAATGGACCCTTGGGCAATCATGGAAGCCGATTGATGCTAGTGTGCAGTACTTTTCATTGTGAGACTTGCGGCGACCCACGTAGAGTGTTTTAAGTTATTGACAAATATAGACAATAACTGGTTTCTGGTTTTGGAACAAAAAGTGCACAAGAAGTAACAGGCGACCTATACCTTGGAACGAAGTCCAAAGGCGAATCTGGGAAAGACCAAAAATTTGGAGGGAATTAACATGAGGCGAGTGGTAGTTTTGGCGATACTGGCATTGGCGGTTCCGATTGCAGCTTGGGCGGATGGAATTAACATCACAAACCAGGGTGGTACGGTTGCGATCACCGGTATGACGGGAACCAACGGCCTGGGGACGATCGGCGTATCCACCATTACCTCGAAGGGTTCGCAGATGACTTCCTGGAACACCCACACCGGTCATCTTGGCTCTGTCAGCTACTCGACCGGCGCGCTCGAGAGCGGCTCCATCTCGGGTGGCGGCGTGTTTGCATCCGGCGGGTCATTTGACATTGTTGGCGACGGCAAGTGGGCAAGCAAGTTAACCGGGACGTCATGCGGCAAGGGTTGCGATCTCTTCACTGGCACCTTCAGCAGCGCGGTTGACTGGACCCTGGTTAGTCACACGAAACAATCCGAGTCCTTTACCCTCACCGGCTCGATCGAAGGCACTCTTTATAACGGTCGTACCGTGTATGGAACAACCACGCAAGACATCACGATCGACAATAAAGGACAGCTCAATAAGGGCATCGGCCATATCGGTACCGGTGGCACGCACATCTACACTCCGGAACCCGGAACTTTGGGATTGCTCGGAACCGGACTCCTGGGAGTTGCCGGGATGTTCCGTCGCAAGCTGACCAAAGGATAATCTGCATTTGCTTTTTTGATTCGCCCAGAACACTCAACTCATGGCCCCGCCGCAAGGCGGGGTTTTGATTTTGGCACAACAACATCGGATCCACCTCATCGACCTTCCGCGAGTAGCGTCTCACTTTGGTCGACCTCACAAACAATTATCATCTTGAGCTTGGCCGACATCTTAAAGAACTATCATTCTGACCCTGAGCGCAGCCGAAGGGAAGGACCTGCTGTTTGGCCTGCAGCAAGCTCTGGCTGATTCGAACCTAGCCCCAAGTCCTGCCTCCTGTTCCTCTCCTGCGTTACTGCGGTAACGGCCCATACTGGCTTTGCCGTTGACCTTGCCCTCCTCGGACCCTACAGTCAGGCGCAGGGGGTAGTATGAAGGATATTCATGAAGTTTTGCGCCGCAAACAGGCGCAGTACGCGCAAATTGGCAAGCAAATCGAACAACTGCAGCAGGCCGCCGAGAAGCTACGCGAAGTCGCGCCCTTGCTCGCAGAAACCGACACCGAGGATGAGACTGCCGTACTCACCGAAGTGGATGACGAAAACTCCAGTGCGATGGCTGCCAAAGCCAGCGCGCAATCCTCGCCGGCCGCGTCCAAGTCCGGGCGCAGCTCCACTCCGCGCTGGCCGTAGCCGCCGGATTTCAAGTACCTGCGAGGACCAAGTTCTAGTTTTCGGAGCAAGGTCTCGTTTTCGGAGCAAGGTCTAGTTTTCGGAGCAAGGTCTCGTTTTCGGAGCAAGGTCTCGTTTTCGGAGGAAGGTCTCGTTTTCCATGATTCTGCAGACGCTGCTGGTGTCCAAGGATGAGCTGACCGCGGAAACGCTGGTTCAGGTCCTGGCGCAGTTTGGGGTTGTCGTCAGTCGCTCAAACGCGGCCGATGTCGCCGTGGCGCGCCTGGTCGAAGAACGCTTCGATCAGGTGATTGTCGATTTCGATGATCCCGAAGCCGCCTCCGCCGTGCTCGCAGCCTGCCGCCAAGTCCCCGGTCCCGATCACCATCCGTTGGTCACCGTCGCGCTGCTCCACGATGCCTCCCAGATCCGTGCCCTCCTCGGCGCCGGCGCTCATTTCGTCCTGATCAAGCCCCTCACCCGCGAACAGGCGCACAACACTCTGCGTGCGTCCGCGGCGCTGTTGAAGCGCGAAAGGCGGCAAGCCGCGCGCGTCAGCGTTCAGGCGGCCATCTCCATTCATACCCAGAATGACAATACCGTGGAAGGAATCCTGCTCGACCTGAGCACCGGCGGCATGGATGTCCTCGCCGCCAAGCCCCTTCCTGCCGTCGCTATGGTTCGCCTCTGCTTCGAACTTCCGGACACTGGTTTCACCATTGAAGCCCAGGCGGAAGCGGCTTGGAGCAGCGAAAACGGTCAAGTCGGCTTCCGCTTTCTCGACATGGACGCCCAGATGCGCGAGCACTTGGCCGAGTGGCTGGCTGCCCGCTCCCACGATTCCGTACCCGAGGAACCCGACACCGTCTGCCAATGCAAACTCACCGACCTGAGTCTGGGCGGCTGCTATGTGCAAACCGAATCTCCCTTCCCGCAGTCCTCCTCCGTCGATCTCTGCCTGCGCGCTGCCGGCCTCGAGATTCACACCGAAGGTTTGGTGCGCGTCATGCATCCCGGTCATGGCATGGGCATTGAATTCCCCGCCGTTACCGAAGAGCAGCGCAAAAGTGTAGGCGACTTCATCGAATTCCTCACCGGCCAGCCCGGCGCTACTCCGCAACTGGAAATTTCTCCCCGTGCCCTCCTCGCCAGCGCCCTCGACCCCAGCCAGACCGCGAACCCCGAAACCGATGCCGATGCCCTTGCCGAAGACCCGCTCCTAGAATTGCTCCGCACGGGCAATCCGCTGGAGGAAGAAGCCTTCCTCGACCAACTGCACCGCCAGCGAACTCCGGCCCCCGTCAACCAATAGCAATCCGCAATCGCACCCCACTCTCAGCTGCGCTCTCGCCACAAAACCAGGGACCAGACCGACACCCCGTCTTTAGTGTTGACCCAGTCCCCGGCATTCGGTCTTACCCATTGATCGCAGACTACCTTCCACACCTCAGCTCATGATTTCGGTCCGGTTAATTTTCCGAGAATTTTTCCCATGCAATAGAATTGCTCTGCCGTAGAGACGGGGCTTGCCCCGTCTCGCCATCGCCGGGAGACGCGACAAGCCGCGCCTCTACAGGAAAGATCCTGGAGCAGAGGTAACAACAAGGCTACACGTTGCTCAGAAATCCAATCGCGCGTGCGTTCCTGCTCGCTGGCGTCTGTCTCGTCGCTATCGCTCCATTCTTCTGGTGCGGAACTCCTTCCGGCCACGATTTCGAGTTCCACATCGATTCCTGGATGGAAGTCCTGGGCCAATGGAAGCAAGGCATCCTATATCCGCGCTGGGCGGCGCTCGCGCATTGGGGATACGGCGAGGCTCGCTTCCTTTTTTACCCGCCTGCTTCCTGGACCCTGGGCGCCGCGCTCGGTGCCGTTTTACCCTGGAAGCTGGTGCCGGGCGCATATTGCTGGATCGTGCTCATGCTAGCCGGAGCGTCTATGTACCGCCTGGCCCGCGAGTGCCTCGCCCCCCCCGCCGCCATGTTTGCCGCCGTCTTCTATGCGCTGAATCCCTATCACCTGCTGATCGTCTACTGGCGCAGCGCTTACGCAGAACTACTCGCCGCTCCCCTCCTGCCGCTTCTGCTCGTCTGTCTCCTGCGCATATTTATGCCACAATCCGAGCCGGACTCGCGCCCAACGATCGGTTTGAGTCTTCTGCTGGCCGCTGCCTGGCTGACCAACCTGCCCGCAGCCGTCATGATCCACTATTCGATGGTCGCCCTGGTTCTGTTCTACGTAGCGCACGCGTTAGCGCGTGAAAAATCCTGGACCCCACGCCTTTGGCGTCCCCTCATTCAAACCGCGCTCGCTACGCTCTTAGCCGCCGGCCTCGCCGCCTTTTATCTGCTTCCCGCCATCTACGAGCAGAAGTGGATCGACATCCGCCAGGTGCTCTCACCCGGAGTCCGGCCCCAGGACAACTTCCTCTTCACCATCCTCGCCGATCCCGATCACAACCGCTTCAATCTTCTCGTCTCAACCGTAGCCCTCGCCGAAATCGCCATACTGGCCCTTGCCATCTCGGCTTCACGCCGCCGCCGCTCGAACCCCGCTGCTGCAACCGACCATCTCCCTTGGATTCTGCTCACCGCATGGGGCGTCCTCAGCGCGTTTCTGATGCTTTCGCCAAGCCATTTGCTGTGGCAGTATCTGCCTGAACTCCGCTTTGTACAACTTCCCTTCCGCTGGCTGCTCGCGATGAACGCTGCCCTGGCCATGCTGCTGCCCGCGGCCACCCAGCGTTCGAATTCGAAATTGACTTGGACCGCGCGCGGCCTCGCCTCCTCCGTCTTACTGGCCGTGCTCATCCTCGCCGGTCATCGTTTCCAGCCCCCTTGGTGGGAAACCGCCGCCGATATTCAGGAAATCAGCGACGCCGTTCACGATGGCACCGGCTACGAAGGCACCGACGAATATGTCCCCGCCGGAGCCGATCCCTACGAGTTGAACAAAAATCTCCCGCTCATCACCGACAACCTGGGAACGACCCTCCCCAGCGAAATCCTGGCGTGGGCGCCGAACGAAAAACACTTCACCGTCCACGCCCCCAAGCCGCAAAATCTAACCGTGCGCCTTCTCAGCTATCCGGCCTGGCAAGTGGAGGTGAACGGCAAGCCCACCGCAACTGAAAAAACCGATGTCACCAGCTTGATCGTCATCCCCATTCCCGCCGGAGACAACGATGTACATATCCATTTCCGCCGCACCATCGATCGCGTGCTGGGAAACGCCGTCTCCCTGATCAGCCTGGCAATGTTGGTAGTAGCCTGGATGAAGATGAAGGCAAAGAGAACAAGAAAGATGAATTCGCACCAGCAGTCGATGTAGTCCGCTGCGAACTCCGAAGGGCGGCTGCCGTGCCGTAGCCTTAGCATTTTCATTGCGGCTTACAGTTCGCTGCAAAGCTCGTTCTAGTTCCCGCTTTTGGGTGGCGCAGCGATTTATCGCTGCGATAGATGCGTTATTTATATGCCGGCTTCAGCCGCCGAGGGAACGACGCGACGTGCAATCGAGTTCTTCAGCCGCTGCGGGACGGCAATCTTTCAAACTGCACGACGGAGAAAAAGGATGCAAAGCAGAGTCCTGATAGCAACCTCAAATCCCGGCAAGCTCCGAGATTTCGCCGGAGCCGCCGCCCACCTAGGCATTACCATCGCCAGCCTTGCCGGTTTTTCCTCTCTGCCCCAGGTATTAGAAGACGGCGCTACTTTCGAAGAAAACGCCCGCAAGAAAGCCGAGTCCTACAGCCTGGCCGCTCCCGGCGAACTGGTTCTAGCCGACGACTCCGGCCTCGAAATCGACGCCCTGGCTGGAGCCCCCGGAGTCCATTCCGCCCGCTACGCCGCCAGCGATCCACACGCCAGGGAACCGCAAGCACCCGAGCGCAACAGCGATGACGAAGCCAACAACGCACGCGTGCTAAGCGAACTGCAAGGCATTCCACCCGACCGACGCACCGCACGCTTCGTATGCGTCCTGGCCGCAGCCCGCGACGGCCAGACCCTCCACACCTGCCGCGGCACCGCCGAAGGTGTCATCCTAAACGCGCCCAGGGGAAAAAATGGATTCGGATACGATCCCCTCTTCTTCTTCCCCGCAATTAAAAAGACTTTTGCCGAATTGACTCCGGAGGAAAAAGCCCGATACAGCCATCGCGGCGCAGCCTTGCGCGCCTTCTTGGAGTGGGATAACAGCCTAAAGCAATGAGCACCGGCTCGAGTTGAGTGCCAGCGTCCCGTCGGCCCGAAATGCTGATGAAGCGAGGATAGTGTCCTACTCTGTCTTTTTCACCGCGGAGTCACCGAGTCACGGAGAAAACCTTGAAACCTGTATGAATCACAAGGGAGCGGTTTTGCTAAGCGGTTGGGCTTCTCCGTGACTCCGTGGTGGAATCTAAAATTAGGACACCACCGAAGCGAGGCGGTCCTTGACTTCCATTCCCCCCAAAAAGGATAATAGCCAGTTTGCATGTTGCACCTCGTAAGGAGCTCT
>Ga0074044_10000929_pt1 | contig 26989 bp, 23 predicted proteins | sample BogForMeECP23OM1_FD_94443 | JGI IMG/M metagenome (GOLD analysis project Ga0074044, IMG submission 94443) | Bog forest soil microbial communities from Calvert Island, British Columbia, Canada - Bog Forest MetaG ECP23OM1 | ecosystem: Environmental > Terrestrial > Soil > Wetlands ... | reverse complement strand
CGCGTGCATGGCGCTGGCGGCGGTCAATTCCAAACGCATCAAGCTGGGGACCGGCGTGGCGATCGCGTCAAACCGCATCCCGCCGGTTACCGCCGGCGCCATCGCGACGATCAATCAATTAGCACCCGGCCGCACGATCCTCGGCTTCGGCACCGGACACACCGGGCGGCGCGTGATGGGCCTGCCGCCGGTCAAGCAGGAAGATTTTCGCGAGCAAGTGCGCGTCCTGCACGACCTCCTTCGCGACGGCGAGGCGCTGTACCGGACAGAGGGAGTCGAGCGAAAGATTCGCTACCTGCATCGCGATCGCAGGTTTATCAACCTCGACGATCGAATTCCGTTCTATATCGCGGCCAACGGACCCAAGACTCTCGCGCTCGCCGGCGAATTCGGCGACGGCGTAATCACGACCGGCATTTCGACGCCTGATCGGGTGGTCACGGTGCGCAGGCATATCGAGGCCGGCGCCGCCAAGGCCGGCCGCTCGGCGAAGGATCTGCCCCTCGTCTCGCTCACGCACATCTGCGTGCTGAAGCCAGGCGAAGCGATCGATTCGCCGCGCGTAAAGGCGATGACGGGACCGTGGGTGATGGCCTCGATGCATGCGATCGCCGCGGGCTATGCGCGCCCGACCTCACTGCCGCAGGAAGTGCGCAAAATCTACGATGAATACTTCGCGCACGTCGCGCGGATGCCCGAGCAAGAACGCTATCTCCATCTGCATCTGGGCCATTGCACATTCGTCGCGCCCGAGGAACGCAAGTTCGTCACGGCCGAAACGATTCGCGCCACCACGATCGTCGGCGTGCGCGAAGCGGTTATCGATCAGTTGCGCGGGCTGGAAAAAGCGGGACTAAGCCAGGTCTTCATCAACCCGCCGATGGACGGGTTCGGCGAGTGTATCGAGGACATTTCGCACGAATTGATCGGGCGGGTATAGGCAGCTTCCAAATATCGCCGCTCGACCTGGCCCCGATCGAGAGCGGGATCAGAATGGGTAGTTTATGCCGGAGAAGATGGCGGCGCCTTCGCCGCCGTAGCCGACATCCACGTAGCCGACCACAAACGGCTCCGCAATTCCGCGAAAACCCATGCCGCCTACCGGATGCATTTGGCTCAGCGGGTTGTAGTCCATCTGATGCGCGACGCGGCCGACCTCGGCGAATGGCGCAAGCTCGAGCGTGCCGTGCGTGCCGAACAGGTTCGCGTCCCATACCCGCGTGCGCATCTCCAGGTTCGCGACCGCCAGATTGTTGTCGATGTAGCGGCCGGTTCCAAAGCCGCGTAGCGTTTGCTGGTCGGTAAGTATGCTCTCGTCACCGCCCAGCCGCGCCTGCGCCCAGAAGGGCATCTCATTGCCGGCCGGCTCGTATTCCATGAACATATGGCCGGCGAAGGTTATGCGCGGAGTGACGGTCACATACTTGCGCGCCTCCCAGCCAAAGCGAGTGTACGAGAACGAACTGCCGAGCGCCCGGTCGGCGACCGATGTGTAGACGCTGTACATCCCGCCCTTTCTCGGAATATCAACCGAATCCCGGTTATCGTATTGGACCAGCAGCTGCGTAAGCACTTCGCTTCCGCCGTTGATGCCTTTCTGGTCGGGGAAGAGCTTGAAGATCGGTGGGATCGAGTTGAAGGCGCCCTCTTGAATTCGTACCCATCGCGGCCGCTCCATCAACTGCACCTGGAGGTTTTCGTTGATGTTCAGGCCGACGGAGCCCTGCCCATAGAGCTGCTGAGTCGTATAGTTGGTCTGATTGCCCTCGGAGGAGTTGTTGCCGGTTCCGAAAAATCGTTCGGTCGGATCGCGCTCGAAAAAGAATCGTCCCTCAAAGGAAAACAGGTCCTGATGGGTGCGGCCTGTCTGGTAATCAAGGTCCACGTGGCGTGCGATGTCCTGCGCCCCGCCCGCAGTCACGTACCAGTTGGTGTCTTCCGACGGGTAGGAGAGATAGCGGAACGTACCTCCCGCCCCCAAGGTGGTGTTCCAATTCACGTCGGGCGCGAAGATATTGCGAATCTGGTTCTGGGTGTCGGTAAAAAGAAAGACCGGCAGTATTCCGGCGGTGGTACCGCCGTTGGGGTCGGTCGCGATTTCGGGCACCGGAATGAAGGGCCACGACGACGGATCCGTCAGATCAAACGCCGCAGCCCGCGAAACCCGGAGGGTCATCGCTAAAACGATCAATATAATTGCCGCTAAGCCGCGCTTCATCCCCATCACACTACGAACGCACCCGCCGCGCTGGATTAGGTCTCAGAATGCCAGAGGTGGCAGGATGATTAAAGCTGACAGGCTTATGCCGCTCGATCAATACGTTTGCCGCGTAAAACGTCGCGCGAATCACCGGTTCGGGCACGCTGCGCTTTTCGGCCGTGTGCGAAATGTGTAAGGATTCGCTTTCATAAGGAACCCGCTTCCTTTGCGCCGAGACCCCGCGCGGGCTCACATCGCCGTCGCCTCGATTGGCGGCGTAATGAAGCAGGGATAATCCGACGGAGGACTCTTAGATGGCAAAAGCAGACGGCGGCGAGTTGATCGCGCGCGTGATGCGGGAAAACCGCGTCCGCTATTGTTTCGCAATAAACGGCGGTCACCTGTTCCCGATCCTCGCGCAATTGCGCGATCACGACATCAAGCTCATCCATATGCGCCACGAGCAGGCGACGGCATATGCCGCCGATGCTTACGCGCGCGTCAGCGGAGAGCCGGGCGTCTGCATGGTCACGGCGGGATGCGGCCTGACCAATGCGGTCACCGGACTCTGCGTCGCAGGGCTCACCAGCTCCGCGGTCGTTTGCATCTCGGGCCAGCATCCGAACACCGAGGACCATCTCGGTTCTTTCCAGGAAGCCTACGGATCCGAAGTCGTAAAGAGCTTCTCCAAGTTCACCAAGCGTGTGACCGATTGGAGCAGCATCGAATTCGATCTTCGCTCCGCGTTTCGCGAAGCGATCGCGCCGCCGCAAGGCGTGGCCTTGTTCGAGATTCCGCAGAACATCCTGTACCACCACGAGGATGACGCCCGGCAGCGCAAAGGCGCGCGCGGATTCACGGTCGATGATCTCCGTTCGGAGGGCGACCCTGCCAAGATCGATCGTGCGGTCGAGATGCTTCATGCGGCGGAGCGGCCACTGATCGCCGGTGGCGATGGTCTCTTCTGGTCGCAAGCCGGGCCTGAGATGAAGGAATTCGTCGAGCTGACCGGCGTTCCCATCTACGCCCGCCGAGCCGGACAGGGCGTGGTCTCCGAGGAGCACCCACTCGCAATCCGCGGCGCATTCAAGAAGCCTTTCACCGGACGCGCGGATGTGGTGCTCGCGATCGGTTTCCGATTCTGGAGCGGTGAACATTTCGGCCAGCCCCCGACCTGGACCGACAAGGCCAAGTACATCCAGGTCGACCCGACGCCAACGCGCATCGGATGGCAGGTCAACGCCGACGTGCCGATGGTCGGCGATCCGAAACTGGTGCTCCGCCAGATGATCAATCGCATCAAGGAGCTGAAGCTCGACTTCTCGAAAAACCGCACCTCCGAATGGACCAAGGAAGTCACCGCGACGCGCCAGCGCTTCGATGCGCAAATTCGCGAACAGAATGCCAAGGTAACCAATAACCGACCGATTCATCCTGCACGGCTCTGCGAAGATCTGATCAAGGTTATGGACAAGAACGCGACCACCATTATCGACAGCTTCACCCTGTCGGGATGGATGAGCCGCGCGTTCACGTGCCGGTTCATGGGCCAGGTCGTCGATGCGGGCCCGCTGGCCCCGGTGGGTCACGGCGTTGGCATGTCCATCGGAGCGCAGCTTGCGCGGCCCGGTCAGCAGATCGTCAACATCTCCGGCGATGGCGGACTCGGGATCGGCGGCTGGGACATGGAAACCGCAGCCCGCTATAAGCTGCCAATTGTTACGGTGCTCTGGAACAACAGTTCGTGGGGACCCAACTTCAATGAGATGCCGGGTCTCAAGGGACGCACGGACCCGTTCAACATGCTGCCCGACATCCGCTACGACAAGATCTTCGCCGAGATGGGATGCCACGGCGAACATGTGGAGACGCCGGAACAGATCATCCCGGCGCTGGAGCGTGCGTTCAAATCCGGAAAGCCCGCGATGATCAACGTGGTCGGCGACACCAGCGTCGGCAACGCCACCCTTGGCGGCAACCTGCTCGGCTCGACCGGATCGAACGGCTGAGCGACTGGGTAACGTCCATAGGACAAGTGAAAAGCGGAAGGCGCCCGCGAGCGCCTTCCGCTTTTTCACGCGGCTTCATCGCAGGCCGCGCCGTCATGTAAGCTGACAATCAGGGATCGGCGGAATCGAGGTACGCCATGAGACTTAAAGTACTACTTCTATTTTTGCCGGTGCTGATATTGAGTGCCTGCAAGGCTGGCGATTCGCCCTCCGCTGCCTGCCCTCCCGGAACACAGGTGATGGGCGAGCCACCTCCCAATGGCCAGGAAACCTGGTGCCAGAAGATCATCAATGGAGAAGCGGTCAAGGACGGCCCGTTTACCCTGTATCGGCCCGACGGGTCACCGATGATGCGCGGCCAGTATCACGACGGCAAGCAGGATGGCGAATGGACGCTGTGGTACGACAACGGCCAGAAGTCATCGATCGATCACTACAAGGACGGCGTTCAGGACGGCGAGCACACCGGCTGGTACACCAACGGCAAGATCTCCGCGATGGGCCAATACAAGGACGGCAAGCGCGAAGGGGTTTGGAAGCGATGGGACGCGCAGGGCTTCAAGAACTGGGAAGAGGTTTACAAGGACGACAATCGAGTGTCGTGACCGGCGCCTATGGAGGAAGTCATCCGAATCGTCGATGCGAACCTGGTTGATCCTGCACAGGGCGCCGCGCTGGTCGGGCTTCTCGATCACTACATGCGCGATCCGATGGAAGGCGGTGAACCACCATCGGAGCGTGTCAAACGCGATCTGGTTCCCGGGCTCCGCCGACATCCAGCGTGTTATGTTTATCTCGCGTATCGTGGTGATCAGCCGGTAGGGTTCGCAATCTGCTTTCTCGGCTTTTCCACTTTCAACGCGCGGCCGCTCATCAATATCCATGACATCTTCGTCGAGTCTTTCCTGCGTGGTCAGGGAGTCGGCAAGAAGATGCTCGAGCGCGTCGAAGCGAAAGCGCGCTCGATGAACGGATGCGGCCTGACCCTCGAGGTTCGCGAAGACAACCATCGTGCGCGCGGACTCTATCGCAAGTTCGGCTTCGAGCGGGCCGAAGTCGGCGCCGAGCGCGTCCCGATGGAATTCTGGCGAAAGAGCCTTCTGTAGCTGGTTGCGGGCAGAACGCACGCTGCTCAAGAGGGATCGTTTCCAATTTCGGCAAGGATGATGTTCCCGGCCGCGATGGCCGGAACGAAGTAGGTTTCGGCCGCGCCCCAAACTATGGTCGGAGTTATGCGAGCGCCGATGGACACCGGCGACACGAACACGTCAGCGATGTTCGCGTTGATACGCAGGCAGTTCGGGGCAAGTGGGGTCGCGAGCTTGCCGTCGCGAATCAGGTAGGAATCTCCGGTAACGGTGCAGGTGAAGTCACCCGCGCGCTGCCCGTTGATCGGATAGGTGTACCAGACCCGGCCGATATAGATTCCGTCGCCGACTGCCTGGAGCATCGCGCGATCCGAAACGCCGCCGCGCGCCCGCATGACGACGTTGGTCGCCGTGGCACCGGGATCGGCATCGAAGCGCCGCCCCCCGCCCTCGCCAAGTCGATAGCCCGCGACCGGGGGAAACGTCGCGTCCTTGCCCAGTGCGCCGAGTTTCTCCTCGCGAGCTTCATCGGTCTCGAGGCGATGAGAGTCGTAGACGTTGGAGAGCAAGCCCGCCAGCCGTCCCGCGCGAATCAATTCCGTCTTGCGCGCGGGCAGGCCTTCGCAGGTGACGCGGCGCTGCACGGAGCCTGCACGAAGCATGGGATCGTCGACAATCGCGATCCGTTCGTCCATCACGCGCGCGCCGAATCTGCCTTGATATGCGGAACTGGCCGCGTAGAAGGCGCCCGTCGTGAGCGATCCCATCACCATGTAGTTCAGAATCTCGGCGACCGGCTGCGGCCCGAGAACCACTCGATACTTGCCCGATGGCGGCCGCACGCCGTGGCCCAATGTGAGCGCGCGCCGAATCGCACTACCGCCGAGAGCCGCGGCCGCGCGCCGCATCTGGGCCGTCGTGCCGCCGACTGCGGTTGCAGTTCCCTTCGCATCGATCGATTCGACGATCGCGGTGACGGAGGAGATGAAATAGGCGCTTTCGTCGCAGCGCACGTCAGAGAAATTCGACCCGCCAATCGCGATGCGATCGTGAATTATCGAGACGTCTCCGCCGATGACGAGCCCCGGGCGATCGACACCGTTCCTGTTCCCGGTGCGAAACGCACGCAGCGCGCCGCCGACAATTTGCCACGCAGATGATGCGAGTGCCGCATCGCTGGCGCGCGCGAGATCGCCGGTGCCGGCCGCGCCGGCGGAGAATTTGCGGGGATCGCGCGCGAAGCCGGGAAAATGAGGATCGACAATCGCGGCGCGGCGGGCCCGTTCCACCACCTTGTGCAGCGCGGCGCGGCTTAAGTCGCCTGCCTCGAACGCGGTCCCGACCTCGTGAGGGTCGCGCCGCATCGCGACTCGCACCTCAAAGCCGTCCGCGCCGAGCGATTTGATTTCTTCCACTCCCCGGCACGGGATGTCCGAGGTGTATGAGAGGCGCGCAATCCGTTGCGTCGACGATGCGGCATAGATTTCGAACTCGCTGAAGTCGCGTTCGTGCGAAAGCTGGCGGATGGCATCCCGCACAAAAGCCTTGAGCTCGGCGATCGCAACCATCATCCACCGCCCAGCCGCGCGCGCGATCGAAGCGTCGGCCCGCCGTTCGACATCCGTTTCACCTGCATCGGCTGGCCCTTGCCGCAATTCGGAATCGCGATGAGGCGCAGGTCGTTTCCGACCGCATCCACGTTGCTGAAGAATCGCTTGGAGTCGGCGATTACGCTGCCCGACCGGAACAGCCTGCCCAGCTTGCCGTTTTCGATTTCATAAACGCGGCGCGCCGAGATGCGAAAGTTTTCGCGCGATTCCGCAATCGAAGGAACCTGGTTTCCGCACACGTAGTAGCCGTGCTCAACGTCGGCGATGATGCGCTCCGGCGGCGTCTCGCCGGGCAGAAAAAACGTGTTTGACATCCTGATCAAAGGAACGTGCCACAACTCGCTTGCGCGCGCCGAACCGTTGGGCTCGGCCCCAAGGATCGCGGCGGTCGCCCGCGAGTTCAGGAAGCCAGCGAAAGCGCCCCGGTCGATATGCATCACACGGCGCCCCGGCGTTCCCTCGTGGTCATACCGATAGTGGCCATACCCATCGAGCGATGGGTCCGAGCAGGCCGACAGTATCGGCGAACCAACCATTCGGCCCAGCTCATTGTCCACGAGCGAGCGCAAAAACCAGCTCCGGCCCGCATACGCGGCTTCCATTTTCAGCGCGCGATCGGCTTCACTGGGATGCCCGACGATCTCATGCGCGATCAGGGCGTTGAAATGCGGATCGGTCACGACCACGACTTCGCCCTCGGGCGGCTTGAGGACCGGCGCCGCAGCAAGCTCCTGCGCTTCCCTGGCGAGTTCGACGGCAAATCCACTCAGGGATGGGTTCGGCATCAGCTCGCCGCGCCATCCTTCTTCGAGGCACTCGAAGCCTCGCTGCTGGCCGATGGTGTCGTAGCTTTCCTGGTGGCCATCGCCGTCCTGCGCGACTACGTAGCAATCGCCCTGCGAGAATGCGAAGCATTGCGTGATCGCGCTGCCGGTAGTGTTGAGAAATAGTTCGCGGCGAAACTCGGTCATCGCGGCGGCGACGTTGAAGGCGATCTTCGGTCCCAGCGCGCCCACGGCTCGAGAAGCGTCCAGCGCGAGCCGATTCAACTCCGTGGTCTCCAGCGCACGAGGATCGCGGCGAAAGACCGCCTGAATGTCATCGCGGATGACAGGCGGATCCGGCGCCGGACGGCTCTCCAAGCTCCGTGCGGCAGCTCCGAGCGATTTGATAACCGCCGATTTCTCGCGCGCACTCGCTCGCGCCCTCTCGTACGCGTCGTCGAGCGCCGAGCGGATGACCGTGACCAGCTTCGCCGGTTTGCGGGCGAGTCCTCCTATCTCGGCGCCTGCTTGGCCATCCCCTATCGCACTCGACGGCCCCCCCACCTGAACCGCCACACCGAAGGCGGCGTTCTCGCTCTCGGTACTGTCGCGCGGTTCGCCGTTGGTGGCAGCCGCCGATCGGTTGGAGACGACTTCGAAGCGAAACTCGCCGTAGGAAACACCGCGATGGGCGCGTGCGAAGCGGCGAAGAAGCGCTTCGCCCTCACGCTTGAGGAACTCTATTGAATCGAACAAGTCTCGCTGAGCCATCGCACGCGCGGTTTCCACGCCGCAGCGTCACCATAGCCCAGCGTTGACGCCGCCGCGACAATCGCCATTCAGAAGTTGAAGCCGCAGATCAGTGCGATGATTACTGGACGGTGATCGGAATTCTCAGATCGAATTCGGAATTTATTGCCACGCCGTTCTTGGTTGCAGGGAAAAAGCGCCACTGCTGCAGCGTGTCGAGCAGAATCTTGTTGAGGCGCGGATTGCTGGTTTTGGTCGTGAGATTGACTTCGACCTGGCCGTCGTAATTGACCTTGAAGTGCGCGACCGCTTCGGTCTGCAAGACGTCTTCACGCAGGTCGTCGGGGATCTGCGGCACCGGCGCGTAAACGGCGTGGGCGCCGATGCTATCGCTGCCGATACCGCCGGGGCCGCTTCCGTTCCCCGTGCCACCGCTGCTCCCGCCGCCGCTACTCGTCGCGCCACCTTCGGCTGCGCCGGTTGGACCGGCGGCAGGCTGCGCCGTGGAAGTAGTGGCGGTGCCGTTGGGCGATACCGGCATCGGCGGCGCTTCGACCTTTTTCCTCGGATGGACCAGCGTCACTGGCGCAGGAGCGACGCGTGGCTTGGCCGGCGTTGCAGGATGAGCGGGTGCTGCCGCTCCTCCGCCGGCCAAACCTCCAACATCGGGGGGCAGTTCCACAATTCGCGCTTCGAGCGGTTTCAATTCCTGCACTGGCGGTTCGGCGCGCTCCAGCAAAAGCGAGAACCCCGCTAGCAGCAGGATCCATAGCGACAGCGCGGCGAGCGTGACCCAGGGCAGACGCCGCCACGGATCATCGAGTTCCGGGAGGCGTCGCAGATTTTCCGCCCCGGTCATTGACGCTTGACGGCAATCAGAAAGTGCTCGACGCCTGCGCGCCGCGCCTGCAGCATCGCCTCTATGACTGTCCCCTCGGGTGCGGCACCGTCCGCATTGACCACTACTCCCGGGTCGCCGCCCAGCATCGGCTTTAATGCAAACGCCAGAGTGGCCAGGGTGGTCGGGGTTTTATCGAGAAAAATCTGGCTGTCCTTGGTGATCGTCAGCGTGACTGGTTCCTTGTGCTGCAGGTTCTCCGCGTTACCCTGCGGAAGGTTCACGGTTATCGAGTTGAGGCTCTGCATCGAGAGCGAGGCGAGCATGAATGTGACCAGCAGAAAGAACATCACGTCGATCATCGGGATGATCTCGATGCGTCCATGGCGGTAACCGCGCGATCGCTGGAACTTCACAGCGCCGCCCTGCTCTTGCCGACCTCGTGGACCTGGGTGGCGGAGCGCGACGGCACACTATCGCCGGATTCCTGGTCGAGTCTTATATGATCGATCAGCTTGGAGCCGAGGCGCTCCATGTTATCGAGCGCCTGCGACTGCGAGCGCGAGAAAAAATTGAAGCCGAACAGCGCGAGCAATGCGATCAGCAAGCCGAGCGCCGTGGCGATTAGCGCCTGCGCCACGCCCGACGTCACCTGGGTCGGAGCAACCAGGCCCGAGCCGCCGATCACTTTGAAGGCCTGCATCATTCCCGTGATCGTTCCGAGCAGTCCCATCAGCGGGGCGGCGGTGACGACGGTCTCCAACACCCAGAGCCCGCGGCTCAGCGTCTTTTCTATTCGGCCTGCCTCGTCTCCCGCGCGCGACTCCACCCACCAGGCGGGATGGTCGCGATTCGCGGCTATGACGCCGAGAAACCGGGCGTAGGCGTTCGAGGGACCAAGCTGCTCGATCTGCTTTTCCAGATCGCCCCAGTCAAATCCGTAGGTTTCGATCAACGCCGCCAGATCGTCGGGCAGGCGGAGGCATCGCCAAAATGCGACCGCGCGGTCGAAGATAATCACGAAGGCAAGCCCGCCCAGAAACAGCAGCGGATACACCATCGCACCGCCGTAGCTGATAGCTTCCCACGCGACCTTGAACTCATTCATACGCTCGGAACCTCATCTCGAATTTCCTTTTTTCACTTCTTTCACCGCGCCGCGCTAATTCGATGGTTTGCTCCACGGTAGATCCCATTTGAGTCCGCCGAAGAGGGCTCTCCGGGGACCATACTGATTAGCAAAGACTCCGACTCCCGTGCCGTTGCGGACCAGATAGGTCCGATCGTTCGCGTTCTGCAGCACCACTCGGGCCTCCACGTTGCCGATCGTCGGCAACATCATCTTTTTGACGATCGCGAGGTTGAGCTGAATGTAATACGGGAGATTGCCCGTGTTGGCGAAACCTTTGCGCAATCCGCTCTGGTAGATTCCATCCATCGTCAAAAGGTAGCCATGGAGATTGTATGCGGTACCCCATGAGCCAGTGAAGGTCTGATCGTGGTCGAGAAAAATGTAGTGATCCTTGACGTAGTTGATTTCATTTCTTGGAAAGAGAAACTGGTCAGAGTCGAACTCGGTGCCTTGCGCGACCGAATACGTGAAGTTCGCGTACGACGTGAGATTTTTTCGGGTCAGCGAAGTCGAGCACTCGACGCCATACTGCCGCCCCTTATCGTAGTTGAATGGCGTAAAAATCAGGGTCGGCCCAAACTGCCCCTCATCGATCAGATCACGTGACATCTTGTAATAGCTGTCGACGTCGACCTTGATGCCAAACGGAAGATTCTGCGTAACGCCTGCATCGAAGTAATTCGCGCGTTCGGGTGCAATGTTCGAGTTGGCTTTTACCTTGGGCTCGACGACGGTGCCGTTGAAAGCGTTGATATCCGCGGTCGAGACCGCTTCGGTCGGCGGCGGAGTGAAATACCGCGCATACGCCGCATGTAGAGTGGTCGGTTCGAAAAGCTGATAGACCGCGCTGACTCGCGGGCTCAGCTGAACTGAGCGCGTGAAGCCGTCATACAAATCGAAGCGCGCACCATAGTTGAAGGTCAGCTTCTCAATCGGATGCCACTCGTCCTGCAGGTAGATTCCATAAGTCCAGACCGTGACAGCACGGTTGTCAACGACCTGTATGGGACTAGTTGACGTCTGCGTCCCGGGTGAGCCGGGAAAAGTCAGCGAGTGGTTGTCGAACTCGGCGCGCTCGCCCTGGAAATAATAACCGGCGCGGATTGTGTGATCGGTAAAGCCCCGGTATGCGAAGTCACCCTGCAGACCGCTCGCCCAGTCGCTGCGGAAGACTCTCGATGATTGCCCGTTGAAGATCAGATCGCCGATGTCGTCGGGGTGAAATGAAAGCGTCGAATAGCGGCTGAAGCCCGCGATCTGATAGTCGATGTTGTCCCTGAAAACGCCCTGCAACGCGATCGCGCCGAAGTAGTTCTGCTCGAGCTGCGTCTCGTTTATGTTCTGCGACGGATAGCTGGAGGTTCCCGCCAGCGTGTATGCAGGTGCCAGACCTGGACCCTGCGGTATGTCGTAATGAGCCACGTTGAACCCGCCAAACGTGTTGAGACGTGTGGTCGGATTGATGAAATAGGAAGCGTAGCCGAATCCGTTTCCTTGCTGGCTCTCATCGTGTATCGCGGTGGGCCCCGAGGTGGGCGGTTCCAGGCCGCGATCGTTCTGCAGAAAGTACCCGGTCGTGTAGTAGCTCACGTCACCTTGGGTTCCGCCGTACTCGTAGCTCGGATTCAGCGTGCCGCGCTGTCCGCCATACATGCTGACGTCGCCGCCGTTTCCCATCTCGCCGGTCTTGCTCTGGATCGAGACGACACCGGCGGTGTGATAGCCGTACTGCGCGGGCAATGCTCCCTCCAGCAGTGAGATGCTCTGTGCGAAGCGGGGGCTGAAGGTCTGCGAAAAACCGGCCGCGATTCCCTCTGGCAACTCGATACCGTCGATTCGATACTGAATTTCGGCATGCTCTCCACGAACGTGGAGCTGTCCGAAAGAGTCCTGCACGACGCCCGGCGCCTGCAATAGAACGCCCGTCATGGGAGTGTTGCTGCCCGACGGCATGTCTTCGATAGCCTGCTGACTGAAGCGATAAACGCTACTACCGGTTTCAGGACTCAGATCGTTGCGCGCCTGGTTGAGCTTCTGGGCCCGCAATTGCAGGCTGAGCGCGGTCTGCGCTTCCATGGCGACGTCTAGAGGTTTGGCCCCCGCAGACGTTACGGTCACGATCAATGCCGCGGTCTTGAAGTCGGTCTTGTTGGCCACCACGGCATAGATCCCCGGGGCGACGTTCCGAAATTCGAACCGCCCGGCCTTGTCGGTCTCGACGTGGGAGACAATGTGTCCATCCTGCGTCTGCAGTAGCAGCGAAACGCCCTCCATCGGCCTCCCGAGGGCATCTTTCACCGTTCCGGTCACGTTTTTGCGAATATTGCTGGTGGCAGTATTCGCGGCATTTGCAATCAGCCCGGTCGCCATAATCTGCAATACGCAAATAGCGGCCAGGATAATTCTCAGTCTTCGCATCACCAAACTCCTGCGTACGGGTCAAGTGTCCTGCCGAATTTCGCCGCGGGACACAGCGCACGGCAGAAACCATGCGCGCTAAGCAAGCTCGTCAATGTCAGAAAGCGGGAGTTTAGAATGCGGCGGGCGGACCACGAACGAGCTTGTCCTCGAACGCGGTTCGCGAAACTTCAACCTGATCGGCCCGAACGATGGTTCGTGCTTCCGACACCAACGCCAGCGGCGCCGCCGACGGAGCAGCCGCCGCCGGAGTATGAAACGCCAGCAAACAGACGGAGCACAGTTCCGGATCGTTACTGGTCTGGATCTGCGCCTGATGGTTGCGCCCGCCGGAGTAACTGTGAAAATGCGCGGCGCCTGCTAATTGTGCGAGGACGATCAGCGCCGCGGCGAGAAGCGCCGTGGCCGATCTCTGTTTGTGTATCGTGATGTCGACGCCGTAATTCAGAGACTGATTCCCCGTCCGTTAGCGCCTTCTATCGCAATCGAGTTGCAAGTGCAAGTTCGTTGTGCTTTTGTCTTGATCGCGATGAAGCTCGCTACTGATAGCCATAAGCTGACGAGTCGTCTCGTGAGGCGGCCGCATAGCAAGACGATTCACCGCCAATCGTCTCCAGCATCGATCGAGAGGGCCCACGCCATCCTAAAGGGGCTTCGCGTCCGTGGAACTGCCGCGCGCCTGGCGGTGCTGGCGCACATGCTCGCGGCACCGGGCCCCGAGAGCCATTCCGATGTGTCCGAAGCCCTTCAACCTCAGGGCTTCGACTCCGCGACCATCTACCGGAATTTGATCGAGCTGGCGAAGCTGGGTGTGTTGTCCCGAGTCGACCTCGGGGATCATCGATGGCGCTTCGAGAAAACCGGCAATCGCCGCGCTGGCCGGTCCACCCATCCGCACTTCATCTGCAATGATTGCGGCAGCGTCTCCTGCCTCGATGACGCTGATGTAACCCTGTCGTCGCGACGCGGAATAGCGAAGGACCGCGTCGCCGAAGTATCCGCAATCACCCTGAAAGGCCGCTGCCGAAGCTGCTAAGCCGGCGCGCCGCGCGCCTCCTCGCCGATCAGACCACGCCGTCGGCTTTCAAGCGCTCGAGATCGCCCGCCGTCATCCCAAGCAGTTCGCCGTACACCTCACCGTTGTGCTGGCCCAGCAGGGGCGCCGCTTTGACCTCGACGGGAGAATCCTCGAGCCGCACCGGACAGCCCGGCATCGTGAATTCGCCCCGCACCGGATGCTTCACCGTGACGATCATGCCGCGCTCTTTCATATGCGGGTCGTTCAGCAACTCGACGCTGTCGAGCACTTTGCCGCACGGCACGCCCACCTCGCCCAGTATACGCATCACTTCGTGCTTGGTCTGCTTGCCGGTCCATTCGTTGATGATGGCGGTGAGCGCCTCGATATTCTGAGCCCGCGACCGCGGCTCGCGAAAACGATCGTCGTCGGCCAGCTCGGGCTGGCCCATCGCCTTGCAGAGGCTCTTCCACATTTCCGGCACCGTGCAGAGGATGAATACGTAGTCGTTGTCGCCGCCCGGGGCGCATTTGTAGAGATCGCCGGGCCCGCCGCCGCCAAGGCGATTGCCGACACGCGGGACCGGTTTGTGGGTCACGTAGGTACCCATCATGGGCACGCGGCAGAAATTGAGCACCGCCTCCTGCATCGCCACTTCGACCTTCTGTCCCCTGCCGGTGTGCTCGCGCTGGATATACGCCGCCAGCACCCCGATAGCGGCATGCATCCCGGTGCCGGTGTCGCCGATCGTGGGACCGGGCTTGAGCGGCGGTGTTCCGGGAAATCCGGTCAATGCCATCGCGCCGCCCGCGGCCTGCGCGATCATGTCGAAACTTTTGTACGCGCTGTACGGCCCCGTAGTCCCGAATCCTTTGACGGTCAGATAGATAAGCCGCGAATTGATCTCGCGAAGCTGATCGTAGCCGAGGTTCAACCCCTCTAGCGTGCCCAGCGAGTAGTTTTCCGCGAGGATGTCGACCTTTTTCACCAGGTCCAGAAAAATCTTCCGGCCCTGGTCGCTCTTCAGGTTGAGCGTGATGCCGCGCTTGTTGGCGTTGAGCAGCATGAAGTAGTACGAGTCGACGCCCGGCTTTTCCGTAAGCAGCCACCTGCCCTGCTCGCCCTTGTTGGGCGATTCGACCTTGATAACATCGGCGCCCAGCCACGCGAGCATTTCGGTGCACGACGTGCCGGCTTCGAATTGCGTGAGATCGAGAACCTTCACACCCGCCAGAGCCTTTTCCATCGCCATCCTCCGGGCGCACCCGCGCAAAATCGATGCTGGTGCGCTGTGAATCTTTTGTAGCTCCACCCGCGCAAGATCGGCAAGCCGGGCCAATCTTGCGCGTGCACATCTTTGGCCGCGTCGCGCGCTCTGATAAATCTGTTTGAGCGAGCCACTTCGGAGCGGCCACGCGGGGGTCATGACGTCTTCGGCGAGAGTCAAGCTCGGACAGTTGCGCGAGGAGTTGAACCGGATGTTCTTCGAGCGCGCGGATTTGATCGACGGCGCGCTTGCCGCCCTGCTTTCACGCAGCCATATATTGCTGATCGGCCCGCCCGGAACGGCGAAGTCGATGCTGGCCGAGGAGCTGTGCACCCGAATAGAGGGCGCGAACTACTTTCAATGGCTGCTCACCCGGTTCAGCACCCCTGAGGAGCTATTCGGCGCCGTCAGCCTGAAGGGCCTCGAGCAGGACGACTACCGGCGCGTCACCTCGCACAAGCTGCCCGAAGCGCATATCGCGTTCCTGGACGAAATCTTCAAAGCCAACTCCTCCATTCTGAATGCCCTGCTGACGCTGATTAACGAGCGCATCTTTCACAACGGACGCGAGCGTATCGCCACCCCGCTCATCACGATGTTCGGCGCATCGAACGAGCTGCCCGACGAAGAGGAACTCACCGCGCTCTACGACCGGTTCATGTTCCGCTTTATCACCAGCTACATCGCCGAAGACTTCCGCTTCCTCAAGATGCTCGAAGGCGGCACGCCCGCCACGCGGACCACGCTGACATTCGCCGAACTCGGCGAACTCGCCGCGGAGACGGCCGCAGTGGGCGTCCCGGGAGCGATCCTGAACGGGATTGCCGAGCTTCGCCGCACGCTGGCCCGCGAGCAAATCATCGTTTCGGACCGGCGATGGAAAAATTCGCTCGATGTACTTCGCGCGCACGCGACGATCTTCGGCCGCACCGGAGTGACCGAGGACGACCTGATGTTCCTCGAGCACGTTCTCTGGAAAGACCCGGAGGAACGGCCCAAGGTGACCGAAGTGCTGCGCAGGATGGTGCGCGGTTTCGAGGAAGAGGCGCGCGAGCTCCTGATTCAAAGCCAGGAACTGCGCGATTACGCGCAGCGTCAATGGGAGAGCGACGAGTTGCGCAAGCGCGCGGTAGTTGAAGCACACACCAAGATCGCGAACATCCTGGTCAAATTCGAAAACCTGCTGCGCGAAGCTTCCGATGCTGGCCGCACAATCGCGGGCGCGGAGGCGATGCGATCCGAGGTGCGCGAGATTCAGCAGACGATGCTGCGGCGCACGATGGGCGCGTAGACTGCCATGCCCGCGGAGGAATCAACGCCCGCCATCGTGTTGCGCGCGCGCGACTATGCCGAGTCAGATCGAATCGTAACGCTGCTGACGCGCGATTGCGGCAAAATCGGCGGCATCGCCAAGGGCGCCAAGGCATCGCGGTATCGCTTCGAGCGCAAGCTCGAACCGTTCTCCCATGTAGTCCTTCATTTCCGCCGCCGTCCTCACGGCCAGCTCGTTTTCATCACGCGCGCCGAGGCATCCGATCTCTTTCAGTTTCGAATCGAAGAGGACCTCGGACGAATCGCGCTTGGAATCTACATGCTGGAATTGACCGACACTCTGACCGCTGAGGCGGGGGACGGCGCCGATGCATACCGGAGCCTGGCTCTCGCACTCACGGCGCTCTCCGCGCGTTCGGCCGACCGGGCGCTCAGGCAGGCCTTCGAGTTGCGCGCCCTCGGATGGGCAGGTTTCGGTCTGGAATTCGGGCGATGCCGGGTATGCGCCAACGCGGCCGACACTGCCGCCGTCTATTTTGTAGTCGGGCGCGGCGGCGTGGTGTGCGAGCGATGCCGCGCCGGAGTACCGGAGGGCGCCATTCGGCTCCGTCCCGAAAGCGCCGCCGCCCTGGCGAGGCTGGGCGCGATGGCGATCGGTGAAGCCGGCGGCGCGACCCCAGCCGGCGCCGACGGCGCACTCGCGATCGCGCGCTTCATCACTTCAATATTGGATCGCAAGCTAAGAAGTTCCGAGTTCCTGGATTCCATCCTGAACAGCAACGGCTGACGAAGGCCAAAACCGGCGGAACGCCGGCGCTACGCGGAGATTTGCGTGGGCTCACCTTCTGATGGTACCCCTTCTCTTCAAACACTATCGATAAACGAACGCCCTTCTCCCACCGGAGACCTTTGCAATGCTCTCCCACCGGGAGAAGGCGGCGCGCTGCGCGCCGGATGAGGGTCGGCGGAATCGTCGCGAATCTTAGTGAGATCGCCGTTCACGCGATGCGCGCGACGATGTCGCCCATCGCGGAGGTGTCGTAGCCGCAGAGTCCCGCGACTTCGCGTGCGAACCGGGCCGAACCCAGCGACTCCATCATCGCGCGCACCGGAGTCGATGCCATCTCCCGCTCCGGAATCGCGAGGTCGTAGCGTTCCTCACGCACCGGAACGAACCCGAGTCCGTAGGCTTCTGCCGCGACGCGAATCGTCACACCGACATCAGCTCGTCCCGCGGCAATTGCCTCCGCGACTTCGAGATGCCCGGCGGCCTCGTGATCGTAACCCGCGATCGCCGTCGCATCGATCTGGAGTTCGCGAATTGCCTCGTCAAGCGCGGCTCTGGCACCGGCGCCCTTCTCACGATTGACGATCCTCAGCTTCGGCCGCGCAAGATCCTGAAATCCACGAATGCCGCGCGGATTTCGCGGCGCGGTCGCCAGCCCGAGTTCCCATCGCGCAAAGCTCACCAGCACCGTACGGCGATGCCCGAGCGCGCGGCGCGCAGGGCCCAGGTTATATTCTCCGGTCTTGGGATCGCGGATGTGCGCGCCCGCGACGTGAACCTGACCCGCCGCGAGCGACTCCAGCGCCTGGCTGCTGCCGCGTCCGAAAGCCGCGATACTGACCGGCGCATGATGGCGGCCGATCCAGTCGGCGAGAATCGACACCGCGGGGTCGCATCCGGCGACAAACAGCGTCGAGTCTATTTCCGCCGCTGAGCGGAAGCTTTCGACCTCGGCACGCGCACCGGCCAGGCGCTCGACTATGCCGCCGGCCGGGGCCAGAGCCCGCTGGGCGGCGGAACATGGAATGGCCACCACGCGGCTGCCGATTCGTCCGAGCGCCACGTGCGTTCCGGGCTTTGCGCTGCGTGCCGCGCCGCGTCCGGAAAGCACCGCGTCAATCCGATCGAACGCGCGCGCGCCGAACAGGCTCTCCACGGTTTCGCCCAGCTCACGCGCGAGTTTGAGCGCCACGCCGACGTTCGGCTGGTAGGTGCCCGACTCGATCGCGCCCAGCGCCTGGCGCGATATATCGGCGCGCCGCGCCAGTTCGGTCTGGCTGACTGAGCGCGCAATACGCGCCTTACGAATGCGATCGCCGATTTCTGCCATAGTAGTTGACGCTCCGCCATAATACTGGCATAACACGCCCGCAATGAACATTCCCTTTCGTGAAGATGCCGGCGAGCGATCGTGGCCAAAGCGCTATTCGACCGGCGATAGCGCTGGTCGCTGGATAGAAGAGGCGATCAGCCGCCGGATTCGCGGACGATGACGTCGTCGTCCCTACCGATCACACGGGGCAGCAGGTACCGCGATCCATCGTGCTCCACCAGCACGATCCCGCAATTGGCCGGCATATGCGCGCCTTCCCATTGGCCGGTGACATGCGCCCACAACGCCACCATCACTCCGCCGTGGCTGACGATCACCAGCTCACGATCCGCATGCGCACGCGCGATTCGATCGAAGACGGGCGCGATGCGAGCGCGCACGTCTTCCTGACTCTCGCCGCCGGGCGGCCGCCATTCCCACAAGCGCTCCGGCTTGAAGTTGGGATCGTCGCGGACGAGATCGTAAGGCTTGCCGGCGAGTCGCCCGAGGCTTTGCTCGCGAAAGTTCTGCTCGATCTCGACGGGCGCGCCGACCTGTTCCTTGATAATCCGCGCGGTCTCGCGGGCGCGATAATACGGGCTCGTGACGATCAGAGTCGGCTTGAACAGCGACTTGATCCGCAACGCCGCCTCGTAGGCCTGACGACGGCCATGCTCCGTTATCGCCGCATCGGGCGAGCTCGTGAAATGACGGATGCGATTTCCTTCGCTCTCACCGTGACGAACCAGAATCAACTTGCCCATCGATTGTTCGGTCGCACTCCCTCTTCTCCAATACCCAAAGCCGTTCCGGATGTCATCGATCCCGGATATTACGGTTTTGTTTCCCCGGAACCCGGCGTTTTGGTGTCGATTGCCGCGGGTTTGACCATGCCCCGGAATGCTTCGAGCAGATCGAGCGGCAATGGAAAGACGGTGGTCGAATTATGGTCCGTTGCGATCTCAGCGAGCGTCTGCAGATAGCGCAATTGAAGCGATATCGGGTTCCTGGCCATAATATCGGCCGCCTCGCCCAGCTTTTGCGCCGCCTGAAACTCCCCTTCGGCCGCGATGACTTTCGCGCGCCGCTCACGTTCCGCTTCGGCCTGCGCCGCGATCGCACGCTGCATGTCCTGCGGAAGATCGATATTCTTCAGTTCGACCAGCGTGATTTTGATTCCCCATGGCTCGGTCTGCGCATCGACCACTTCCTGGATGCGCGCGTTGAGCTTGTCGCGCTGCGCCAGCAAATCGTCCAGCTCGGTCTGTCCACCAATAGAGCGCAGCGTGGTCTGGGAAAGCTGCAGGGTCGCGAACAGGTAGTTGGCAACCTCGGTGACAGCCTTGGACGGATCTATGACGCGGAAATAGAGAACCGCGCTCACTTTGACCGTCACATTGTCACGCGTGATGACGTCCTGCGGCGGAATTTCGAGCGTTATCGTGCGCAGATCGATCCGCACCATCCGCTCGACTATCGGCAGGATGAAGATGATCCCGGGGCCACGGTACGGCGACAGGCGGCCCAGGCGAAACACGACTGCGCGCTCGTACTCATTGAGAATTTTGAGACCGCTCAGGACATAGAGCACGAAGATGATGACGATTACGCCTACCCCTGCCATTTGCGCACTCCTTTTTAGTTCGATCGCTGTACTTCGATTTCGAGGCCTCGCACCGCCGTCACTCGCGCGCGCGTTCCCGGCCCCAACGGCTCGCCGCTCACCGCGCGCCAGATCTCGCCATGCACGAACACTTTGCCGGCGACGCCGGGGGAGATAGCTTCCCTTACCTCGCCCACCTTGCCGACCAGTGCTTCGGCGCCGGTTTTCGGACGGCCGCGCCGATCGCGCGCGACGATATACCCCACGCCAAGGATTATTGCGGCCAGTGCGGCGGCGGCACCATAGATGATGCTGCGGTTGACGACGAGATTGGTGCGCGACGTGTCGATCAGCAGCAGCGAACCGATGACAAACGCCACAATTCCACCCAACCCCAGCACTCCGTAGCTGGTCACGAACGCCTCCGCCACCAGCATTCCGACCCCGAGGAAGATCAACAACAGGCCCGACAGATTCACCGGCAGGACTTCGAACGACGCCAGCGCAAGCAGAAGACATATCGCGCCGACGACGCCGGGGAAGAACACTCCGGGATGCGCGAATTCGAAATAAAGGCCGATCAGCCCGCCCATCAGGAGCAGATAAACGATATTGGGATCCGAGAGCGTATCGAGGATGCGCTGGCCCATCGTCATGTGGACGCGGCGCACGGTCGCGTCGGCGAGATCGAGCGTGAGGTCGTGGCCGGCAACGCTGACTTTGCGCCCGGATGCCTGCGCGAGCAGGCTGGTGAGGTCCGGCGCAACGATATCGATTACATGCTTCTGAAGAGCTTCGCGCTCGCCGATCGCGGCGCTGTGGCGAACCGCCTGCTCGATCCAATCCTCGTTGCGATTGCGCTGCTGCGCGATGCTGCGGGCGAAGCCGACGGTGAAGTTCTCGATCTTTTCACCCATCGCGCCGCGGATGTCCGCTCCCCCCTCCTCCACTGGATGCGCGGCGCCGATCGTTGTGCCCGGCGCCATCGCCGCGATATTCGCGGCCTCGGTGATGAACGTCCCCGCCGACGCGGCGCCGGCACCTGAAGGCGCGATATAAACGATGACCGGCACGGGAGCGCCAAGGAGGCTCTTCACGATACGCTGCGTCGCGGTCAGAAGGCCGCCCGGCGTGTCTAACTCGATAATCAGCGCCCTGGCGCCACCGCGCGATGCGGCATCGAGGGCGTCATCGATATAGCTTGCCGTCGCCGGGTTGATACTTCCATCGACCGTTATGAGCTCGACCCATCGATCGCTCGCAGCGGTATCTGCCGCGCGCAGCGACGACGCGACCGCAAGCGCGAGCGCCGCTACGCCCATCATCGCGATCGCGCGAAATGCCGGTCGAGCTTTCACGTGCTGCGCCGGGGAATCGGCCGTCCGAGTTCCTTCATGACGAGTTGGATGTCCTGCCAGACGACCCGTTTTTCACTGGGACTGCGCAACAGATACGCCGGATGGAACGTCGGCATCATTTTGATGCCGCGCAGTTCATGCCAGATGCCGCGCATCCGGCTGATGGGCGTTTTGACCTTGAGCAGAGCCTGCACCGCGAAGGTTCCCAGCCCAACGATAACCCGCGGCTTCACGAGTTCCAGTTGTCGCCACAGAAATGGCTCGCACGAGGAAACTTCGTCGGGCTCGGGATTTCGGTTGCCCGGCGGGCGGCACTTGATCACGTTGCAGATGTAGACTTCCGAGCGCGGCATCCCCATTCCACGCTCGATGATGTCGGTCAGCAATTGGCCGGCGCGCCCCACGAACGGTTCGCCACGCGCATCTTCATCGGCGCCGGGCGCCTCGCCCACGAACATCAACTCGGCGTTCGGGTTCCCCACGCCGAAGACCAGATTGGTGCGCATCGGCCACAGCTTGCATCGGCGGCAATCGCCGATGAATTCGCGCAGTTGTTCGAGAGTTGAGGTCTTTTCCAGTCCGGGATAGCGCGAAAACATCTCCATTGCCTGTGGGGGCGGCGGGGGCAGCGTCCCACTCGGGCGCTCCGGTTCGGCTGCAATTGTGGTCGCAACCGCCGCGGCCACCTGCGCGACCGGCCGCGATTCGGATGCGGGCAAACCGTCCATGCCCTCTTCGCGAAGCTGCTCCACGTAGTCGCGAAGGCTCGCGAGAAGCGCAGTGCGGTCAGAAGGTGGATGCGACTCACTCATGGGATCAGCTAGAATATCAGCACAGGATGCGTCGTTCGCGCTCGAGCCTTGATGATAATCGCCTCCGCCTGCTGCGTCATCGCCCTGGTAGTGCTGTCTCCGGAACCTGCGTTCGCGTGGGGCCCGGTCACGCATATCGCGCTCGGGGTGCAAGTGCTTGCGACGGTTATCACCCCGGACCATCCTCTTCAAGCGATGCTGAACCTGCCGGAGATTTTCCTCTACGGCAGCCTGGCGCCGGATATCGTTCAGGGCCGCAGGCTTCAGAGCCGGCTGCGGCGCCATTCGCATAACTGGACGACGGGGCTCGGATTACTCAAAGCGGCCCGCGGCGCCGAGCAGAAGGCGCTCGCATACGGCTACCTGGCTCACCTTGCGGCCGATGTGGTCGCGCACAATTTCTTTCTGCCCGCGCGCTTCGTCGGCAGGTTCGAGTCGGGCATCGCGAGCCATCTGTATACCGAGGCGCGCTTCGACAGCTTTCAGGAGCGCGAATATCGGGACATGCTGGTGAAGCTGCTCGACGTCGATTTCCACGCGCTCAACAAGACCCTCAAGCGCGCCATCGACTCGCCACTGTTCGGCTTCTCTGCTCATCGGAGAGTCTTCGAGGGCGGCCTCAGGCGCATCCGCCAATTCGACAACATCATTCGCGCGATCGGGGGACCCGATGAGGGCGAGCTAGAGGACTTTGGGCTTTTCAGTCGCGCATCGTGCAGCGCGATCGAAGGAATACTCGGCGATTCTGCACATGCACCGGCCTGCAGATTCGACCCGATGGGCGAGCGGGCGATTCATAGCGCGTTGAATCTCAGGCGCAATCTGCAGAAGCTGGTGAAGATAAACCCTGCCGCGGAAAAGACCGCGCGCAAGATGGCATTGACAATGCTCGCCGACGTGCGCACCCACCTGAAGCAAAGCCCCTTCGCCGGCGACGACGCTGGCTAGCGGCACTTTTGTCCGTACCCTCCCGCAACAGTTCAGTTTCCCCGGAATCAGGCCCCTCGCCCGCTTAGTATGAACGACAGCGCCTGCCCTGAGGAGCGAACGCGACGAACGGGGTCAGGGTGAGGATGTCGTTTCTGGATTCGCATCGGTTAATCCGCATGGATGTATTCCGTAACGCGAACACCGCAACATTTCGTGCATTGTGAAATGCGAAGAGAACAAAAACTGCACCCTCACCCTCGCCCTCTCCCGCAACTAAGCGGGCGAACTGCAAAAATGCATCGCCGCAGTTGCAGCCGAGTACTGAGTTAACGCAGATGCTCGGTCCGAGAGGGACGCAATCAGCGGACGGCGCGTAAGCGGCGGGATTTGGATTTTGACGCGCGCAGCGCGACCAGCCGGTCGAGAATCAGATGCGCGACTTCGTCCTTGGATAGTTTCGGGTAGCTTTGCGCGCCGCCTTCGGCGCCGATCAGCGTCACGATATTGGTATCGACGCCAAACCCGGCGCCTTCCTGGGTGACGTCGTTCGCGACGATAAAATCCAGACCTTTGCGCTTCAGCTTGTCGCGGGCGTTGGCCTCCAGGTCGTTGGTTTCGGCGGCAAATCCGATCATCACGCGCGCGCCCTTCTTCGCGGCAAGGCGCGGCAGCTCGTCGGCGATTGCAACCATCTTCAGGTCAACGCCACGCGCATTCTTCTTGACCTTCTCGGGCGCGGCACTTGCCGGCTTGAAATCCGCAACCGCCGCCGCCATCACCAGCGCCGTACACCAGGGGAAATTCCGCGACGAGGCATCCAGCAGCTCGGCTGCGCTGACCGTGTCGATTCGTTCGACGCCCAAGGGCGTCGCAAGCGCCGAAGGACCGGCGATCATCCGCACCTCGGCGCCGCGCTGCGCGGCCGCCCTGGCGATCGCAAATCCCATCTTGCCGGAAGAGCGATTTGACACGAAGCGTACCGGATCGATCGCTTCGTGCGTCGGCCCCGCCGTCACCAGAATCCGTTCGCCGGCAAGGTCTTGCGCGGAGAGCATCCGCTCGAGTTCATCGACGATAGTCGCAGGCTCGGCGAGCCGTCCCTTGCCTTCGTAGCCGCAGGCCAGATCGCCCTCGCCCGGTTCGATTATCGTCACGCCCCGCGCGCGCAGCTTCGCCAGGTTTTCTTCGACCGCAGGATGCGCATACATGTGCACGTTCATCGACGGGGCAAAGGCGACCTTGGCCTGAGTCGCGAGCAGAACCGTCGTGACGATATCGTCGGCGATACCAACTGCCGCTTTGGCGATCACATCTGCGGTCGCGGGCGCGATCAAAACCACCTCCGCCGCATCGGCCAGCCGGATATGGCCGATTTGAGACTCTTCGGTCAGAGAAAATGTGTCGGTCGCGACGGGATTCTGCGAAAGGGTCTGGAGCGTCATCGGCGTGATGAATTCGCGCGCGTTCGGTGTCATCATGATGCGCACGTGCGCGCCGCGCTGTACGAGCAGCCGCGTGATTTCCGCGGCCTTATAGGCCGCGATACCCCCGCTCACGCCGAGAACGATGGTCTTGTCTTTGAGTCCCGACATCGCGACTAAATTCTATTGAGCAGCGCGCCACTTCGCCATGCCCCAGAGGATGCCCTTCGCATGGCAGAGTAGCGCCGCCGCCCCTCGCCCGCTGTCGCGACCTGGTCGCGACCGCACGCCGGGAGAGGGAAGCCGAGCGATTGGTCCACCAATCGCTCGGCGGGTGAGGGTACTGATCGCATGGTGCGCCAACGGTTCTCGGCACCCTCACCCGCAAAAACGCGTGTGAGGTGTAAAGAGCTTAGAACGGCTTCCATTCCGATTCCGCCACTCGGCGGTAAATCCCTTTGCTGCGCTCCAGCATCCGGTAACCTATCAGCTCGCGCCGCAGCGTGGCGGCATCGGGATGGTGCCGCTTGATGACCGCATTGACTTCTGCCTCGCTGTACCTGCTGTCCACCGCGAACCGGCGGGCGAGCCACTTGAGAACCACCCAGCGCTTCTTGCGCGCATCGGGAATCTTCGTAAGGCGGTCGTCCTCGATAAAGTTGCGCAGCACTTCGCGCTCCCATACCTCGCCATCCGCTTCGTAAGCGGCCTTCGTGAGATTCGCCGCGAACACCGATCGGTTGACCTTGCTCAACGCCTCGGGATCGAGCCGGTACCAATGCGTGTTGCCGTCGACTCGCAGCGCCAGCAATCCCGCATCCTTCAGAATCGCCAGATGATGCGAGATCGTCGGCTCTTTGAGCCCGACCAGCGCCGCCAGCTCGTGCACACTTCGCTCGCGATCGGCCATCAGTCCCGTGAGCTTGAGGCGGCTCTCGTTGCCCAGCGCCTTGAAGTACCTGAGCAGCGCGCTTGTGTCCTGTTCCGTCATGGCACTTGACCTTTGATAGACATCTAATTAGATATGTACCTAATTAGATGCGTTGAGTAAAGGGGCCCCGCCGATGATTCGAACCAGCGGTTTGTCGCATATCAACCTGAACGTCAGCGATATCGGGCGTTCGATGCGTTTCTACCAGGAGGTGTTCGGACTCGAGCTGCTACATCGCCACGAAGGCCCGATGGGATCGCATCCGTGGGGACAGCAGGTTGCGCTCAGCACGCCGGGTGCGAACGATGTGATTGCGCTGAGCCACGTCCCCGGAGAACCCGTAGGTCCGGGCGGACTGGACCATTTCGGATTGAACCTGCGGAGCGACGACGAGGTCGAGCGCGCTATCCTCGAAGTCGAGCGGGCCGCCGGAAAGCTGATACGACGCGGATCTGGCGAGGTGGACGGGATAGTCGAGCACTTCGCCTACCTGAGAGATCCCGACGGCTACGTGATCGAACTCAACGCGCAGCGCGTCCTGCTCGCGCGCAAGCGCATCTAGCGAGCGAGCCTTTGCCGATGTTGACCGAGGTTAAAACGGCCAAGTTGAGGATATCGATCGGCGAGCCGCACGGCCGCTTCGATCCCGCGGAAGTTCTTGAGATCTTCAACAGCAATCCGGATTTCATCGAGGACCTCGAAGGATCCACTGCTAAACGCGCTTACACTTTGAGCGAGGTCAAAGCATGGCCAGTGTTCCAGGGACCGGCGCGCGAGAATCAGCGGTTTCTGGAAGTCAGGCTGAAGGAAAATCGAAATTTGGTCGGGTTCGGCGATCTCCTGACACCCCACCCGAAAGAATTCCTTGCCGCTCTCGGCCTGCTCATCATTCGTCGCGATTGTCAAAGCCAGGGCCTGGGCCGCGAAACAGTCTCGGCGATCGAGGCGACGCTCGCCTCCGAGGGCTGGCCGCAAGTCGAAATCGTGGTCCAGATGGTCAGGCCTCGTTCCCTGCGCTTCTGGGAGAGCTGCGGATATCAGTACGTGCGTGACGGATTCAACGAGGGCGGACAACCCTGCTGGGTCTTGCGAAAAGCTCTTTGACCTCGTAGCAGCTAATTTCCGGTGCAAAAGTATCGACGATTTCCGCGTAGTCTCGCGGGTGCTCGACGAGCTAGCTAGCCTGACGGTTCGGGTGGTCGCTCGCCGCGATGGCGCGAACCTACTGTCAGGTTTGAGCATTGCGGCGGCTGCGGTACCAACGGCCGATGGAGCGCTCGAACCCGTGCCCATTCTCACCACCCGATCCGCGCGGGCGCGAAGGCAAATGGCCCATCCAGCCCGGACCATAACATTGTTCTAGGTATTGAGACATCAAACACCATCCGTCAACCGCCGCTTGTCAACCGCCGTATGTGTGTCAACCGCCGCTTGTCAACCGCCGTATGGTGTCAACCGGTTGACAGGTT
>Ga0074044_10000927_pt1 | contig 27051 bp, 45 predicted proteins | sample BogForMeECP23OM1_FD_94443 | JGI IMG/M metagenome (GOLD analysis project Ga0074044, IMG submission 94443) | Bog forest soil microbial communities from Calvert Island, British Columbia, Canada - Bog Forest MetaG ECP23OM1 | ecosystem: Environmental > Terrestrial > Soil > Wetlands ... | reverse complement strand
CTCGCCGCCTTCGTGTATGGAGCCGGGCGTCTCTGGCGCGACGTGACTCGGAATTCCGTCGAGGGCGACGATCCGAAGGCGATGCACGAATTGATGGCCGCCACGCTCGAGACGGTCGTCGGCGAGATCCGCAGCATTCAGCGCAAGGCGTCAGGCCGCAACCGGCCGATCGTCGTATTGGTCTCGCCCTGCCGTTCTCGCAGTCGGTGAATTTCTCCAGGCATTGCTGCCCCTCCACCAGTAACTAATGTTAGGCCGAATTCAACATCACTTGATTTCAAGAGTGCCATTCTAAATGCGCTTGCCGATCCTAATAAGAGTAATATCCCAGTAGGAGCGGGCGGATTATCTGTCGAGGGTAATACTTTATTCTGGTTTACTCGAAGCAAGTTACCTCAACCACAATTAGTCGGTTTGCAGAAGGGCCTCTTAGCGGCTCTTACAAAAGTTAAGCAAAGCGGTCAAGTACCTACCTTACAACAAGTAACGCAAGTTCAATACAGACCTCAACAGCAATCAACTTGGCGAGTAGGCCAATAAGCTCTTAAGCTGGATGTTTTTTATCTAAAACATCAATTGTTCTATATTGCAAAGCTGTCGCCAAAGCCTCGAAAACATTAATGTTATCTTTGAGGGTTATGCAGGTCAAAGCCAAGACAATCTCACCTAAGGTTCGAGATTTGACTTTCTGCATTTCCTCTCCAGGAATATCCTTTTGCGCATTGAGGGCTTTGTAGAGGCTCACCTTCATCATTAAAGCGTCAAGAATCGGCTGTAATTCCAGGTTAGCCGAATTCTCTTGATGAAACTTCTCGCATTGATCCCATAGGTCTTCAAAATGAACGGTCATCTCAATCTTCCATTTCCTTGTTATCCATCAAGGCTACCTGAAGTTGTTCGTCATCTTGATCAGAAACGAAGACGAGAAAAACGGCTCCTTGGGAACAATCAATGAGAACTGGTGATTTTAACTTACCGACATAAAAAAGCCTGCCGTCTTTATCGGTCCTTCTCTTCAGATCTATAGTTAGATTTTTATTTGACATGATAATTTTCCTTCTTACAACTTGAATTCTGTTTTAATTTTATTGAATAGAGACTTATCGTTCGTTGTAAATAAACGAGCACTTACATAATTATTATCGCCCATCTCGATACTCTTAGGATTAAAGAGATTTAGATAGACAGGTTTTAAATTAGACCACAAATATTGTTTGACCCATTCCCTGCCTCCACTCGCCTTGGCCAAATAGCTATCGTAATTACTAACCACATCTTCCATTAATTTGGACAGATCATTAACATTGCCCTTATAATAATTGCCGATAGCTTTGTTGCCAAAGACTTCATAGACGGCCGGGACTTTTGTATTAGCCGGCAAGGGGACAACGAATCCACTATTACAAATAGTTTTATGGCAGGTATTGTTGGAAAGGATGCAAGGTTTACCTAAAGCCAGGGTTTCTCTCGGTGTAATACTAAAGCCCTCGCCCATAGACGGGAAAGTATAACAATCAATGCTATCCATAAAGTCATCGTATTCCGATGGACTTAAAGGAGCATTTAAAAGTTCTACGTTATTAAGCTTGGCAGCTGAGACTGCCTTTTCTACCTCTGCTTTGTAAGGGCCGAATCTGCCGTGAAGCCTTAATCGGAACTTGGGATTATTACCAAATGACTTGGCAAAAGCTCGCAAGACTTCTATATGCCCTTTGCGAGACCAAAACCCTGCCGACATACCAAAGGTAAAAGGATCATTTACCTTGGTCTTTATTGGGCGGGCTAAGAGATTTTCTATCATAATCCCCAAAGGAATCACAAAGATAGGTATTTTAACTCCTGAATCTTTATAAACAGAGACTAAATATTCATCTGGAACGACCACCATATCGTAGTAGGTATTGAGGATACTTGTCCATAGTTTAGGAATGGCGTCTGACTCAAACATGGAATAGGCAATCTTAATATGAGAAGCGATTGTCTTATGTTGAGCAATCATGTTCTCATTGAGACCAAGGATGTAAGTCCAAAAGGTAACGCGACCAAAACCGTCAAAAGGCTTGATTAAAACATTTAAGACGTCTTTGGAAATATTCTTATAGTTGGGTTGCCCCAATTGCAAAGCATTGACCTTTAGAGAGTCATGCATGGCTCCAATAATTCCGATACCTTGTCTGCCGATACCGTCAGACAACATAACATTGCTCGCAACTGTTAAATCAATTTTTGGGTTGTACATGAATGTCTTGAATCTGAAATCTTATATATCAGAAGGCTACGATTCTGCCAATGACCAAAATATTTACTTTGGCATCCTGATATGTCTCAGGTAAGGAGCTTTTTAGCTTGTTATTGGTAAGGCGAACTTCAATTGTATATTCGCCAGTCTTAGCGTCTTTGCCAATACCAAGAGCCAAATTATTCCCAACCGCTTCTAAAGCAGGGGAGTAATCTCTATAGAAATCTTTTTTAATTTGCTTAATTTCTTCTAATGTATTGTTCATTGGTATCCCCGATTGGACTCGAACCAACATGAAACAGTTTAGGAAACTGCTGCCTCTCCTTTAGGCTACGGGGACATGATCTCTAATATAACAGCTTCGCCAACTTGGCGCGAACCTTCCATACATCTTAATGTGTCATTAATGGCAACATTACCCCAAAATTCTGGGCACATTGGTTGTAAAAAGCATTCACACTCTTCTCCGGGAGCTATTTCTTCTTTATCGGTAAAAGTGAGTATGGCACAATTATAATCTGGTTTTTTATCACAACCCCAGTCTGGACGATAAGAACTTCTTATGGGAGTCTGTCTGACAAGAAAAGCTGTAAATAGAACTTTATATTTCATAAAAAGACCAAGAGATTAGTTATGCGATTAATGTATTCTGTTAATTTTTCTTCCACACTACCGACATTCGATTCAATAAAATCCGTCGTTATTATAACGTGACCATCTATCATCAAAGATGTCTTTTGAATAATCAGTCCCCCACCGAACCATTGGTTATGGTTATAGACTATACCTAATTTGTCTTTATGACGAAAATACATAAAGTGTTCGGATACTTGACCCTCTTTAGTTACTTTAATTGTCGAGGGGCAATTAAGGATATACGAACAACAAAATATTGATGAACCATCTTCATATTCTGTTTTTACCATTTTCTTTTGCGAGGCCAAGCACTTCATGAGAAAATTACCAGGTTCTTTAGCCTATGAAACATTTTCCAAGCTTCTTCATGCATGTTGTCTCCGGTAGAGATAGGAATGAATTGCGGAATATACAAAATCACATCAAGAGACTGTGCATCATATAGATGAGTATATGCTTTAAAAGGATTTCTATGTTGATGTCTTGGGTCTACCAGATAATCAAAACTCTCGACAATATATTGCTTATCCTTATGTTTAAAGGAGAATCCATATTCATGGCATACCCACTCCTTTGGATCTTCTGTGATCACGCCCATATTACATCGAGCGCCACAACCTCGATAAACTTTGGTGCTTGAAAATAATGATCTTACCTCTTTGGTGCAATGCAAATCCATCCGCTCTTTTCCCGGTTGAAGGGGAACAGGATTAATAGCAGAAATGCATTTCATAAGGGAAAGGCAACTGGGACAATTCATTTTATTCTTTATCTAGATTCTTAGTCCAACAAGGAAAACTTCCCATATTAGTAAATTCAACCATCGCAAAAAGTTGGCCACCTTCATCATAGAGTTTGATAATTATCCCACTCTTGCCAATAAGAGTTCCTTTAACGCCTCGGGCATAAACTACTTTATCTTGCAAATTAAAATCGGTCATTTGTTTTTCGTGGGGGAAACAATCATGCTCATAAACTTACCTTCTAAAGAAGTAGAAGGGTTGGGGACAATTAAGCCTTCCAATTGTTTAAGAATATAATTCAGTTTATCTTTACCAATATTGGCGTGAACAATTTCTCTTCCTCGGAAACGAATGGTAAACTTTACTCTATGACCATCTTCTAAGAAACCTTTAGCTTGAGCAAGTTTATGGTTCAAATCATTTTCATCAGTATTAGGGCGGAAGGTTAGTTCCTTGAGTTCTTGCACCTGTTGGTTCTTCTTGGCAACTTGTTGCTTCTTCTTCTCTTCATATTTATACTTGCCATAATCCATTACCTTACAAACAGGTGGAACCGCTTTAGGATTTACTTCGACCAAATCTAAACCTTGGTCTTGCGCCAATTTTTGGGCGTCTCTGGTGTTGACAATTTCAGAACTTCCATCTTCTTTGATGATTCTGATTTGGGGAACACGAATATATTGATTGATACGAACTCGGTACTGCGTTGATTGATTGTTAGATGTGGCCATTTGCATTTAGCTTAATTGTCTCCTGTTTTGTTTATCTGTCGTTTCGGTGATCATTTGGATCAGTAGAATCCCATTCAATATGATAAACGGGAGCACCATTTGGATAATTATCTGTTGGAAATGATCTCTTCTCTACCGGTCTGAGACCTTTAATTTTCTTGGCAGCTTCAAAAATAACTATAGAAGGAACGCCATCTTCATGGCAACCTAACATAATATTGTGTTTGCCATTAGATTCAGCTTCAGTAATTTGATCGAAAAGCTTTTCCTTAATCCAAAGGCGAGCTTTTGGCATCCATTTTTTAAGAAACTTATTATGCTTAGTAGAGGCTTCCTGCTTGGACTCAAAAGCTTTCTTTTCTTTGGCTTGCTTCTTTTTGACAGCTTTATCTAAAGCCGCCTTCAACATATCATCTATCTTCTTGGTCATGTTAAATCTCAATCGAATTTGGTTAATTTATAAATAAGGCTAAACATTTCGTTTTGAAGAGTTTCAATAGGAACTGGAGTTCCATCCTCGGCAGCTATTTTGACAGTGCCGTATTTGTGCCTCGTCTCCAGTTCTTCTTTGAGGGCTTTGATTCTGATTTGCGCTTCTAATCTTGTCATATTAAGTATATATCACGTTATTAGCTTACCTTAAATGAGGGAAACTTCCTGTAGGAATTACGCCAAAAGAGCTAAGAACGAAAAATAAAACAAGAACTAAAACTACAACGTTGATAACGGTTTTAATTCTAGCATCCATAGGAATTAAGGTATTTACTAAATATAAACCGACACCAACCAATATTAACGTCAACAAAAAAGATATAAGCATTTTGATCCTTCTCTAAACTGAAGACAAAAGGATCTTCATAACCACATACGGCAATAGCTATGCTTTATAAAAGATATATTTTGGTGGGTCGTGTGGGACTCAAACCCACAACAAGCGATTTTAGGGAAAGCTGCTCTGTCAATTGAGCTAACGACCCATGCATGTGCATGTCTGCCTTTATGTGGCGCCCCCAGCGAATCCTGACATCGCACAACCCGTTTTAGAGACGGATGCTCTTCCTTTGAGCTATGGGGGCATATTGGCCGCCGTGATGGGTTCGCACCATCCTCCTTTCAGTTAAATACTGAATGCTCCTTCGCAACTTACTCACGGTATCTACCACGTTTCGTAGACCGCTTTCCATTTTACTGAGCTAACGGCGGATAAAATTTGTTTGTTATTCCTTCAAGGCTAACCTCAAATTGCTACATAACTTCTTGGACTTAGGGTGCGGTGCCAATGCGATGGCTGTCACCTGATTATCTATATCAGGTTCCCTAAAAATAGAAACTTGAATATCATGCAAGGCTGCTTCTTCAGCAAGCTGCTGTAATTCCGTCTCATTTGCCACTGATAAAAATGCTAAGTAATTTGATTTTAGATACCATTCTCTGGCAACTTCTGGGTGGTCGAACTGAAATTGGATTGCCGCATGTCCCGATTGAACTGCCTGGTAACCTGCTGAAATATCCGAACGTGTAATAATATAGAGCTTGTCGCCCTCTTTGACCTATAGACTCATTTGTTTCCTAGTGCTTCGTTAAAGTATTGTTCTAATTCAATTTTAAGCTGAATTGCCTCTAATTGATCTTTTAATTCCTGGGCAGAAATCTGCTTTGGAATAATCTTGTAAAGAGTTTCCTCACGTCTTGCTCTCTTATGACAGCAACACTCGTCTTCAATTTCATAATCATTTTTACCATACCACATAGGGAACCTCTTAACAATTAATATATCAGTCTATTGGTAGAAGTTTTTCCAATAAAAATCTGGAGTTAAGCAGCTCCTCTGGCTTCTCAGTATCTAATACCCAAGTAACATGATGCTTAGTTCCCGGAACATAATGCTCCAAATGAAGCATGGTTGTTCCATTGCCTTTATCTTTCTTAAGAACGGGAGTTATGGTTCCAATGGCTTCTCCCTCAAAAAGCTCCATCCCGATTTGAATGTGAGAGAAGGGATTTAGCTCACAGTAACCAATGGCTCCAGAAGCGCCCTCAACTAAGATAGAAAAGGTTTCATGCCACCAAGGACTCGGAGGATTAGCTCTTGGTCCGGTGAAGTTCTCGACATGGACCACCTTCCCGGCTTCCATGGTTTGGACTATCTGGCTGTCGCTACAATAGACGTCTACACCTGGATGATGATAGAAGCTACGTCTAAAAGCAAAATCGCCCACAGAGCCTTTGGCGGGCAGGGCGGGCGTCTTATTTCTTAATGGCCATTTCATTGCTTGACACAGGACATTCCATCAGTTCTGGCATTAGTATAAAAATAACAAATGTTATGATTAGCAGAATCATTCCAAGTAAAAAGGGTCCAGTTATCATTCATTTTGAATCCATTACCAATCTCTTCCCAATGAGATTTAACAATTGGCTCATGGAATACAACTGGAGGTGGAGTTACTTTCTCAAATGGATTTACTGGCGCTGGTTCAGGAGGAGGCGCCTCACAATGAACTTTTGGAGGAGGCTCTTGATGAACTTCTTCATGAGAACAGGCTATTAATGCTAAGCAAATAGGCAATACGAATTTCATGTAATGTCTTCCTTTTTAATTGGTGGAGCCGTCGGGTACTGCCCCCGAGTCCAAAATAATCTATCTTATTATTCATTCACAGGTTTAGTGCAATTTCATCGACATTGCACAGACGATTGAAGTTTTTCGCCCTTCATGGTTATCTGTTTAAATTTCGAATGTTATCCAACAGTATAATAACAATCTATCCTTGTAGGTTATGCTCTTATGGTTACCAAGAATATCTTACCATAAGAACACTATTACGCAGCTTGTGCGTAAGAGAAATCACTATTATCGTTAGCGATTATACGTTTGATCACTTTTTACCCGGTTGTAATCATCCGAGACCTGCACTCTAACACTTCATACTCTGTCGAATCTATGTCGGCCCCATTTATTTTTAATTTAACAACTTTCTCATAAGAATGGCAATAATTGCCTATTAATAAAATTTGGTATTGTAATTTTTAATTCATCTATTCGAAGAGCTAACTTTCTCTTCTGACTTGTATTATGGCATTCCATAAACATCATAAAAAGCTGACCGTCTTCCGCTTTGAGGCCGACAGTTAATTCTTTATCTTTCGGCCTAATCTCTGCGAAGTCAATAACCTTACATCCCGTTTTAGTGACGTGCTTATAAGCAGCAATGATACAATCGTCTAATTCTGTGAATAATTGTCTTTCGGTCATAATAATTAATTGGAGCTAATGATGAGAATCGAACTCGTGTGACTGCGTTACGAAGGCAGCGTAATACCACTATACGACATTAGCTTAACACGGCAGTTTCAGCTGTCTTCCACTCAGAGTAAATTCACTGCCAACTTTTGCATCTGAGACTTGGAGCTGAAGTCGAGGATCGAACTCGATTTTCGTCTTTACCAAAGACGGGTAATACCATTATACTACGTCAGCTTAAGATGGTTTCGGCTTTTAAACCTTACGGTTTGTCGATTGCTAATTTCACCATCAAACCATTGCAATCCTTTGGAGCCCTAGATTAGAATCAAACCAACGACATCTTCATTACTAGTGAAGCGTTCTATCACTGAACTACATGGGCTTAAGGCACATTATCGAATTACTTCGACACCCTTCCAGTGGACGTGCTTTGGGATTTCTGGAGCTTGCGCCGAGAGTCGAACTCGGGTCTCTACGTTACAAGGGTAGAATAATGCCGTTATACTAAGCAAGCGTGTAGATTATATATCAGGATATTGACAGGTTTCTGCCACTCCTTACAACATAATCACATAAATTACGGAGTCAAGCCCCGTCTATTTTTTTAAATTTCCGAGTGTAATGTGGAAAAGATGCTGTCCATCTGGAGAAGGGGTTACATCCCCGTAAGGCTGCATCCCTAATTCCTTGCGAACATCCTCCAAGTCGGGAGACTTAACATTGAGCCAATAGTAAAGCTCATCATTGTGAATATAGGTGTCATAGCAGAAATCCATTAATTTTCCCTGATACTTGCCCCATTTCTTCATATTAAGCGGGGTACTTGGGTTCCTTATGACAGAGATGTGAGGTTCAAACATCGGAGGCTTAACGTGAAGATATTTAGGGATAGTAGACCGATAAAAATCAGCGAGGCCAGAATCAATCTGAAGAATAAGCTTGAGAGGATTATCAGAATACTGCAAGATACCTTGAGTATGCCACCACTCCTTTACATATGTTATCATGTTATTTTTTAGATGTTAAATGCCAACCATCGCAGGAATCGCAATGGTAAATAGTAAGATTTTTATTGTCCAATAAGAGAAGGCTCGTCTCTGCGTCTTTTTGAGTGGTGTGCCTCTTTTTATTGGGGAATGCAAAACATTTTTTCATGGAACAATGCCGAGTTATTCGTTAAAGCCCTCTTGTCTGAAAATGTCCGCCCCATTTTTCACAATATTGCTTAAGAAACTGGCGTCTTTGGTAAAAATGGGAAGTTCCGAATTGAGAACCCATTTATTCTTCATATCACTGCCAACTATCTTGGGAATCTTATAGGCCGCCGTGCCTCTTCTAAAGGAAATGGGATAATCATTATAATTAATCTGACACTCCTGAAAAAGCAAATCAATCTTCCCATCTATATTCAATCCTGCCAACATATCCTTAATGGTATTCTTGTCATACTTATTGAGAAGATTATAGAGACAAGCAGACTGGATAGAGGTATGAAAGTTTTGCTGTTGATAGTAGACGATGGTATTAACAGCTTCTGCTTGATTGGGAACACCAAAAACCTTAGCGGTAAAAATGGCCTCTCCTGTCAAATTGAGTTCCAAAGCAGTTGCCGCTTCATTAAAGTAGAGCGTAGCGGCAGAAGAAGTAACCGAACAAATTTTCTGTAAGAATCCGTTATACCACATTTCAGTATCTACATTCTGATCGGTTCTTAAGAGCAAAATGATTTCATCATTAAATTGATAGGCAAAAATAACTCCATCTACTTTGTTGCAGAGCCGAAGCATGACCTTTTCAATGCACATGGAAAACTTCATACAGTATGGTTTATCCAGAAATTGGGTTACTTTGGAGAAGTTGCATCCATTGATACAAATGATAATGGGCAGCTTTGCCATTAACTTATGGTCGCTAATGGAGGTGTACTGTTCAATTCTGTCAGAAAGTTTGCTCATGTTATATCGTATATATGACTCGTTTTGATAACTTAAGTCCGTTCGCCGTTTTGTCAAGGGCCGGCGTTTATTTTATGGCAATAATGTTAGATAGTTGAAAGGCAAGAAACTAATGTTTGATGGTAAATACTTCGAATGGAATCAAAAACGTATTAAATGTATCGTAGACTTCTACGGTCACAAATTTTTTCATTTAAAGAAGGTTTTAGATTTAGGTTGCGGATATGGGGACCTGGGTGGCGTTCTATATCGTTTGGGGGCCGATGTCACAGCCGTAGATGTTCGCCAGGAACATCTCAAGATAGTTAGTAAGAAATTTTCTGGAATTAAAATAATTAAGGCCAATTTAGATGGTGAGTGGCCCTTCATTAATCAAAAATTTGATCTCGTTCTCTCTTTAGGGCTATTATGTCACCTTGGAAATTATGAGCATCACATTCGAACCATTTGTGCAGCAACCACCAATTTAGTTTTAGAAACAGCTGTTTGTGATTCGCAAGACCCTCAAAAATGCGTTATAGTGGATCAAGACCGAGAAATTTATGACCAAGCTTATGGTGGCAAAGGTTGTTATCCAAGTGCCCTGGCTATTGAAAAGGTTCTCACCGAATGTGGTATGAGCTTCAAACGAATTGACCATGCCAAATTAAATACATTAGATTATCAATATGATTGGCGCCCCAATAATGATGACAGCACTAATCCTAGTAAAAGAAAAATATGGTTTTGTGTAAAAGATGGCAACACTTCTGTAAAACCAACTACTACATCAGCTTTTACACCTCCACCAAGAATTAGAGAGGTAAGAGAAGAGGCAAAACATAGAGCAAATAGAAATCCGAATCCACCACCAGCCCTACCTCCCGTCGTAAAAAATACATCCAAAATAAGATTGTTTTATAATTACTATGAAGAGAAAGACCCCGCAAGGAAACAGGAGATAGATCTGTGCTTACAAAACAATATTAATAATCCATATTTTGATATTATTGTTTTAGATTGCCAGGAGCGGCCCACTTATGATTTCTTCTTTAAAAAGATCAATCAATTGGTAAAGCCAGATGATATCAGCATTTTCTGCAATACTGATGTCTTTTTTGACAATTCAATTACTTTAGCCTCTCGGGTGAAAGAGAAAGAAGTCTTTGCTTTAAGTAGTTGGACTTGGCAAGGCAAAAATCAGTCCAATGTACCAAGCAAAGATAATAGTCAAGATGCCTGGATTGTTAGAGGTAAAATTGAAAATGTCTTTGGTGATTTCCCAATTGGATTAAATCATTCAGATAATAGATTAGCCCATGAGTTTAGCAAAGCAGGATATATTCTCATCAACCCAAGCAAAACAATAAAAGTAACTCACGTTCATAATTCTAATATTAGAAATTATACTGAAACTGATATTGTTGAGGGGCCATACTTAGGCGTTCCAATTATAGGATTTTAATGAAGGTCATATTCTTTAATTTTTGGCATAATGGGGATTTGCACGTTTCACGAGGTATAGTCTGCAAGATAATTGAAAAGGTCAAACAACAAGACCCAATGACAACATTTGTTTATAGTCATAAATGTGATCCAACCTTATTGCATGACATACCAAATCTTGAATATGACCCAGAGCCCATTAAACTTCTCCGTAATGAACATGACAATCTGTTAAGAGTAAAAGACTCGGTCTATATCAATACTTGGTATGGTCAGCAATATCAAAAGTATGTCAGAATGTATGAGACAAATTTCGATTGCCTTTACACCGCCCTCGATGACTCCTGTAAGCAACTATGGAATTTCTCTTTATCAGATATTTCTGATGACTTGAGGGATTTCTTCCCCAAAATTGATTATTCTAAATATTGCATTGAGGGAGCGCAACAATGGATAGCCGGTCATAGCGAACAAAAAATTCTCATAGAAAACGGCCCCGCCCTATCCAATCAGTCTAATAATTTCGCTATAGAGCCTATTATTGTCGAACTGGCTCAAAAATATCCAGAGAAGACTTTCATTTTAACCGCTCCGGCCACAATTGCCAACAAACCAAGCAATATTGTTTTCTCCTCAGAGATAATTAAGAAAAATATCAAATCAGATTTGAATGAAGTCTCTTACCTTAGCTCTCATTGCGATGTTATAATTGGGAGAGCATCCGGTGTTTTCAGTTTCACTTTAACGCAAGATAACTTATTTAAGAGAAATATAAAATACATATGTTTTTGCTATCCCAGATTTCTCCCCTCTCTTCCCAATAAGTTTTGGCTTAACAAGCGATTTCAAGATAAGATTAATTACACATCTAATATATTGGCCACCAATGATTTCGGTCGGGCAAGAACTATAATTGAGGAAAATCTATGAAGGTATTATTGTTGGCGGCAGGTAGGAGGGTATCATTGGCTCAGCGTTTCATTGCGCATGGATTTGATGTTTATTCTTATGAAACAGAAGTAGACTGTCCAATTGCCAGCGCTGCTACCATCATCGAGGGTAAAAAGTGGGCTGATCCCAATATTAGGCAAGACGTTTTAGAAACTATCGAGAGAGTTCAGCCAGATTTGGTTCTTCCTCTCTCAGATCATGCGACTCCAATTTTGTCCAGCATACCATACAAGGGGGTTGTAACCGCTTCTGGTAGAACTAACACCATCTGCCTTAATAAGAAAAAGTTTGAAGAAACATTATGGGATTGTTATTTCTATCCTAAAATAGATGGGAAAGAAGTTATTGCTAAGCCTATTTTTGGAGCCAACTCTAAAGGTATAGAGAAAATGGACTATTTCGAATATGAAATTCGAGAAAAAGAACTTTCAGAAACTCATGTCTTCCAAAAATGTGTTCATGGGTTTGAAATTTCAGTAGACGCTTATTTCAACAAGTTTTCTAAGATGATTGATGCCGTCCCTCGAAAGAGAGTAGAAGTTCAAGGCGGAGAGGTAAGTCGTAGTGTTACTCTGTCAAGAGACGCTTATGATGTCGTCAAGATAACCAAAGAAGTGGGCGAAAAAATTGGTTTAGTCGGCCCGGTGTGCGCCCAATATATTATTGATAAATGGACTGACAAGCCATACATTATGGAAATTAATTCTCGATTTGGCGGAGGAGTAATTCTTAGTCTCGAAGCGGGATTTGATCAGATTCAATTATTGAAAGAAGAATATGTTCTTAGCAAACCGTGCCTTCCATCAGAACACGATTGGAAAGTTAATTTTGCAATGGTTCGTTATTTTCAAGAATATTTTTACGGAGGCATAAATGAGTGATACATTAGGCGGAATTATTGACAAACTATTTACTATAGACACTAAAATGTGGGTCAATCAGGATTTGATTTATGAAATCCGAAGGATGACATTTGAAGAATATAAAGCTAAGTATTTTGGCTCAGAAGAAGGCGCCCAACTTTTATGGGACTGTCTCAAGAAAGCTTGCGATCTTAATGTCCAAAGAAATCAATTGATTGATGAAATTGATCAAAAGATCATCGAAATGATTAAGGCTTCTCAATCTGGTGAGGAACTTGACGATGGAAAGTTTCTACAACGCAAACATAAAACATATTAAATCATGAGAAAATTAGAGTTCAAAATAGCGGCCGGATTAGGCGATAATCTTGTTTTACGTATGGCATTGGATACGATTAAGCATGATTATGATCAAATTAGGATCTCTCATAATAAAATGATAGTAAATGATCATAGGAATGGAGACCCGCTATACTTTAAGTTTCTTGCAGATTTGGGTAATCTAATTTTTACTGAACCACCGTATATTTTTGATCAAGGTGATTATCCAGAAATATATACTTATGATACTTATAAAAGACTAGGTATAAAGATTAAAGAGCCGAGATTAGATTATTTGTTATGCAAAGGTGACTCTTTAAATTTAGGTGAAGAATATATAGTAATAACTACACGGGCCCGATCAGTAATAATAGGTACTTTATCACCGCTCTTACCGAGTTTTTGGAAACTATTAGATGAGCTTTCTCAGAAATATAAAATAGTAATATTGGGAGAAAGAGAAGTACAAGGAGTTCCTGATCATTGTGCGGGAACTAAAGATGATGTGTTTAGTATTTATGACCAAATCAAATTGCATATACCTGCTGAAAAAATCTTAGACCTAACCGTTCCTGCTTTAGGGATTACGGCTCCAGATTTAATAAGAATTCAACAGGATTGCCTCATTATGAAAGAAGCTAAAACTGTTATTACTTTTGGTATTGGTGGTAATGTTTGGATGGCAGCAGCAGTAGCCAATACTACTGGATATAGATCATTAGATGAAAACAACATTACTGACATTATAATTAATCCAGAATTTAGAAACATTTTTATTACTCAAGACTGGACTCAGTTTATTGTAAAATTAGAAGGATATAAATGAACACTATATCATTAAATCTACCTACATCTTTAGGGGAGATAATAAATATAAAATATCATGCTGATCTTGTTAAGAATCAATATGACAAAATCAATTTCAATTTCAACACTTCATTGTGGTTAGGCGCTTTACATACCGACGCTCCTGACTGGTCAGTCAAAGAAGGCCTGTGGAAAAAATATCTTAATGATATTGGAAACTTATTCTTTTCTGAACCTCCATATACATTTTCGGTTGGACCAGCCAGAAATGGCTTTAAAATGTGCTGGTCTGTAACTAAAGAATTTAGAGTAGAGCCACATAAAGCTGAATTAGGAGATCTATTATGTAAAGGAGAATCACTTAATTTAGGCGAAGAATACATAGTTATTACTACCAAAATAAGGGAGATGAATAAACATGCCTTTTTTGCTAAGTCTATAAAACTGTGGGAAGTTTTACGAAACCTATCTCAAAAATATAGAATAGTGATACTGGGAGAAAGGGAAGTAGAAATGCGAAGAGAATATCAGATACCGGAACTAAAAGATTCTGTATATGGTATCTATGAACAAATTATATCTAATATACCCAGAGAAAGAATTTTAGACCTGACTGTTCCAGCGTTAGGTGAAACGGTTAGTGATTTTTCTAAAATTCAACAAGACTGTCTCATTATGAAAGAGGCTAAGTTCGTTATTACTCTTGGAGTTGGAGGAAATTTTTGTATGGCAACTTCTGTCTCTAATATGGCCATAGGTTATAGAAATAATACTGCCGACTTTACAGATAAGATTTTTGACAATAGGGTATATCCAAACGCAATTATTACCAAAAATTGGGAACAGTTTATTAATGTCTTAAAAAGTTATAATTAATATGAAATCATTAAGTGCTCGTATTCCAACCTACCTTGGAGATTTAATTACCATCAAGGGACATTTGGATCAAATAAAAAATCAATATGATAGAATTAACCTTTCTTTTGATACTAATTTATGGAAAAATTATTTGCAAACACATGAGGCGGGATGGTCTGAGAAAGAAGCCAAGTGGTACGAATACTTATCGGATATAGAAAAATTGTTTTTCTCAGAGCCACCTTATATATTAAGCAAAGTAAGACACCCAACTTATCCAGATTTAAATATTATGTTTAAAACATTTAACATCAAACCGTCTAAAATAGATTTGGGACATTTATTATGTCAAGGACAATCATTAGATATTGACGGAGAATATATAGTCATCACTACTAAAATAAGACACATAGATAAAAGTATTTTTTATCCAAAATCTATCGAGCTATGGTCAATCTTAAAACAACTCTCTGAAAAATACAAGATAGTTATTTTAGGGGAGCGAGAAGTAGAGAAGAGAAAAGAATATGAGTGGGCAGGACTCAAAAATGGAATCTTTGGGATTTATGAACAAATTATATCTAATATTCCAGAGAATAGAGTTCACAATCTTACCGTGCAAAGTTTGGGAAATACGCCATCAAATATTCGACAAGTACAACAGGACTGCCTCATTATGAAAGAGGCTAAGTTCGTTATTACGTTAGGGATTGGTGGGAACTTTTGCATGTCAACGGCTGTCGCAAACATGGCCATAGGTTGGAGGCAAGATGATATGTGGATCACCGACATGACATTTAATGAAAAAGAATATCCTAACGCCATTATCACTAAAGACTGGAACTATTTTATCAACGTATTAAAGAGGTATATATAAATGACCATCCCTATTTATAAACCATACTTGCCGAAAGATTCGCTTAAGTATGCTCATGAAGCCCTGGATTCCACCTGGATCTCTTATCAGGGCAAATATATTCAAATGGTGCAGGAAAAACTGCAAGAACTCTTGAATGTCAAGTATGTTCTCCCGGTTAATAACGGGACGAGCGCCTGCCATCTCGTAGCCAAATCTGTTAGCAAAAAACAAATCTTTGATATCATTATTCCAGACAACGTTTATGTGGCGGCCTGGAATGCTTTTCTTTTTGATTGTTGTTTTAACTTATATGCAGTTCCATGTGATATTGGAACATGGAATTATGATTTTGACGCTTTAGATAAAGCCATTACTCTGTATCCCCATGCCGCCGTTCTTATTGTCCATAACATTGGCAATGTCATGAATGTTCCAGAATTAAAACGAAAGTATCCAAAGACTCTTTTCGTGGAAGATAACTGTGAAGGTTTCTTAGGAAAATATGAAGGAGTCTTCTCTGGAACGAAAAGCCACACTTCTGCTATCTCTTTCTTCGGCAATAAGAACATAACTAGTGGAGAAGGCGGAGCTTTCATTACTAATGACGAGGATGCTTATCTCCATGCCAAATGCGTTCAAGCTCAAGGTCAATCTAGCCACCGATTCATTCATAATGAACTCGGCTATAATTATCGCATGTCCAACGTTCAAGCTGCCATCTTATACGGTCAATTAGAAATTCTTCCTGATATATTGTCTATGAAACTGTTTTTGTTTAATGAGTATCGCAATGCCTTTAAAGATCGAGAAGACATTTTGATGCAATCAATCGATCCCAAGACAGAGCCTTCTAATTGGATGTTTGGAGTAAGAGTGCCCGGGAGTACATATAAAGAAGCTGAATTATATTTCAAAAGTAATGGAATTGAAATTAGGCAAATGTTTTTCCCAATTAGCTCTCATCAATATATGGCTGAACTCAATGATTATGTTGTTAATTATGGAGATTGTAGCAAAGCAGAACAACTTAATAAAGAATGTTTTATTCTTCCAAGCTTTCCAGAGCTAACGGGAGAAGAGGTGAGTCATATTATCCAGGTGACCAATAACTATACGAAAGAAAATAAATGACAAAAACAGCATGTATCGTCGGCATAACTGGACAAACGGGGAGCTATCTTGCCGATCAACTCTTAGATAAAGGATATAAAGTCTATGGTCTTAAAAGAAGAAGTTCTTCCTTTAATACAGATCGAATTGACCATATCCATGATGATCCAGTTCTTGCTAAGAACTTAGACTTGGCTTATGGTGATTTGGCTGATGCATCTTCTTTGTATAGCTGGATTGGCGATATTAAACCAGATTTATGTTTTAATATGGGCGCACAGAGCCACGTACGCGTCTCCTTCGATATTCCTGAGTATACCATGGATATTACAGGGACGGGCGTTCTTAGACTTCTTGAGGCCATTAGAAAAACCAGCCCCAAGACCAAATTTCTCACAGCTTCCAGTTCCGAAATGTTTGGTTCTACTCCACCGCCTCAAAACGAATTGACCCCCTTCCATCCAAGAAGCCCCTACGGAGTTGCTAAGGTAGCGGGATATTACACGACAGTCAATTATCGGGAGGCTTACGGTTTACACGCTTGCAATGCCATAAGCTTCAATCACGAAAGCTCCAGACGAGGAGAAACCTTCGTTACTCGTAAGATTACCAGGGCAGCTTGCAGAATCAAATTGGGCCTGCAAGGCAAGCTCTATCTAGGAAATTTGGATGCACAGCGGGACTGGTCGCACGCTTCAGACGTGGCCGATGCAATGTATAAAATTATCACAGCGCCTGTAGCAGATGATTATGTCATCGCCAGCGGTGAGATGCACTCGGTTAAGGAGTTCGCTCAACTTGTCTTCGACAAATTAGGGCTCAATTTTATGGATCATGTAGGATTTGATCCTGTATATCTGCGTCCTTCCGAAGTAGACGCGCTCTGTGGAGATGCTACCAAAATTAAAACGCAACTCGGCTGGCAACCACTTTACACCTTTGACACTTTATTGGATGAAATGATTGAGCATGATATGGAACTGGCTCGTCAAGAAAAGCTTGTCAGAGACAATCCGAAGTCAATCTAAGACTGGTCGCTTTCTAATAATAACAACTTCGGGGCCTTTATGTTCGGGCTCAGTGCTGTGATTGCATTTGTGACATTTCACTTTTCGATTAATAGCACGGTCATTGCCGACAACATCAACTTCGCCCATACAGATTTTACATTTTAGGAGTTTCATTAATTCCGATAATAGTTCGTCTAAACAGATTCATATCTGCTTGAATAGAAATTAGGATGTTAAGATTGTCGGAAATTCGAGAACCCCACTCACCCTTCTCTCTATATAACTCGACTGGTACCAATATACAAACTTTAGGATTAATTGCTACACAAGCAGCTAAAGGATCATGAAAGGCTTTGCCAGTAGGAGTTTTCTTAAGATATTTGTCCATTCCTGCAATCATGAGATCAAATCCAATGTTTGCACCTTTATGTGGGAGCATAAACTCATGCATGGCTTGGTCATAGACGACTCCATGGCAAACATTCTTGGAAACAGCAATGCGCTCTTTAATATTCTGAGAAGATAGAACTGCCTTAGCTGCCGGCACATCTCCATTAAGATTGAAGGTGGGACAGGTAATCTTGCCTTTAAACTTCTCCAAAACCAATTCGGGCGGCATAATATTGTCTCCAGCGAATCCGCCCTGGATAACTAGCCTTTCAATAATGACACCAGCATTGACGGCAGCAGCGATGTTACCCAAGGAAGCTCCACAGACGATAGTAAGGTCTGGATATTCTTTGACAGCTTGCGCAATGATTTCTGCTCCAGTTCCATCAGGTTCGGCAGGAGCGATGTTTCCCAGCCAATTATAATGAAAGGCCGAGACACATTCTTTGGGATGTTCTTTGTTCTTAGAGCCAACCGGAATATCTTTCTTTAAAAGAGAAAGGACATGCTTGACCAAACCAATTTGATGACGGGAGCCTGGAGTAACTGTTACGGCTACCAGATTAACCTGTGGATGATTGGAAACCATGCAGAGAGTCAAGACGTCATCAGGATCGGCCGTCTCCATATCAAAAATCATATTAATCATTTTATTCTTTCAATTGAAAACGAGAAGCTTCTTTAAGCGGGGCTCCAAATTAGTCTCATCTAATTTATATTTGGGATTTTTCTTAATAAAAGAAAGTATTTCAATCCGACATTCATTTAAAATGTCATCTCGCACCTTATGCTTCTTGAACTCTTTAATGAAATCCGCAAATCGAATGCAATCATATGTATAGGGCCTCTTAGGATCGGTGCTTCCCAGAGAAACTATCCGATAGCTTTGATTTGCTGTTCCCAATATATCAATAATGTATGTCTGCTTATCGTGCTCTACTTCTAATTCATAACGGAGCTTTAAAGAAACTCCATAAGAACTAGTTTCAAACGTAAACTTATTATAATGTCGATTAACTAATTTAGAATAATATTCATCTCTGGTCGTAACCGTAGCGTCTGGGAACTTATTAAAGACGGCCTTTTTCAAGGCCAATTCTAATTCCAGATCGGAAACCTTTTCTTTCACTAATTTTGGCATATGAATTATTTACCTTTATATGAAAGAATTTCATTCATATTATTATAAAATTCTTTTTCTGTCGTATCTTGTTTCATGGTATTTGCTAAAAAAGAACACCAAACAACATTACCTTGCACATACCCTTTATTTGGATCTAATTTATCTAAAGATAAAGTGTTATGATGGATTTTCCCATCTATCCAGCCAAATATCATTGGCGTTCCAAAATAATAACAATTGCCACTTTGTTGGCTGTATAGTTCAACCAAATAATCAACAGTTAAATCTGATGGCACTACAGACATTCTACGCCAATTAGAAATTTTTTCTTGCACATGATATTTTATGGTTCCAATATTTTTATCATGATAACGCTTTGCATTCTCTTTTACTTTTTCTTTATTATTGGCGGAATAGGTTTTTCTATTCTCATTTTCGCAATCTCGGCATCTTGATCTTGGGCGCGGACACTCTTCATTATTAATTTTAGATATATAAATTCTCATATCGAAATTATCTATAGACAAATTTCTCTTACAAAAATTGCACATTTTATATTGGGGCAAAACATATTTACTAATCTTTTTACTATTTTGGTGCCCATCTAAAAATGTTCTTTTATATCCACGCTTACTAATAGGATTAATAATTAATTTACCACATCCACAGGCACACAAGGTATCGGTAGTCATACTTACTATATACCAATATGCCTACAAAATTTTACTCTTCATGATCGAAAGATACGATAGTGAAGCGATCATCAAAAAACTCTTCAATTACTGGCTTCACATCTTTCCAAACTAATCCGCCTATACCGCAAGCAGGGCGTCCACATACTACTCCTCTTAGTTCAAACCTATCAACTAAGGCCTTCAATTCTTTGGCAGATTCTCTTACCAAATCCAAATTGGCACCATCCATTAGGTTATTGATGGTTGGAAAGCTTAGAATAAGCGTTTTAAACTTTCGTTCTTTAATAATGCGAAGATTGGGCTCAATATATTCCCCATCTTCATCTAAAGCGCCAATAACGTATGGCACATTAAAGTTTAAGTTTCTCAAACACTTACCCAGCCTGAATGCAGTTTCCGGCCACCTATCTGCACAGACACGTGCACACCCGCCTCCCATGCAAGCTGCCCCATTTTCTAAATACATTCCATTAGTCGTGATGCATATGGCATCTACATCGTCTTCATAAATTGTTTCAAACAGGTCAGCTTTTCGTTCCTTCATGTTAATCCTTTATAGTAAAATCAGATTTGTAATAAACCTTTTTAGCTTGGACTTGCACAATCTCTTTGGTTTCCCAAATTAGAGCGGTGAGTCTCCCGCCGAAACAAGCTCCAGTATCTAAACCATAGCAAGTAATGCCGGGACATCTTTCCTCTATTAGGGGATCAGTATAGTCATGAACGTTATGACCATAAACAACAGACTTCGGCCCAAACCAAAATCCTGTCCAGAACTTGGCGCCGGTCTCTTGAACCCCTAATGAGGCAATCTTTTTAAGACTAATGAATTTCCTATCTGAATCTGTATATCGAAGATACATCATATCATTCTTTTGATTAGATAAAGGAATGCCGGGCTTTAACCCGGCGTGAACTGCAATAACGTCATCCAACTCAATATAGGATGGCATATTCATAATATAAGAAATGTCTTCATCAGAAAATTGAGTGTAATGCTCTTTACGATCATAGACATCCACTTTGGTGCCTTGGCTTCTATACCATTTGATAAACTTGTATTCGTGGTTGCCCATAATACATTCCAGCTTCATTTCTCTGGCTCGTCGAACCATAGCCGCAGATTCTGGACCGCGGTCAATAAGATCTCCCAACAAAATGAGACGATCCTCTTGTGGATTGTAGTTTAACTTCTTAACTAGTTCATCGAACTCCTCGATGCAACCGTGCGTATCTCCTACGAAAATTGTTTTTTTAATTTCCATCTTTCTTCAGTTCTTCTTTCTTTACAGTATCGGGCTGGGGATCATCAAAGACAATTTTAGTTCTACCCTCATGGCCATGCACCAGGATTACGTCATCAATTGAATGATAAACGTTAATACTACCGTGTGCTCCCAGCCAATGAATGACCGCTTCTCCAGTGTCAGTAAACAAACATCCTTCTGCTACTCTTCCACAACCACTTACACCTGACGCATCTTCAACTCTGTCGAAATGAAATCTACGCAAACCCATATAATTTTCCTTGTTGTTTCCCCAAATATGATGTCTCGTTATTCACATAATATAATTCTGAACTAACGAGGCGTCAAGAGCCAATAATTAAGATTTTAATTTGTTCTTAATTATTTCTTGGTCTTTCCAATGGTCGGAAGTCTGAACATGATTAGATCGGACACACTTGAGAACACTGGTAGAAAAATCCTTATCATCGAAACTTTCTGCTATACGCGCTACCACGCCCTCTCTTATACCACCGCAAAGGGAAGGTTCTAACATAAGAGATTCAACTAATTCTTTTAATTCTTTTTCAGAAGAAACCTTGCCGATAAATAGAACGGGTACAGTTGAAACTCCAATATCACCTGCCCACAACTCTACATCTAACCAAGAACCCCACCTATGCTCACCATTTTCTTGGAGATAACGGACAGCAAATGGTAAGAAGTAGTTTGGCAATGCTGAGTATTCAATAGAATGCTTAGCATAACACCACTCTCCAAAGATTTGAGTCCCCGGTTCAATAACATATTTAACAGAAGCATGTAATGCCTTTAACTGATCAAAAGACTTGTGTGTGGGTGCGCCTGCATGTGTTCGTGCGTAGCAACCTTCCGCCTCTAAAGAAGTATTGCTTCCATCCACCTTTTCAGTTAAGACAATGGGGACTCCAACTAAAGAGCTAAGAGACGTAGCAATCTTATCGTCGTTGGTCGCACCTGGCGAAAACGGAAAGTGAAACGTTCTATTGTATTTAGGAGAATCCACGACTTTATCCCTTTAGGGCCTCTTTACAATCATTAATAAACATTTTGATGCCAATTTCTTGAGGAACAGTTGGCGCTGTATTTCGACTCACAACAACGAAGCCTGGAATGTTGCGCTCAATATTGTAATGAGCACGAATGTTATTTATCCCAACAACATGTACTTCATTTCCACATTTAAACCCAACTACTAATGCTTTAGGCTCATCATAAGCAGCCAATGCTTCTTTACCAAATTCAGCAACTTTAGCTCGAATGGCAGCAAGGTATTTAAGAAATGAGTGATGTTGAATACGAATCATTTTAATTTACCAATCTATTATCATAAGCAAGAATACAAACTTGATCATATTTTTCAGGGCGCTTTAAAGTTTCTGCTGCAAACTTTCTAACGTCTGGACAATATTGTTTGAATGAGCCGCCATGTCCTAAATGGAGATGACACTCTTTTGTATCCATACACAATGTAATCAAATTATTCGGGTCTAATTCTAATTCCGGGTCTAAATGAAAAGGCTTGCAATGATGCACATTCAATCTCTTTTTACTACCACAGGCTTCACATGTTGGATGAGCTTCTAAGAAATGCTTTTCTACCGTTGGCCATTTTCCAGATCGTTTCGCATCCACTCCAACATCTCTTAAAGAATTTCTTACTAAATTAATAGCATGTGCAATTAGTTTAAACATTTTTACCAAAACGCTTTCAATTTTAACAATCTTTCAAACTCTTGTTGAGAGTTGCAATTAAGTTTTCTACCTTGATGCCACCAATATTTAGTGCCATCAATACGATCATCAGCCGGGCCGTCTTCTCTGGTTTTAAGCCCATTCACATACCAAGATTTATCACCCCAAACATATTCAATAGCTGGCCCATCATCTCTGTGAAGCTTGCCGTTTTTATACCATCTTTTAGTTCCTGCAAGATCCTTGCTTATTCCGTTTTTCATTTATCCAACCAATAAAAATTTCTTCATCTTTGACTTGCGAACATAGGTCGCAAACTTTCGAATCTCTTCGCTATCATCCCGAGCTAAGACCGCTTGCTCAATCTTATCTATATTAGACTTCTTAATATTCTCAGCAAACAATCTCATATAGGTAAATGAACCAGATTCAATTATTAAGTCTTCTATCTTATTAATTTCAGATTGACTATTCAAATGTTTGGCCAATTCAAATAAATACTTGGGCTTTGCCGATTGCATAATTGCTTTTTTGTATTTATTAATGTTCGCTCCTGTCATATGATTAAGGAGCATAATAATATATTTACAATTTCCAGATTTTAGAATAATAGATTCCAACAACTTGGAATCCGCCTGATTAACAAAGCAAGCGAATTTGGCGATGTACTCAATCTTCTTAGACTTAGCGACAATATTCTGTAAAGCTTTAACATCAGAGTGCTTCATATTCTGAGCAAAGAAATAAGCATACTTAGCATCTTTCTGCTCCAGAATAACTTTCTGCATTAAATGTGCCTTATATCCATATTCTACAGCATAAAAATAAGCAAAAGCCGCATCACCATTCTTAATTATTTCAGCTTGAAATTTCTCTTTGGCAGCAAGGTCGCTAACATCATTGCTTTTAAGCATCCACCTAAAATAGTCAGAGTTATAATTGCGTTTGTTCATATAGAGTATATATCGTAATTAATAGCGGTCTTTATTACTTATATGTCGGACCACCTTTGGGATTGGGGAAAGAAATGCAAGAATGCTGCATACTCCGTACAGCCTTGGCGCCCTCTTCTAAAGCTTCACGAATCTTTTCTTGAGAGATAACTGGGCAACGATCAAATTCTTCAGGAGTTAATGTTTTGAATAAATAATCTTTACCATACTTCTCCTCCAGATAGATTTTAAACTCTTCATCAGAAAGTTTTTGTAGAGTTTCTAACTTCTGTTTTCTATCCACAACAGCGGTAGTGGTCATTTCTCCAACTCTTTGCTGAATCAAAGATCCAATGATTCTCAATTCGCTCTCACTTGTGGCTTGATTCAATAGCATTGAAATGCTGTCATTAAGAACTTCTTTAAAGATTTTCTTACCTTCATCGGAAAGGAAGCAAGCTTCTGTAAACAATTTCGACATTTTAATTCTCCGTTCTGGTACATAAAAGGGCTAAGAAACAAATTACGGTTGGAATAATAAAAGCCCAGCTGATATTATTGCTACCAATAGTCATGGGGGTATTTGAACCACCTGCCATGCCGTGAATGAGGACATATAATCCAAACCAACCTGCAAAAAATAATACAATCTTGAATAACCAACCATCTATGAATAGTTTATAGACAATGTAGATGGCAGCTAATAATACAAATCCTAATGCGATAGGCATAGCTCTGCCTCCTTGTCAAATAATATAACCATATAAATTGACGTGTCAAGGGTTACAAATTATGGCAAATTATTTTTTAAACTTTGCCATCTTTTTCTTTAGCTTTGCCGCATAATCATCTTCGGCAGCTTCTTCTAACTTTTTCTTCTTGGCTGGGTCTAAGGGCAAGACAGCATCAATAATTTCTACTACGTCAAGGGAACGAAGAGTCTCGTGAGCCGGCTCATATTGATCTTCGGGGAACTCTACAATAACTTGAGGAAGCCCGGCTATTTCTTGAATAATTTTGATATCTTTATTCTCTTTGATGCCATTTTTAAAAGACTTAATAGAAGCGGCCAAAACTTTCGCCTTAGCCTTTTCTAATTCATCTGGCTTCATTTTTTTGTCGTCAGGATTGTAATCTTCTACTGTCAAAAAGATAAGGCGCTTCATGGACATAACTCGTATCTACAAATTCTTGGCAAGAATACATCCCACCACCGATGAGCTTTTCTAACCTTGCCCTCGTTAAACAATATTACAAGAGCATCAATAAACTCTTGTTTGGCAGGATAACAGGTATATATTTCATCGCAGGCATGTGCCAAATCATATTCGGTTAATGGCTTATTAGCCTCAAAAAGAGAATCTATAATATCTTTTTTTAAAACATTTATTTTGAGTTTAGAATTAGCATCTTCTAGTTTAAGAAATATAACTCTTTTCATATCACTCAGGGATCTCAATATGAGAATAATCTTCAGGCTCTCCACGTCCATTAACAGAATCATAAAGTGGTAATTCTTCGAAAACTATTTTAGGATTTAGTTTTCTCCAACAATTGGAGCCTATCCACATATCAATATCCAGTTGATGAAAGCATTCATGGCAGATTACAACCACACGATAATTGTCGCCATCTTCTTTTTCTTGTGGCTGACAATCTATAACAAATAGAGGTGGAATTGGTTCGTCAGTTAAGCGCTCTTCTTCTGGATATGGATAAACATCTAATACACTAGTGTCTTTTTCTATTCCACAACCCCAACACCGTATCTTCATGTTAAAAATCTCCCTCAGCTACTTGGAAGCAAGTAAGCCCTTTCGACCTCCAATAGGAAACCACTTGATTTCTGTCATCGAGCACGAGCAGTACATTGTACTTACCTTCAATGTTGTTCTGATAGAACTCTTCCTTGACAATAGCATCCTTACGGAAGTCATCGGTCTTACGCATGTGTAACTCATACTGAATTACAGCAGAGGCATCACCATACACGATATAACAATATTTCTCAATAAACCTAATGGTTTCTGGTCGGTACTTATCTTCACGACCGCTACAGAAGATGATCTTACGACCTGCTTCGTAGTGAGCTTTGATTGTTTCGATAACAGGAACGTTTGGTAAATCTTTGATATCGCAGTCAGAAGCATCGTAAGGACTTCTGCCATGAATCAAAGCCAAGGTTCCATCTAGATCGCAGATGACAGCTTCTGGAACACCAGGAACATGAGCTGGAGCATCAATCGCTTGATTAAGGTTTCCTCTTCTTTCTTGAAAGATTTCTACCCTCGCCTTGTAATGTTTGTGTTGCTTGCCACCAAGTTCCTTGAACCACTTCTTGACGACAACTTCTCCGACCTGAGCTTTGCCTTCTCTTTTAGAATCTCGTTCTAAAAGCACATCTAATTCCTCATAAAATGGTTTTTCCATGACCATGATATCTGCGTTGATGCTCTTGGCAATTTTGCAGCAGGTATCGAAGTGTCGCCTATTGGCATTAACGTTATCAAGAATGACATTCTTGCCGCGCTTTAAAGCATCACGAAGCAAATGTTCCCGAGTATCGGTAACGAACTTCTCATAATCTGCGGAGTAGACGGAACCATTGAGCATAGCTCTAATGTCATCGTTATTAATTCGAGCCCAGTTGTTTGGGTCTTTAGCTACTTCTTGTTTTGCCCAGAAACTTTTTCCGCTGGCGGGCGCCCCAACAGTTAGAATACATTTAATCATTTGTTTCTTACCTTTAATACCATATCTACGGTGACAATAATTTCATCATAATAAGTAGGCTCTTCCTCAACTTCAAACACTATCTCAACATTTTTTCTTGGAGTTCCTTTGGGAACACTTTCTTTAATCCATTCTAAAAGATAAGGCAATGACATCGCATCATATTTGCAATCGCGCCTGGCAACCTCTTTCCATTCTGGAATAATTGGCTTGACCTTTTTAATGGTGTTCGTGCTTGCGGCAAGTTTTGTCTTTTTCATGAATCAACATCTAATGTAATTTTCTTGGTGGTATGATTGACATTAATGCCCGAAAGGTTTAAATCATCAATACCGTGGCCATAAATGCCGTAGATACCATCTTCATCACAGAAATCGTCGTCTGGCTCAGCTTCATATATCTTCTCATATAGTTCGCCAATTATTTTGATTAACTGAAGAAGATTCATTCCTTTCGCTCCGGT
>Ga0074044_10000926_pt1 | contig 27068 bp, 22 predicted proteins | sample BogForMeECP23OM1_FD_94443 | JGI IMG/M metagenome (GOLD analysis project Ga0074044, IMG submission 94443) | Bog forest soil microbial communities from Calvert Island, British Columbia, Canada - Bog Forest MetaG ECP23OM1 | ecosystem: Environmental > Terrestrial > Soil > Wetlands ... | reverse complement strand
TGCCAGGTGCACGGCGCGCCGACGCTCGATCCCGCCGAGGCGGTCGACCGCCGCGCCATGCGGTTTCTCGGCGGCGGCGCCGCCTGGAACCATGTCGCCATGGAGCAGGCGATCCGCGATTGCGGCCTCGAAGACACCGACGTTTCCAACGAACGCACCGGCCTCATCATGGGCTCCGGCGGGCCATCGACGCGCACCATCGTCGAAAGCGCCGACATCGCGCGAACGAAGGGCCCCAAGCGCGTCGGCCCGTTCGCGGTGCCGAAGGCGATGTCGTCGACCGCATCCGCGACGCTGTCGACCTGGTTCAAGATCAAGGGCGTCAATTATTCGATCGCGTCGGCCTGCGCGACCTCGAATCATTGCATCGGCAATGCCTATGAAACCATTCAGGTCGGCAAGCAGGACATCATCTTCGCCGGCGGCTGCGAGGAGCTCGATTGGACGCTGTCGGTGCTGTTCGACGCCATGGGCGCCATGTCGTCGAGTTTCAATCAGACGCCGGACAAGGCGTCGCGCGCCTACGATGCCGACCGCGACGGCTTTGTCATTGCCGGCGGCGCCGGCGTGCTGGTGCTCGAAGAGCTCGATCACGCCAAGGCGCGCGGCGCGAAAATATACGCCGAGGTCGCAGGCTATGGCGCGACCTCCGACGGCGCCGACATGGTGGCACCCTCGGGCGAAGGCGCGGTGCGCTGCATGCGGATGGCGCTCGCCCCGGTCACCACGCCGGTCGACTACATCAATCCGCACGCGACCTCGACGCCGATCGGCGACCTCAAGGAGATCGAGGCGATTCGCGAAGTATTCGGCATGAATTGCCCGCCGATTTCGGCGACCAAATCGCTGACCGGCCATTCGCTCGGCGCGGCCGGCGCGCAGGAGGCGATCTATTCCCTGCTGATGATGAACTCGGGCTTCATCTGCGAGAGCGCCAATATCGAGCATCTCGACCCGGCCTTTGCCGACATGCCGATCGTGCGCGAACGGCGCGACGGCGTGACGCTCGGTTGCGTGCTGTCCAACTCCTTCGGATTCGGCGGCACCAACGCTTCCGTGGTCTTCAAGCGACTGGACGCCTGACGCATGCCCGGGCTGATGCACGGCAAGCGCGGCCTCGTCATGGGCGTCGCCAACGACCACTCGATCGCCTGGGGCATCGCCAGAACGCTCGCCGCGCATGACGCCAAGCTCGCCTTCACCTATCAGGGCGAAACGCTTGGCAAACGCGTCAAGCCGTTGGCGGCGTCGATCGCGGCCGACCTGGTGCTGCCGTGCGACGTCGAGGATGCCGGCTCGGTCGATGCGGTGTTTGCCGAGCTGAACCGCACCTGGGGCACGCTCGATTTCCTGGTCCACGCCATCGCCTTTTCCGACAAGGCGCAGCTCACCGGCCGCTATGCCGATACCACGCGCGAAAATTTCCTGCGCACCATGCTGATCTCGTGCTTCTCCTTCACGGAGGCGGCGCGGCGCGCGGCCGCCATGATGCGAAACGGCGGCGCGATGCTCACGCTGACCTACAACGGCGGCTTGCGCGCGATGCCGAACTACAACGCCATGGGCGTCGCCAAGGCGGCGCTCGAAGCGTCGGTGCGTTATCTCGCGGTCGATTTCGGCCCGAGCGCCATCCGCGTCAACGCGATTTCATCGGGGCCGATCCGCACCCTCGCCGGCGCCGGCATTGGCGACGCGCGGGCGATGTTCGCCTTCCAGCAGCGGCACTCCCCGCTGCATCGCGGCGTGACCCTCGACGAGCTTGGCGGGGCGGCGCTCTACCTGCTCTCGGATCTGTCCACCGGCGTCACCGGCGAAATCCATTTCGTCGATTCCGGCTACAACGTCATCGCCATGCCGCATCCGGATGCCATGCGCGCCGATCAAAAGGAGGCGGTGGATGAGACGGGGAAGTGATTCCGGTCGCTGCATGCACCTTAAAATCCGAGCCGCCGTAGGTCTTGCCTGTCCCGCTCGAGATCAGCCGGTGTGTAGGACCCGAAGACCTCATGGGCCTTGAAAAACTCATCGAGCTCGACGCGGGTCGCGAAGCCGAGCAGCCGGCGTAACTCGAGTCTGGTCAAGCGGCAGCGCTTGTATTCTTCGAGCGCCAGCGCTTCGAGCGCGCGGCGCGACAGATCGCCCCCCGCGGCCGTGAGGCGCTGGGCGACGTCATCGGGGATTTCAACGGTCACGTTCATGGACTGACTCTAGCGAGCGGGAAGTCCTGGATCAAGCAAGCATAGTCCGCCCTACGGCAATGTCACAGCTTCGCCAGATGAGGCATCACCTCGGTGCCGAATAGGCCGAGCGAGCGCAGCGCGTCGGCGAGCGACATGGTGCCGAGGAAGAGATAGGTCAGCAGATAATTGATTCCGAGCTCGCCCGCCTGCCGCTCGATTTCCGCGCGCACGGTCTGCGGCGAGCCGGCGATCACCGAGCCGTCCGCGACGCAGTCTTCATAGGTCGCGCCGCGCGGCACGTTCAGCCGCGAGGTCAGGCCCGTTACGCCATGCTTGGTGCGCAGCCAATTGAGGTTCGCAAGGTGAACCTCCATCGCCGGTTTGCCGAAGCGGTGCGCTTCCACATCGGTGTCGGCAACGAAGATGTGCCGCAACACGCCGACGGCAGCGCCGCCGGAAAACTCGGATTTGGGCTGCGCCGGCGCGCCGCGCTTGGCGAGGGCCTTCTTGAAGGCGTCGATATTGGCTTTGGCGAACGGCGTCGGCCCCAAGGTCACGAAGTGCAGGCCGTGCTCGCCACCCCAGGTCGAGCCGATCTCGTTGGATGAGGCATACCAGAACGGCGGGTGCGGCTGCTGCAACGGCCGCAGCGCGATCGGCACGTTCTCATAGACGTAGTGCTCGCCCGTATAGCTGAGCGAATCGGTGAGCAGGCCCGCGCTGACGCACTTGAAAGCGTCGATGAAGATGTCGCGCGAGTCGTCGTGCTCGACCTTGTGGTACTTGAGCTCGTACGGCGACACGCCGCGGCCGACGCCGACGTCGAGCCGGCCGTAGCTCAGATGATCGAGCATGCAGATTTCCTCGATTAGCCGCAGCGGCGAATAAAGCGGCAAGAGATAAACCAGCGGCCCGAGCCGCATCCGCTTGGTCGCGCGCGCGACGGCACCGAGGTAGACGCCCGGCACCGGCACCATGTTGAGCGGCGTGGCGTGGTGCTCGGCGACGTGCAGGCAATAGATGCCGGCTGCCTCGGCCGCTTCGACAAAGCGAAGCCGCTCGTCGAACAGCGTGGTCAGCGGCCGTTCGCCATGCTCGACGTGATCGAAAAGTCCGATTTTCATGTGGCCTCGTTGCTCGCTGCGGCGCCATTGCCTGGTGCCGGTTTTGCCAGTTTCCGAACGGCTGTTCCATCCTCCGGCCGGCGGCCCGATCAAATCCTCTTGCCTCCTCCGGTCACGCGCGCCACATGTGCGCGGATGCCCGCCGTACCCGCCATCGCCGTCGAGCGCCTTGTCAAAATCTACAACACCATCCCGGCCGTGGACGGCATTTCGTTCACGCTTGTGCCCGGCTCGATCACGGGGCTGCTTGGCGGCAACGGCGCCGGCAAGACCACGACCATCGCCACGATCATGGGGCTCACCACGCCAACCTCCGGCCGCGTGACGGTGCTTGGGGCGGAGATGCCGCGGCAGCGCTATCGCGTCCTGCACCGGATGAATTTCGAAAGCCCCTACGTCGCCATGCCGATGCGGCTCACGATCCGGCAGAACCTGACCGTATTCGGCATGCTCTATGGCGTGCCCGATCTTGCCCACCGCATCGAACAGCTCGGCCAACAACTCGATCTCACCGAGCTGCTCGATCGTCCGACCGGCAGGCTCTCGGACGGGCAGAAGACGCGGGTTTCGCTGGCGAAGGCGCTGATCAACGCCCCGGAACTGCTGCTGCTCGACGAGCCCACGGCCTCGCTCGATCCCGATACCGCCGACTGGGTGCGCGGCTGCCTCGAAACTTATCGCCGCGAGCGTGATGCCACGATGCTCATCGCCTCGCACAACATGGCCGAAGTCGAACGGCTGTGCGAGCGCGTCATCATCATGAAGCGCGGCCACATCGAGGACGACGATACGCCGGCCAAGCTCCTGGCGCGCTACGGCCGGCGCACGCTCGAGGAAGTGTTCCTCGACGTTGCGCGCGGGCGCGGCATACCGCGCGAGGCCGCGCAATGACGGCGCGCAGCGAAGCCCCCTCCCCACCCTCCCCCGCAAGCGGGGGAGGGAAAATCAATGAACCCTCCCCCGCTTGCGGGGGAGGAGAGGGAGGGGGTTTCTCGCCCCGGCGCGCCGCAGCGATGATGCTGCGCTACTGGTACCTGCTGCGCTCGTCGTGGCCGCGGCTTGTTGACCTCGTCTACTGGCCGACGGTGCAGATGATCACCTGGGGGTTTCTGCAATATTACATCATGCAGAACGCCGGTTTCTTCGCACGCGCCGGCGGCACGTTCATCGGCGCGGTGCTGCTTTGGGACATTCTGTTCCGCGGCCAGCTCGGCTTCTCGATTTCGTTCATGGAGGAGATGTGGGCGCGCAACATCGCCAATCTGATGATGAGCCCGCTGCGGCCGATCGAGTTCATCACCGCACTGATGGTCATGAGCATTGTGCGGCTGTCGATCGGCCTCGTGCCGGTGACGCTGCTGGCGCTCGCCTTCTTCGGCTTCAATCTCTACGGCCTCGGCTTCGCGCTGGTGGCCTTTTTCATCAACCTGATGCTGACGAGCTGGGCGGTTGGAATTTTCGTGTCCGGCCTGGTGCTGCGCAATGGCCTGGGCGCGGAGAACCTCGCCTGGTCGATCATGTTCCTGTTCATGCCGCTGACGTGCGTTTACTACCCGGTCACGACGCTGCCGGTTTGGCTGCAACCGGTAGCGTGGGCACTGCCGCCGACCTATGTATTCGAGGGCCTGCGCGCGCTACTGATCCAGAAGGTGTTCCGCGCCGACCTGATGCTCGATGCACTGGCGCTCAACGTCTTGTTTTTTGCCGCAGGCGTGTTCGCTTTCGTCAAGCTTTTGCAAAGCGCCCGCCGCCACGGCTCGCTGATTCAGGCCGGCGAATAGGGGATCCCTCCCTTAACTCCTACTAGTGGGGGGAGGTCAGTGAGGGGCGTATGGGCGCTATGTGCACCGCGAATGGGTGCAAAGCCCTGACCCTAGAAACATAACGAAAAGGGAAAATATTGCTTATATATTGAGGATATGACATACCATCGTCACAATGCTGCAGTGCAGCAAGCCAAGCAAGGATCATCCATGGCAATCGGAGAGTTTGGCGGCGCGCCTGCCGTGCCGGGCGGCAACGGCATTTTGCTGTCAGGACCGCTGTACTGGTTCTACGAGATGAGCCACGCGGCGCTCAACCCGTCCCGGGCGTGGGCCGACGCCACGCGGCTGTTCTTCAAGAATCCGATCAATCCGCTCTCCTTCACCACTTACGGAAAATCCGTCGCCGCCGCCTGCGAACTGTTCGAGCGCTCGACGCGCCGCTACGCCCGCCCCGAGTGGCGGACCACCTCGACGCTGGTCGGCGGCGAGCGCGTGCCGGTGCAGATCTCGACCGCATGGGAGCGGCCGTTCTGCCGGCTCATTCACTTCGAGCGCGTGTTCGAGCACCGTCCGCAACGGCCGCAGCCGCGGCTGCTCATCGTCGCGCCGATGTCAGGCCATTTCGCGTCGCTGTTGCGCGGCACGGTCGAGGCGTTCCTGCCCAACCACGACGTCTACGTGACCGATTGGGTGGATGCGCGCATGGTGCCGCTGTCGGAGGGACGCTTCGATCTCGACGACTACATCGACTATGTGATCTCGATTCTGCACGCGCTCGGCGGCGACACCCACGTCGTCGCGGTGTGCCAACCATCGGTGCCGGTCATGGCCGCAGTCGCCGTCATGGAAGCCGACGACGACCCCTACGTGCCGGTTTCCATGGTCTTGATGGGCGGGCCGATCGATACGCGAGTCAATCCGACCGCCGTGAATGCGCTCGCCGAAAAACGCGGCACCGACTGGTTCCGCAGCCACGTCATCACCAAGGTGCCGTTTCCGAATCCGGGCCTCATGCGCGATGTCTATCCGGGATTCCTGCAGCTCAACGGCTTCGTCAGCATGAATCTCGACCGCCACATCGAGGCCCACAAACAGCTATTCATGCATCTGGTGCGCGGCGACGGCGACTCGGCGGGAAAGCACAGGGAATTCTACGACGAATATCTGGCCGTGATGGATCTCGCGGCCGAGTTCTATTTGCAGACCGTCGAGACCGTTTTCGTGCGCCACGCGCTGCCGAAGGGCGAGATGACGCACCGCGGCCGGCCGGTCGATCTCGCCGAGATCAAGCGCGTTGCGCTGCTCACCATCGAAGGCGAGCATGACGATATTTCCGGCGTCGGCCAGACCGAGGCGGCGCATGGTTTGTGCGTCAACATTCCGCCCGATCGCCAGGCCCATTGGCTACAGCCCGGCGTCGGCCATTACGGCGTGTTCAACGGCTCGCGCTTCCGCTCGGAAATCGCCCCGCGCGTCGCCGATTTCGTGCTGTCGATGGATCACGCCGCGCACGCCGCGCGCAGCGGCCTCGGTAAGCGCCGCGCGCACAACGGCGCGGCGCTGCAGCAGGCGTGATCGCCTCCCGCCCTCGGCGGCTTTCGTCCCGCCCGTAGGGGCGTAACCCCGTGATTTTCCGATAAATCGCGCCATGTTCTCGGGCGGCTGTTCTAATCATTTGAAACTGCTGCCGAATTTCGGAATCATTCGGGGTCAATTTTTGCCGGCAGGCAATGCGCAAGATATGAAGCTCAATTCACCGCATCAATAACACGTTCTGGTGTTGAGTAACCCCTCGCGCCCCAACATGTTGTATGTCCAAGTGCCGCGCATCAAAGGCGCTTCACGGCGCGTTGGATGTGGCAGTATCGGGTCGGGTGGGGTTCAAGGTTATTCGCCATGTCGCAGCGCGCGCTGCTCTATCGTCGCCCGAGCGAGCCTCAGGCGATCGAAGTCGTCTTCGACCGAATGATCTATCTGGTGCGGATGCGGCGGCACCGGCAGGCGCGGCGCTACACCTTGCGCATCCAGGCGGCGACGCGCGAAGTCATCCTCACGATTCCGCCGCGCGGCACGCTGAAGGAAGCGCGCGAGTTCGCGCAAAAGCACGGCGGCTGGATCGCGGCGCGGCTCGGGCGGCTGCCGGAAGCCGCGCCGTTCGCGCATGGCGTGGTGGTGCCGCTGCGCGGCGTGCCGCACCGCGTTGCGCACCGCCGCGGCGTCCGCGGCACCGTCTGGACAGAGACCGACGCGGGCGGCGAGCGGCTGCTTTGCGTTGCCGGCGACGCGCCCCACATCGACCGGCGCATCGGCGACTTTCTGCGGCGCGAAGCCAAGCACGACCTCGAAACCGCGAGCTTGAAGTTTGCCGCCGATCTCGGCGTCAAAATCGGGCGGGTCGCCGTGCGCGATCAGTCGAGCCGTTGGGGGTCATGCTCGACGTCCGGCGTGCTGTCGTTTTCTTGGCGGCTCATTCTCGCGCCCAGCTACGTGCTCGATTACCTCGCCGCGCACGAAGTGGTGCATCTCCTCGAGATGAACCATTCCGCGCGGTTCTGGCGGCTGGTGCAACGCCTCTGTCCGGGTCACGAACGCGCCAAGGTGTGGCTCGACGTGCATGGCACCGATCTGCATCGCTACGGTCTGCCCGACGCCGGGCATGAGCTGCGCTGACGACTCCCTCCCGCTTGCGGACAGGGTGGAGGCAGCTCAGTGCGCGCGGTTTGTCGTCGCCGTCACCACGGCCGCGGGTGACGAATACATGTCGAGCGACAGCTTCGTCGCCACCACGATCAGCGTCCCGGCCAGCAGAAGGCGAAGCGCCGTTTCCGGCACGCGCGCGGCGGCATAGCTGCCGATCAAAATTCCCGGCACCGATCCCAACAGCAAGGGAGCCAATAGATCCAGGTTGATCGAACCCAAGAGCCAATGCCCGATCCCGGCGGCAAGCGTGAGCGGCACGGCATGGGCGATATCGGAGCCCACGATTCGCGCCGTCGGCAATTGCGGGTAGAGCAGGATGAGAGCGGTGACGCCGATTGCGCCCGCGCCGACCGACGAGATCGATACCATGATGCCGAGAACCGCGCCGACGCCGACGGTTAGCGCCGCGATCCGTTGCGCAGGAAGTGTGCCGATACGCATGGCGTACCGCGCGACGATCCTTCCCCGAAAGACCAAGGCCAGGGCGGTGATGAACAGAGCAATGGTCAGTACACCGGACGTGAGCTGCCGTGCCGCCGCGCCATTGATATCGATGTAGCTCAAGGCGCACATCGTCAGCACCGTCATCGGGACGCTGCCGGCCGCCAAGCGGCGCACCACGCTCCAATCGACGGTCCGGTTGTAGCCGTGGGCCAGGCTGCCGGCGGTCTTTGTCACCGCGGCGTACAGCAGGTCCGTTCCGACGGCGGCCGCCGGATGGATGCCGAACAGCAAAATGAGGATCGGCGTCATCAAGGAACCGCCGCCTACGCCGGTCAATCCGACCAGCAAGCCGACGGCGAATCCGGCCACCGAGTAGACCGGCAGTAACGATTGAATCGCGTTCATACCGTCATCTCGCAGCAGGTCGTGGCAGCATTCAGTCCGAGCACGATGTTTCCCAAAACCGCTATCCATCCCGGATCAAGTCGGGGGCAGGCTTGTTCGGGACCATGCTCTGCCATGATCATCGCCGCAGGTGACGAGCATGGACCGGACTTTCGAGGACGATGAGCGCCCGTGCACGTGACCGGATGGTGGCCCGAAAACGATAAGTCGCGCAAGATGGATCTGTTCCCGTAAGGAGAATGAATTTCTTCCGCGGAGCGGGCAATTTAGTAAAATCGTATTGCGTTTGTGACACGCCTGTTGCACGCGCGAAGCACTTTGCACTGCGGAAATTCCGTCAAATGATTTTAGCGGAGCGTTCCAAGCCGCGCGTTTTGACGCACCGATTAACACTAAGGCGTGATCCGCATTGCATCTGCACGGCGCGCGCCTATTTTTCTATCATTAGGCCGACCAGGGCGGCTCCCCATCCCCCCGACACCCCGCCGCCCGGGGCAAATAAGCCTAAATTGAGGCAACAACTTAAGAACCCCAAGCGCGTATTCTGCTTGGGGTTCTTTCTTTTTGGACGGCCCACGATGGCTGTGGGGGAACCCCCTGGCCAACTTCAATTCTTCACCAAATCCCCGAGCAGGCTCGCGACCACGGTGAATTTCGACAGGGTGAGCCCGGAATTGGCGATCTCGTGGATTGCCAAGCGGATGCGTTCCACCTCGTTCCGGCGCGGGGCAACCCAGGCCTCGACGGCGACGGCGCCGGCCGCGCCATTGCCCACCATCGCGGCAGTGAGCCGGCGCTCGGCATCGCCGATCGAATCTCGCGCGCGATCGAGCGCCAGCCGGTCGAAATAATCGACGATCGGAATGTTGCCTGCGGCGCTGGCGATGCGGTCGAGACGGAAGTACGTGTCGGCGGCGAAATAGGTTGCCGCGACCTCGCCGACCGCCTTGCCGGTGCGATCGGCGACCAGCACGATGTCGGGCGCGGCCGTGAGGGATGCAAAATCGGCGATGCGGCCGGCAAGCTCATCGGGTACGCCCGCCGCCACGAGTTTGCCCCTGCGCGCTGTGCGCGCGCTCAAGCTTTCCTCGGAAAGCGCGCCGTCGAGCGCGGCCGCGACTGCGGCGATGCCGTCGCGGTAGTGCGTCACCACGTCCGCGAGACCTTTGGCTAGATCGACATTGCGCAGGAACCAGATGATGCGGTCGAGCAACAGATCCTGCACCGCCGCATAGAGATCAAGCTGCACTTTTCCGGGAATCCGGTTGTCGAGCCCGTCGATCGCCGTGTTGAGCGCGGTCATGCCGTAGCCGTCGCGCACGGCGGCGAAGGCCGCGGCGATGGCGGCAGGCGCGGCGCCGGTTTGGTCGGCGATGCGCACGATGAGCGACGGCCCGCCACGGTTGATCATCGAATTGGCGAGCTGGGTGGCGATGATTTCGCGGCGCAAACGATGATGTTCGAGCGCATCGGGGAAACGCTCCGCGATCGCCTTCGGGAAATAGCGGCCAAGCTCGCGGCCAAGGTACGGATCGTCCGGCACCGCGGATTCGAGCAGGTCGCTGTAAAGCGTCAACTTGGCGTAGGCGAGCAGCACCGCCAGCTCCGGCCGCGTGAACGGCTGCGAGCGGCGGCGGCGCTCGGCGAACTGCATGTCGTCGGCCAGGTACTCGACCGCGCGGTCGAGCAGTCCGCGCGCTTCCAGCGTTTGGATCAGGCGCTGCTGGAAGCCAAAATCTTCCATGCCGCGCCGCTCGGCGAGCGACAGCGCCAGCGTCTGCAAAATATTGTTGCGCAGCACCAAGCCGGCAACATCATCGGTCATCTCGGCCAGGACTGCATTGCGCCCAGTCATCGTCAGGCGGCCGTCGCGCACTGGAATGCTGAGCGCGATCTTGATGTTGACCTCCATGTCCGAGGTGTTCACGCCGGCCGAGTTGTCGATGGCGTCGGTATTGAGCCGAATACCGCGGAACGCCGCCTCGATGCGACCGCGCTGGGTCATGCCAAGATTGGCGCCTTCACCGATCACCTTGCAGCGCAAATCCTTGCCGGTGACGCGAATGGCGTCGTTGGCGCGGTCGCCGACCGCCTCATCGCTTTCGTCGCAGGCGCGGATGTAGGTGCCGATGCCGCCGAAGAAGATCAGGTCGACCTGCGCCTTCAGAATTGCGCGAATAAGCTCCTGCGGCGTCAGCCGCTCGCCGACGCCAAAGAGCTTCTGCGCCTCGTCCGAAAGCCGGATTTCCTTGGCTGAGCGCGGATAGACGCCGCCGCCCTTGGCGATGAGCGTCTTGTCAAAATCCTGCCAGCTCGAGCGCGGCAGATCGAACATGCGTTTGCGTTCGGCGAAGCTGCGTTCCGGATCGGGATCGGGATCGATGAAAATGTCGCGGTGATCGAATGCAGCCACGAGCTTGGTCGTTTTCTCGCGCAACATGCCGTTGCCGAACACGTCGCCCGACATGTCACCGATGCCGACGGCCGTGAACGGCGTGGTGGCGACGTCGACATCCATCTCGCGGAAATGGCGCTTGACCGATTCCCAGGCGCCGCGCGCGGTAATGCCGATTTTCTTGTGGTCGTATCCGGCCGAGCCGCCGGAGGCGAAGGCATCGCCGAGCCAGAAGTCGTGCGCAATGGCGATGTCGTTGGCGATGTCGGAGAACGTCGCCGTGCCTTTGTCGGCGGCGACGACGAGATAGGGGTCGTCCCCCTCTTTGCGCACGACGTCGGACGGCGGGATCACCCCCGAAGTCGCGGTCCCAATATTGCCGGTCCCGATATTGTCGGTGATGTCGAGCAGCGTCGAGATGAAGAGCTTATAGGCGGCAGTCCCCTCCGCCTGGATCGCCTCGCGCGTGCCGCCGACCGGCAGATATTTCGGAATAAAGCCGCCCTTGGCCCCGATCGGCACGATCACGGCGTTCTTCACGTTCTGCGCCTTGACGAGACCGAGGATTTCGGTGCGGAAATCCTGCGGCCGGTCGGACCAGCGAATGCCGCCGCGCGCCACTTTGCCGAAGCGCAGATGCACGCCCTCGACGCGCGGCGAATAGACGAAAATCTCGTAGAGCGGCCGCGGCAACGGCATAGTGTCGACCTTGCGGCTCGAGAACTTGATGGCGATAAGCTCCTTGGTGCGCCCGTCGCGGTCGAGCTGATAGAGATTGGTGCGGATCGCGGACTGCACCGCATTGACGAAGTGGCGCAGGATGCGGTCCTCGTCGAGGCTCTCGACCGTCTGCAATGCGGACTCGATTGCGGAGGCGATCTCGGCCTCGCGCGCCGCGCGCTCCTCATTCGACACTTTGAGATGCGGATCGAACCGCGTATGAAACAGCGACACGATCCGTGCGGCGATGGCGACGTGCTTGCGCAGCGTCGCCCACATATAATCTTGCGAATAGGGGACGCGAATCTGACGCAAGAAACGCGAGATGGTGCGAATGAGCGCGACGTCGCGCCAGCTGAGGCCGGTCGCGAGCACGAGCGCGTTGTAGCCGTCGCTCTCGGCCGTTTTACCCATCACGACGAGGAAGCAGGACTCCAGCCGATCCTTGAGCGCGGCAAGGTCGAAGCCCTGGCCCAACGCGCTTTCGAGCGTCATGTCGTGGAACCAGACCTCCGCGGCGTGCGCAGGCCGGATGTGGTAGGTGCGCTCGTCGACCACGCGGAAGCCCATGTTTTCCAACACCGGCACGCGCTCCGAGAGCGGGATCGGGCGGTTGTGGCTGAAAACCTTCAATCCGGCGCACATCGGCGCATCGCCGGGCTTGCGATAGAGTTCGACGCCGAGCGGGAGCTCCGGCATCAACGCCTCGATCACGCCGATATCGGCAAGCGCCGTCGTGGGCGGATAGACCTCGCGGTAATCGACCGGGAAGGCATTGCGATAGCGCGCGAACAGCGCGCGGCCGTTTTCCGGCTCGCGCGCGGCTAGCACCTCGTCGAGGCCGTCGGTCCAGCTCCGCACGATCGCTTCGACCGCGCGGTCGAGACTGCCGCGATCGGGGTTCGGCGTCGCGCCGTCGTAGCGCCCGATGATGAAATGGACCCGCACCAGCGGGCCTTCCGGGAAGAACGGGTGGTATGCGCGCAGGCGCCCATGGAATGTCGCGGCGAGATAGTCGCCGATCGCCGCCCTGATCCGGCTGTCGTAGCGCTCGCGCGGAACGTAGACCAGGACCGACACGAAGCGGTCGAAGCGGTCGCGCCGCGGCAGCACGCGGACGCGGGGACGCTCGTCGAGCTGTAAAATGGCAAGCGCGAAGTGATAGAGCGTCTCTTCGTCGATCTGAAACAACTCGTCGCGCGGATAGGTCTCCAGCACGTTGACCAGGGCCTTGCCGGAATGGCTGTTCGGATCGAATCCGGCGCGGCGGATGACGCTGTCGACCTTGCGCCGCAGATAGGGAATGGCGCGGGTCGAACGCGTGTAGGCGGTCGATGTGAACAGGCCGCAGAACGTGCATTCGCCGACCAGCTCGCCCTCGCGGTCGAAGCGCTTGACCCCGATGTAATCCAAATGAACGCGCCGGTGCACGCGCGAGCGCACCGCCGTCTTGGCGACGATGAGCAGTCTCGGCTCTTTGAGGAACTCGCGGATCTCGGGCGTGATGGTCACGAGCTGGTTGCCGCGGCGCAACAGCCGCATTTCCGGCGACCGCAGCAGGCCGAGACCGGTCTCGAACCTCGGCTTGAGCGCTTCCTCGCTGTCCGTGAAGGCATAGTCGCGTGCGCCGAGCAGCGTGAAATTTTCGCCCACGACCCATTCGAGAAACTGGATCGCTTCGGCAATCTCCTCGACCGGCAGCGGCGGCGGATTATTGCGCAAATCGGCGATGACCTCGCGCGCCCGCGCCAGCATGGACTGCCAATCCTGCACGCAGACGCGCACGTCGGCGAGAACGTCCTCGATCGCGCGCACGACGTCCGCCCGTTGTGCCGCATCCTCGATGCCGTCGATATGGATGTGAATGAAGCTTTCGCGCTCGCCGTCGCCCCGGCGCGCGGCCTTGAAGCCGACCAGGGTTCCCGCCGCGTCGCGCTCGACGGAGAAGACCGGATGAACCAGCAGGCGGATGTCGAGACCGCGTTCGTTGAGCTCGCCGACGACCGAATCGACAAGGAACGGCATGTCGTCGTTGACGATTTCAAGCACCGACACGCCGCGCGTCATGGCAGCCGGCTCAAAGCGCACCTTGGGCGCACCGGCCTTGCGCTCAGCGAGGAACGACCACGATTGTTCCGCGATGGCGGCGAGCTGTTCCGATCCGTAGCGCTCCAGATCGTCGGGCACCGCAAGCCCGAACAGCGCGGCGAGGAAATCCGCTGGAATGTCGGGTCTGGCCGTTGCCAGCGCCGCCGCAGCCGCGCCGATCAGCGGCCGGCTCGTGCCGTCATCCCCGATGCGGGGAATATCCTGGACGTTCATGCTTCCCCCTGTCGGCTTGTAGCGCGATTCTCTCGATATTACCGGCGTGACGCGCACATCCGCTAGCGGAACATTTATAATGTCATTCTAGCCACCGCCGCGACAGCGGCATGACGGAACCGACCGCCAAAGGGGATAACCATGGCCAAGCGCACCAGCACAGTTGATCCGGGCAATCGCGCGAACAAGGCGCGCGCCAGTGCCGCGGCCGGTGACGACAGCAAGATCACCGCGCTCGCGCTTGGGCCGGCGCCGCTTGCCCCCGACATGGCCGGCTATTTTGCCAAATGCGAGGAGAAGCTCGGCTTCGTGCCCAACGTGCTCAAGGCCTATGCCTTCGACAGCGCGAAGCTCGCGGCCTTCGTTGCCATGTACAACGATTTGATGCTGGCGCCATCGGGCCTGAGCAAGCTCGAGCGCGAGATGATCGCGGTCGCGGTGTCGGCGCATAACCGCTGCTATTACTGTCTGGTCGCCCACGGCGCCGGCGTCCGCCAGCTTTCCGGCGATCCCGTCCTCGGCGAATTGATGGCGATGAATTATCGCGCGGCGCGATTGTCGAAGCGCGAGCGCGCCATGCTCGACTTCGCGGTGAAGCTTACCGCCGAGCCGTGGCTGATCGAGGAGGACGATCGCGCCCGGCTGCGCCGCTCAGGCTTTGCCGATCGCGATATCTGGGACATCGCCGCCGTCGCCGGCTTCTTCAACATGTCCAACCGCGTCGCCTCCGCCACCGACATGCGGCCGAACAGCGTCTATCACGGCCAGGGGCGGTGAGATGGCTCTTCAGGCGTGCTCCGAGAGATCGTGAATCGTGGCATGCTCGCCCGATAGCGGATTCGCCGGATCCCAGGCATAGCGCAAGGTCTGAAAGCGCATGGCGCGGGCGTCGAGCATGACGAGGCGGCCGACCAGATTCTCGCCGAACCCGACAATTTCGCGAATGACCTCAAGCGCCGCCATCGAGCCGATGACGCCGGCAAGCGCGCCAAGAATCCCGGCCTCGGCACAGACGGGGACAGTGCCGGGCGGCGGCGGTTCCGGAAACAGACACCGATAGGTCGGATTAGGCCTCCCGTCGGCGCCGCGCTCGTGGGCGCGGATCGTGGTGAGCGTGCCGTCGAAGGTGCTGAGCGCCGCGGTGACCAGCGGCTTGCGCGCGAAATAGCAAGCGTCAGAGACGAGGTAGCGCGTGGCGAAATTGTCGGAGCCGTCGGCGACGATGTCGTAGCGGCCGATGAGAGCAAGGGCGTTCTGCGCGTCAAGCCGCATGCCGTGCTGCGCCACGGCGACGTGGGGATTGAGCCGGCGGATCGTCGCTGCGGCGCTGACGACCTTGGGCATGCCGATGTCGGGCGTGGCGTGGATCACCTGGCGCTGCAGGTTCGACAGCGTGACCACGTCATCGTCGATGACGCCCAATGTGCCGACGCCGGCGGCGGCGAGATAAAGCAGGATCGGCGCGCCTAGTCCGCCCGCACCGATCACCAACGCGCGAGCCCGACCGAGGGCGGCCTGTCCGGGGCCGCCCACCTCGCGCAACACGATGTGGCGTGCATAGCGTTCAAGCTCGTCGGCGCTCAGCATGATGACACCATAGACCGGAACGGAGCGCCGGACGACCGTCCAGCCGGAACTTGTCAAGCTGGAACTCCTGCACGTTGCCTTCGCGCGCCGTTCGGCTACGCTGAACCGATAGCGGTGGGTGCGGCGATGGGCATGAAGATTGCGGGCATCGTCATCGGCCTGCTGGCGGCGGCGGCGGCGGCGGCGACGGCGGGCTTGCCGGCGCTCGTTCAGGAGTCGGCGGCCAAGCCGGCGCCCAAAAAAACCCACCTCGCAGCACGAACCGAAACCGCCAAGCCCACCGACCAGACCGCCAAGGTGAGCCGCCGCAAAGGCACGTCCGGTGCAAAAGGCGACCGCGCAGCGGCGCTCGCGAACGCGGCCATTCCGGAAGCCGATCGTCTTGCCATCCAGTCCGATCTTGCCTGGCTTGGCGATTACGCGGGCACTGCCGGCGGGGATTTCGACGACCGCACGATCGCGGCGATCAAGGCCTACCAGAAGCGCAACGGGGGCAAGGAAACCGGCGTTCTCAACGGGCAAGAGCGCGCCCTGCTGGCCGCCGCAGCGCGAGTGCCCGAGGCGACCGTCGGGTGGCGCGTGATCGACGATCCGGCAACCGGTGCACGGTTCGGCCTGCCGAGCACGCTCGTGCCGCGGACCGCTCTCGCCCGCAACGGCAGCCGCTGGACTTCGGCGCATGGCCAAATCGAGGTTGAGACCTTCCGCCTGCACGAAGCGGCGTTGCCGGCCCTGTTCGACGACGAAAAGAAGACGCCGCGCCACCGCGCCGTCGAGTACAGCGCGCTCAAGCCGGATTCCTTTGTCATGTCCGGGACCCAGGGACTGAAGAAATTTATCGTCCGCGTCCAGTCGAGCGGCAGCGAGCTGCGCGGCATCACCATTCTTTACGATCAGGCCACCGAAGGCATCATGGCCCCGGTCGCGATCGCGATGGCCGATACATTCCAGGGCTTTCCCGATCCGAACGCCGGTCCACCGCCGGGACTAAAGCGGGGTGTGGAATACGGTACTGCCATCGTGGTGAGTAGCCGGGGTCACCTGATCGCGGTGGCGCAGGTCACGGACCAATGCCAGTCCATCACGGTTGCGGGCCTAGGCCACGCCGAGCGTATCGCCGAGGACAAGACCGACGATCTCGCGCTCCTGCGCCTTTACGGCGCGCAAGACCTTGTCGCGGCGGCTCTCGCCGGCGACGGCAGCGCAGCAGACGAACTCACGCTGATCGGCATCGCCGACCCGCTGGCTCAGGCCGGCGCAGGCACCGTAGCGCGCACGTCTGCGCATCTGACTGCGCAAGGCGTCGATCCGGCCCCAAAACCCGGCTTTTCCGGTGCGGCGGCGATCGATCCGCAAGGCCGGTTCGCCGGCATGGTGGATTTGAAGTCGCCGGTCGTCGCCGGCGCGGCTGCCGTCAGCCAGGCGACGCTCGTGCCTGCCGAAACCGTTCGCGCCTTTCTCGCAGCGCAGGGCGTCCCATTGGCCACCGGCCACGCCGCAATGGATCAATCCGTCGTGCGCGTGATCTGCGTGAGGAAGTGACTATTTGTTCTCGAACTTGGCTGGCCGTTTGGCGATGAAGGCCGCCATTCCCTCTTTTTGATCGAGCGTGGCGAACAAGGAATGAAACACGCGCCGTTCGAAGCGCACGCCTTCCGCCAGCGAGATCTCGAACGCGCGATTGACCGCCTCCTTCGCCGCCAGCACCGACGGCAGCGACATCGCGGCGATCGTCTCGGCGACTTTGCTCGCTTCCTCGGTGAGGCTCGCCAACGGTACGACGCGGGCGACGAGGCCTGAGCGCTCGGCCTCCGCGGCGTCCATCATCCGGCCGGTCAGGATGAGGTCCATCGCCTTCGCCTTGCCGACCGCGTGCGTGAGCCGCTGCGTGCCGCCGATGCCGGGAATGACGCCGAGCTTGATTTCCGGCTGGCCGAACTTGGCATTGTCGGCGGCAATGATGAGGTCGCAGTGCATGGCAAGCTCGCAGCCGCCGCCCAGCGCGAAGCCGGCGACCGCGGCGACGACCGGTTTGCGCGCATGCGCCACCCGGTCCCAGGTTGCCGCGAAATTACCGAGGAAGACGTCGGCAAAATCCTTGTCGGCCATCTCCTTGATGTCCGCGCCGGCCGCAAACGCCTTGTCCGAGCCGGTGATGACCACGCAGCCGATGGCGCCGTCAGCCTCGAACGCGTCGATGGCCTGGCCGAGCTCGCGCATCAGCGCGCTGTTGAGCGCGTTGAGCGCTTGCGGGCGATTGAGCCGGATCCAACCGACCCGGCCGCGGGTCTCGACGATGATGGTCTCGGTGCTCATGGGCATTCTCTCGGTGTTGCCTTACGTCGCATGGCTTCTCCCTCTCCCCTGCGCGGCGGAGAGGTGAAAACTATTTTTGACACATCGGACAATAAAACGTCGAGCGGCCGTTCTGCACGATGCGTTTGACGGTGCCGCGGCAGGCCCCCTCCCTACCCTCCCCCGCTTGCGGGGGAGGGTAGGGAGGGGGACACTTTTCGCCTTCGCGATCGTAGACGCGGAAGTGGTGCTGGAAGGTGCCGAGTTCGCCGTCGGTGCGCTTGTGATCGCGCAGCGAGGACCCGCCGGCCTTGATGGCGTCCTGGAGCACCGCCTTGATGGCCTCGACCAGGCGCTCGGCGCGCTCGTTGGGCGCCCCGCTCCTGGTGGCGATGGTCGCGGCGCTGCGCTTGGGCGACAGCCGCGCGCGATGCAGCGCCTCGCAGACGTAGATATTGCCCAGGCCGGCGACGATTTTCTGGTCCAACAGCGCCGCCTTGAGGCTTGTCTGCTTGCCCTTGCAGGCGCGCGCCAGCATTGCTGAGTCGAAGGCGTTGCCGAGCGGCTCGGGGCCGAGCCCGCGCAGCAGCGGCTCCGCGTCGAGTTTTTCGCGTGCGACGATTTTCATCGACCCGAAGCGGCGCGGATCGTTGAAGCTCACGATCGCGCCGGACGACATATGAAAAACGACGTGATCGTGGGCGACGTGATTGGCGCGTTCGTGATGGTAGCGGCCCAGCGCTTTGTCGCCATTGGCACGAAACACATGGAACGAACCCGACATGCCGAGGTGCATGACGAGGACATCGCCGGACGACAGGTCGGCGAGAAGATACTTTGCCCGGCGCCCGATGCCCGTCACCGTCTTGCCTTCCAGACGCTGCGCGAAATCCTTGGGCAGCGGCCAGCGCAGATCGCCGCGGTGAACCTCGACCTTGACAAAGCGCGCGCCGTCCATCGCCGGCTCGAGGCCGCGGCGCACCGTCTCGACTTCGGGCAGTTCGGGCATCGCTCAATCCGGCATTGCGTTTGAGCATGATCTTTTCCGACCTTCCTTCGCCCGCCGAAGCGGGCTTCGCGAAGGCGGGAAACCGGCAGCCACTTTTCGGGATCATGCTCTGGGGGCAACACTATGGTTAATGGCAACACATAGCGTCGCTGGCGCCGCCGCGCTATGGTTTGGCGCAGAAGGAAACCAGCGATGGCAGAGGCCGCTCATTTCGGTTCACGCCAAGTGCCGCTTGCGGACAAGCAGGCACTGGTCGATGACGTGTTCCGCAGCGTGGCGCAGCGCTACGACCTGATGAACGACCTGATGTCGTTCGGCCTGCACCGGGCCTGGAAGGATGCGCTGGTCACCGCCGTCAATCCGCCGAAAAACCGGCCGTTCGCGCTGCTCGATATCGCCGGCGGCACCGGCGACGTCGCGCTGCGCGTGATCGAAGCCGGCGGCGAGCTCACGCGGGCGACGGTCTGCGATATCAATCCCGACATGCTCGCCATCGGACGCGAGCGCGCCGCCGCGCTTTCCCCCTCCTTACCCTCCCCCGCTAGCGGGGGAGGGATAGGGAGGGGGATCAGCTTCACGAAAGCCAATGCCGAGGCGCTGCCGTTTGCCGACCGCAGCTTCGATGCCGCAACCATCGCGTTTGGCATCCGCAACGTGCCGCGCATCGATGCGGCGCTTGCCGAGGCGTTTCGCGTCCTCAAGATCGGCGGAAAATTCCTCTGCCTCGAATTCTCCGCCGTGGACGTTCCCGGCCTCGACAGGCTCTACGACTTCTACTCGTTCAATGTCATCCCGGTGCTCGGCCGCATGGTCGCCGGCGACGCCGAATCCTATCGTTATCTCGTCGAATCGATCCGCCGCTTTCCGAACCCGCAAGCTTTTTCCGCCATGCTGCGCGCGGCCGGCTTCGCGCGGGTTTCGTTTCAGCCGATGACCGGCGGCATCGTGGCGCTGCATTGCGGCTGGCGTTTGTGATTTCCGCTCTCGCGCACCTCGTTCGTCTCGGCCGCGCCGGCTACGTGTTCGCCCGCGAGGGCGTTTTCGGCGCCATCGATCCCGCGATGGTGCCGGTTCAGGCGCGGCCGTTGCTGCGCATCGCGCGCCTTATCGAGCGGCGATCGGGCGGCGCGACGGACACCCGATTGTCGGCCGCGCTGACGCGGCTCGGGCCGAGCTATGTCAAGCTCGGCCAGTTCCTGGCGACGCGGCCGGACGTGGTCGGCCCGGCCTTCGCCCGCGATCTTGAGCAGTTGCAAGACCGCATGCCGCCGTTCCCGCAAGCCGAGGCGGAGGCGGCGGTCGCCGCCTCGTTCGGCAGGCCGGTCAAATCGGTCTTCTTAAGCTTCGGTCCACCGGTCGCCGCCGCCTCGATCGCGCAGGTGCATCGGGCCCAGGTCGCAACGCCAACCGAGCCGCGCGCCGTTGCCGTGAAACTGCTGCGACCCGGCATCGAGCGGCGCTTCCATGCCGATCTCGGCGATTTCACCTTCGCCGCGCGTCACGCCGAGAATCTTTCCGCCGAGGCGCGGCGGCTGCGGCTCGTCGAAGTGGTCGATACCTTGCAGCGCTCCGTCATGGTCGAGATGGATTTCCGCCTGGAGGCGGCGGCGCTCTCGGAAATGGCCGACAACACCAAGGACGATGCGGATTTCCGCGTGCCGGCGGTCGACTGGGACCGCACCACCAAGGAAGTCCTCACGCTCGAATGGATCGACGCAACGCCGCTGTCCGACCGCGCCCGCCTGCAAGCCGAAGGCTTCGACCTGCCGAAGCTGGCCGGCGCCCTGATCCAGACATTTCTCCGCCACGCGCTGCGCGACGGTTTTTTTCATGCCGACATGCACCCGGGAAATCTGTTCGTCGACGACGACGGCTGCTTCATCGCCGTCGACTTCGGCATCATGGGCCGGCTCGGGGCGAAGGAGCGTTTGTTTCTTGCGGAAATCCTCCACGGCTTCATCACGCGCGATTATTACCGCGCCGCCGAGGTTCATTTCGAAGCCGGCTATGTGCCGCCGCATCACTCGGTTGCAAGCTTCGCCCAGGCGATCCGCGCCATCGGCGAGCCGATCCACAACCGCACCGCCGAAGATATCTCGATGGCCAAGCTGCTCACGCTGCTGTTCGAGGTGACCGGCCTGTTCGACATGCGCACCCGACCGGAATTGCTGCTGTTGCAGAAGACCATGGTGGTGGTGGAAGGCGTGGCGCGCTCGCTCGATCCCAAGCTCGACATGTGGCACACCGCCGAGCCGGTCGTGCGCGAATGGATGACGCGAAACCTCGGCCCCGTCGGCAAGCTCGAAAGCGCGGCGCAGGGCGCCGCCGAGGTCGGACGTTTCGTCGGCAGCGCGCCGGGCCTTTTGCTGCGCGGCGCGCGCGTGATCAATCAACTCGACGACATCACCCGCGACGGTCTGGTGCTGTCGCCGCAGACCATCGCCGAGATCGACAAAGCCGAAGGCCGCCGCAACCGCTGGACCGTCGCGGCGCTCTGGGTCATCGCCGCGCTGCTGCTTTGGATCGCCCTCTCGATCCGGTGATCGCATTGATTGCAATGCAATCAATGCCTATTATTGGCTGAAAGAGGTTCAAATGGCGAGTTTGACTATCCGCAAACTGGACGAAAGCTTGAAGAAACGTTTGCGTCTTCAGGCCGCGCGGCATGGATGTTCCATGGAGGAGGAAGCACGATTGCTGCTCGCTGCCGGGCTGCAGCGCGCACCACCCGCAACTGGGAACGTCGCCGATGCAATTGCTGCGATTGTCGACCCGATCGGCGGCATCGAGCTCGACATTCCTCCGCGCAGCCGGACGCGCGAGCCGCCTCGGTTCGACGACTGGCCCGATGAGTCATGATCGTTCTCGACACCAATGTTGTTTCCGAAATCATGAAGCCGTCCGAATCGCGATCGGCCAAAGTTTTCGCATGGCTGCGGTCGTACTCGACGGCTGATGTCTTCACGACAGCCATTTCGCTTGCGGAGGTACTCGCCGGTGTCGCGATGCTTCCGCAAGGCAAACGTAGCATCGCAATGCAGGAGGCGGCCGACAAAATTTTTTCGACCGTATTTCCGCAGCGAATTCTACCGTTCGACGAAACGGCCGCTGCGGCGTTCGCCGAGATCATAACGGTTCGGCGCAGAAAGGGTCTGTCATTCGATGCGCTCGATGTCCAAATCGCTGCAATCGCGAAAACACGTGGCATGACGGTCGCCACACGCAACACCATAGATTTTGAGGATTGCGGTATCGATATTATCAATCCCTGGAGCGATTGAGATCCGATGCTTCAATCAACGCGCATCCTGCTTATCATCGGCGGCGGCATTGCCGCCTATAAATCTCTCGATCTCATTCGGCGCTTGCAGGAGCGCGGTGCCCAGGTGCGCTGCATTCTCACCGCCGCCGCGCAGCACTTCGTAACGCCGCTTGCCGTCGGCGCGCTCGCCGGCGAGCGCGCCTATACCGATCTGTTCGATCCGCAGAGCGAGTTCGACGTCGGCCATATTCGCCTGGCGCGCGACAGCGACCTCATCGTCGTCGCGCCGGCGACGGCCGACCTGTTGGCGAAGCTGGCGGGAGGCCACGCCGACGATCTCGCGACCGCCGTATTGCTTGCCACCGACCAGCCGATCCTGGTCGCGCCGGCGATGAACCCGCAGATGTGGGCGGCCAAGGCGACGCAGCGCAATGTCGCGCAGCTTATGGCCGATGGCGCGCGCATCGTCGGTCCAAACGCGGGCGAAATGGCCGAGCGCGGCGAAGCCGGCATCGGCCGCATGGCCGAGCCGCTTGAAATCGTCGCCGCGGTCGAGGCGATCATGCGCAGGACGGGACCGCTCACCGGCAAGCGCATGCTCGTTACCTCGGGACCGACCCATGAGCCGATCGACCCGGTGCGCTTTATCGCCAACCGTTCATCGGGCAAGCAGGGTCACGCCATCGCCGCGGCGGCGGCCGCCGCCGGCGCCGACGTGGTGCTGGTCAGCGGTCCGGTCAATCTGCCCGATCCGCCCGGACTGTCGGTGGTGAAGATCGAAACGGCGCGGCAAATGCTCGAGGCGGTCGACCAGGCGCTGCCGGTCGATGTCGCGGTATTTGCGGCAGCCGTTGCCGATTGGCGCGCGCAACGGCCAAGCGAAACCAAGGTCAAAAAACAGCCGGGTCGGACTCCAACGCTCGCGCTGACCGAAAATCCCGATATCCTGTCGACGATCGCTCACCGCAGCGCCGGCCGTCCGCGGCTGGTCATCGGATTTGCCGCAGAGACCGATCACGTCATCGCCAATGCCAAGGCGAAGCTCGCCAAAAAGGGCTGCGACTGGATTGTTGCCAACGACGTTTCGCCGGGGACCGGCATCATGGGCGGCGATGCCAACACAATTCACCTGATCAGCGCGGCCGGCGTCGAATCCTGGCCGCCGCAATCGAAGGATGACGTGGCGCGTGCCCTGGTCGAGCGGATCGCCACTGCGCTCGAGGATACCAAACGGTGAGCGAGGAGACTCACGTTGAGGTGCGCATCGTGCGGCTGCCGCACGCTGCGGATCTGCCGTTGCCGCAATACCAAAGCGCGCTTGCCGCCGGGCTTGATCTCATCGCCGCGGTGCCGGCCGATGCAGCGGTCGAGATCGCTCCTGGCGGCCGCGTCATGATCCCGACGGGCGTCGCGATTGCATTGCCGCGCGGCAGCGAAGGCCAGATCAGGCCGCGATCGGGATTGGCCGCCCGCTACGGCGTCACCGTCCTCAACGCGCCCGGAACGATCGATGCCGACTACCGCGGAGAAATACAAGTTATCCTTGTCAATATCGGGTCCGAAACCTTCATAGTTCGGCGCGGCATGCGCATCGCGCAGCTCGTCATCGCGTCAATTCAACATGCGAAACTTGTTGAATGGAGCAGTCTAGATTCGACTGAGCGTGCCGCCGGCGGGCTTGGTTCCACCGGAACCGAATCGAAGATTGTCGACGAGTGCGAATAATGCAGATCAACGGGACCTCACGTTGGATGTAAGATACTACCTGAGCACCCGGCTCATTCGACATTCACGTTCACGATCTGGACTCTTTCGGTGCGATTCCGCTTGAGAGTAAAGTCGAGCGATTCGCCGGCTCGCTTCCCCCTGCCTTCCCTCCCCCGCAAGCGGGGGAGGGAAGGCAGGGGGCTGGCGCAATGGCGGTGGCAGCCGGTAGAGGCAACGGGGCATGCCGGACACGATCCGGATCAGCGGGGGCTGCGCGCATCCGTGGCAAGGCGGACTGCTGGCAGGCATTGGCGCCATCCTGGGCGCCATCCTGCCGGTGCCGGCCCGCGCCGATCAACCTTCCCTCGCCCTGCACGAACTTGTGCTGAGCGCGCAAGGCAGCATCGATCGACACGAGATCGCCGTGCTGGTGCTGGTGCTCGGGCTTATGTTGTTTGCGGTCGTCACCGCCATCATGCTGCTGCGCACGCTGACCCGCGCGGCGCGATTGGAATCCTGGTCGCGCGACGAGATCGCCGCGCTGCGCTACGACCTCGACCGCGCCAACGCGCTGCTGTTGTCGGAACCGCAGGTGATGGTGGACTGGCCGGCGGCATCCGACGAACCCAGCATCGACGGCGATCCGGCGATCGTCGGCGTTTACGCTGCCCATCGCGTGCTCGCGTTCGGGACCTGGCTCGAAGCCGGCAAGGCGCGCGCCATGGAGCAAGCGGTCGAGGCCTTGCGCACCCGCGGCGAAGCTTTCTCCACGACGCTCACGACGCTGCAAGGTCATCCGATCGAAGCGCAAGGCCGCGCCATCGCCGGCCGCGCCGTGCTGCGCCTGAAAGATGCAAGCGGCGTCAAGCGCGACCTGGTGGAGCTGTTATCCCGTCACGAGGCCTTGCTGACCGAAGTTGCCGCGCTGCGCATGCTGATCGAAACCCTGCCGTCGCCGGTGTGGACCCGCGATGCGACTGGGCAGCTGACCTTCGTCAATGCCGCCTACGCGCGCGCCGTCGAAGCGAACAATGCCGCCGAAGCCGTCGCGCAGCGGCTGGAGCTGCTCGACAGCGCCGCGCGCGACAACATTTCGCGGGCGCGCGTCACCGGCGGCGCTTATGCCGGCCGGCTGCCCGCCGTTGTCGCTGGAACGCGGCGGACCTTCGATGTGCTCGATTTTCGTACCGAGACCGGCAGCGCCGGCATCGGCATTGACGCCACGGAAGCCGAAACGATGCGCCTTGCGCTCGCCCGCATGGTCGATGCGCACCGCCGCACGCTCGACCAGCTTTCCACCGGTGTTGCCATGTTCGACTCCGATCACAGGCTGTCATTCTACAACGCCGCCTATCGCGCGCTGTGGGATCTCGATGCCGGTTATCTCGATCAGCGGCCGACCGACTCGGCGGTGATCGAGGAGTTGCGCGCGGCGCGCAAGCTGCCGGAGCAGCAAGACTTCCGGCAATGGAAGGTACAGCTTCACGAGGCCTATCGCGCCGTCGAGGCCAAGGAATACACTTGGCACCTGCCTGCCGGGCGCACCTTGCGCGTCGTCACCACCCCCAATCCGGACGGCGGCGTAACCTACCTGTTCCACGACGTCACCGAGCGGCTCGATCTCGAGCGACGCTTCGAGGAGATGATCCGCTTTCAAGGCGAGACGCTCGACAACCTTGCCGAAGGCGTCGCGGTGTTCGCCAGCGACGGCCGCATCCGGCTGCACAACTCCGCGTTCGCCCGCATGTGGCGGCTGTCGCCGCAATTGCTGGCCGATCGGCCGCACATCGAAACCATAACGACGCTATGCCAGCCGCTGCATGGCGATGACGCCACCTGGCAGGCGTTGCGCGAGGTGGTGACCGCGATCGACAGCCGCGAGGCGATTGCGGGGCGGCTCGAACGGCGCGACGGCACCGTGGTCGATTGCACGACCGTGCCGCTGCCCGACGGCGCCACGCTGGTGACGTTCCACGACGTTACCGATTCGGTCAACGTCGAGCGCGCGCTGCGTGAGCGCAACGAGGCGCTGGAAGACGCCGACAAGATCAAAATCGATTTCGTCCACCACGTGTCGTACGAACTGCGCTCGCCGCTGACCAATATCATCGGCTTCGTCCACCTGCTCGGCGACCCATCGACCGGACCGCTGGCGCAAAAGCAGCGCGAATATCTCGACTACATCACCGTCTCCACCAATACGCTGCTCGCGCTGATCAACAACATTCTCGACCTCGCAACCATCGATGCCGGCCGGATGCAACTCAATCTCGGGACCGTCGATATCCGTGCCACCATGGCGGCCGCCGCCGAAGGCGTGCAGGATCGGCTGGTCGGCGCCGGCCTGGTGCTCGACATCCGCGCCCCGCAGGAGATCGGCTGCTTCATCGCCGACGAACGGCGCGTCCGGCAGATTCTCTTCAACCTGTTGGCAAACGCCGTCAGCTTCTCGCCAACCGGTGAGCGGGTGACGCTGTTCGCCGAACGGCGCGCCGACGCCGTGATTTTCGCGGTGACCGACCGCGGACCGGGGATTCCGCCCCACGTGCTCGAAAAGGTCTTCGACTGGTTCGAAACGCACTCGCTCGGTTCGCAGCATCGCGGACCGGGAATCGGACTTTCCCTGGTGCGATCGTTCGTCGAGCTGCATGGCGGCACGGTCACGATCGCCTCAATTGTCGGGCAAGGCACCACCGTGACATGCACGTTCCCGCTCGGCGAGGCCGCCGCGCTGACGGCGGCGTAGCACGACACTTTGATATCGCGCTTCCGCCCAACGCGCCTATTAGCAATGCTAGTGTTGACGCGTTCGATAGAGACGATTGGGAACAAGTGTTCAGTTATGTTTTGCCATCAACTATGGAAAAGCAGCCGTCGGCTTTAATAGTTCCAGCCAGTTACACCGAAGCGGTGACTATCGACAGCTACGTGCACAAGGTGTTCGACTTGAAGAACGATGTGACCACTGAGAGCCATTCGGGTACGCCGCCTTTGCTTCTGTTCGTTAGATTTGAAGACGTGGTAGGTAATAATACCAACCCGCATAAGAACTGACTCGGTTTGTGGGTTTTCATTATTTTCTGGCTGTGATTCTCTGAAACGATTGATTCGCTTGGAGGAATTACGATGCCACTGGCAATCACGAGGACCGA